>JGI12421J11937_10000412_pt1 | contig 16593 bp, 11 predicted proteins | sample LakErihyJuly2011_2_FD_11937 | JGI IMG/M metagenome (IMG submission 11937)
CGGACATGAATTCTGAGCTTGAACGTGCGATTTAAGTGTTTCGCGGTATTGGACAAAGTCTTCTGGATAATTCTCTGCACAAGAAATGGTTTGTGCAATAATTGCAGGATTCTTAGACTTTATTCCTTCTAAATCAAAATTCAAGTCCTTGCCCGTTGGAAAATCTGATTGTTTTACCAAATCATTGATCATCCCCTGCAAGCCCATGGACCTTCCGTCATCTGGATGGTATAATTTACTGATACCATAATCTTGAAGATCTTTAATTTCTTCGGGTAAAATGGTACCACCTCCACCTCCAAATATTTTAATATGTCCTGCTCCTTTTTCTTTTAGCAAATCGCACATATACTTGAAATACTCATTGTGACCTCCTTGGTAACTGGTCATTGCAATGGCATTTGCATCTTCTTGAATGGCTGTATCTACAACTTCTTCAGCACTTCTATCATGGCCAAGATGTATTACCTCACAACCTGTTGCTTGAATGATTCTTCGCATCACATTGATGGCAGCGTCGTGTCCGTCGAATAATGAAGCAGCGGTTACAATCCTAACTTTATTTTGTGGTTGGTATATGTTCTCTTGCATGGTTAAAATCCACTGCGAAACTAATCAATATTCAGCAATTCATAAAGCAAAGCATACTTTTTTTATAGACGATGAGATCTAAAATGTATAAAGTAAATCACAAGAGTTAATTGCCCTTTGTTTATTTAATAGCCCCATTTTTGATTTCATCAACTACCATTGGATCCAACAAGGTACTGGTATCCCCAAGATTTTCAGTTTCCCCTTCTGCAATTTTCCTTAATATTCTGCGCATAATTTTACCAGAACGGGTTTTTGGCAATCCTGATACAATTTGTATTTTGTCGGGTTTTGCAATACGCCCAATCTGAGCAACAATGGTTTCAATGATTTCATCTTTTAAAACATTTGGGTCAACTGGCATTTTTGCAGGAATTACAAATGCATATATGCCCTGACCTTTGATGTCGTGGGGGTATCCAACAACAGCACTTTCTATAACTTGTTTGTTGAGGTTGATTGCATTTTCAATTTCGGCTGTTCCAAAACGGTGACCGCTTACATTAATTACATCATCAACCCTTCCAAGAATTCTGTATTGACCATCGCTGTTGCGTTTTGCCCCATCTCCAGTAAAATAATACCCTTTGTAGGTGTCAAAATAATTTATTCTGCAGCGTTCGTGATCTCCCCAAGTGGTTCGCAACATGCCTGGCCATGGAAACTTAATGGCCAAATACCCTTCAACATCATTCCCTGCAATTTCAGTTCCATCTGAGTTTAACAAGACCGTTTGAATTCCGGGCAAAGGGAATCCAGCGTGTGCTGGGATTAACGGAGAAATACCTGCCAAAGCAGAAATCATTACGCCGCCAGTTTCAGTCTGCCACCAGGTATCTATTACAGGACACTTACCTTTCCCTACATGGGTATGGTACCAATGCCATGCTTCTACATTAATAGGCTCGCCTACGCTACCCAATGTCTTCAAGCTGTATAATCCATAGGCCAAAACATGGTCGATTCCTGCGGCCATCAAACTGCGAATAGCTGTTGGGGCTGTATAAAAAATATTGACAGAATGCTTATCAATAATAGACCAAAACCTTCCGGGATCTGGGTATGTCGGAATACCTTCAAACATAAGCGAAGTAGCAGCGTTCATTAAAGGACCATACAAAATGTAAGTATGTCCTGTAACCCATCCTATATCAGCGGTACACCAAAAAACATCATTGGGTTCATATTGGAATACATTTGCAAATGTATATCCTGCATATACCATATAACCGCCACAAGCATGCACAACTCCTTTAGGTTTTCCTGTACTTCCGCTGGTATACAATATAAACAATGGATCTTGAGCATCCATTATTTCTGGTTCACAAAATTCGCTCACAATTTCTTTAATGTCATGGTACCAAATATCACGGCCCTCAAGCATATGAACTGGCCAATTTAAACGGTTAATAACCAATACTTTTTTAACACAAGTTACCATTTCTAAGGCTTCGTCAACTACTGCTTTTACAGGAATTTGTTTTGCTCCTCTTGAAAGTGCATCNGTTGTTATAACATACCCAGCTTGGCAATCGTTGATTCTATCTGAAATACTATTGGCGCTNAAACCAGCNAAAACAACACTGTGAATNGCNCCAATTCTTGCACACGCAAGCACAGCAAAACTAAGNTCAGGAACCATGGGCATATACAAGCATACGCGGTCACCTTTTTTTACCCCTAAATCTTTTAANACATTAGCCATTTTGCTAANCTCCTTAAGCAANTCTNTATAGGTAAATTTAATGGTGTTCTCTTTGGGATCGTTTGGCTCCCAAATCAAGGCTGTTTGATGGCCATTTTTTTCAATATGCCTATCGAGACAATTAACCGTAATATTTAATTTGGCATCGAGAAACCATTCAACTTTGGGTTCTGTAAAATTCCAATCTAAGACTTTAGACCAAGGCTTTTCCCATTGAAAATTATTGGCTATGTCAGCCCAGAATTCTTCTGGATTAGCAATGCTGTTTGCATAAGCTAATTCATATTCTTCAAGGTTGTGTATTCTTAGACTCATCTTAATTTTAACTTGCTATATGCAATGATAAAACAAAATAATGAGATCAGAAAGCGGCGCTGTAACTTATTGAAGGCAAAATAGGCAATTGATTTACCCGTGTATAATTTACACGATCAAAATAAAAAATATTCTTTCTGTTGTAAATATTTGTTACAGAAAAAACGATCCAACTTTTGTAATTTTTTACCGTTTTGAAATTGTATTTAATTGATGCATCTAAGCGGTGGTAAGCTGGCAATCGACCTTGGTTAAAATTGCTGTACAAGACACCCAATTGACCGTTGCCATTCACATAGTCGGTGCTTGGTCCACCTTGAAAATCAAACTTTTCATAAAACCCTTTGGTTTGAGTAAATGGAAAGCCTGACCCAAAATTCCAACGGGCATTGGCTGACAATCTATTCTTTTTATCAAACACATAATCAATAACCAAGTTTATGTTGTGTCTTCTATCCCAGTGTGGACTGTAAGTATTAATTCCATCAAATCTGTTCACATAGGTTAAGGAATACACTGCCCAGATGTACAACTTTTTGGTGTTGTCGAATTTATAACGGATATCAGCACCATAAGCATTGCCGCGTTCAACGATAAAATCTTTCTTTAACCTTTCAGGTTGAACAGAATAATTGCCATCGTCGTCAAAGAGCTTCTCTCTGTTTATATTCGTGATTTGAGAGAAATTCTTGTAAAATCCTTCAAGGCCAATTTCNCTNTACTTGCTGATGTCATAATCAAAACCAGCAACACTGTGCCAAGCTTTTTGAAGGCGAGATGTAACAGCCTTGCCATCAAAGGATTTTTGTAAATCGTCTGGACCTGACAAGAAACCATAAAACAAATTCACTACATCTCTGTCGCTAAATGCTGACAACAAATTTTGTGAGTACTTACCCAAAGAGCCTTTAAAGGTTAGCTTTTTGGTAATATTATATTTTCCATTTATCCTTGGCTCTAAAGAAGCATTACCCAAAGAGGCATAATATTGCAAGCGCATACCAGCCTCAAGAGCCCAGCGGTATCTTACAAATTTATACAATCCAAAACCACATAATTCGGTCGTAAATTCTTGTTGGGTAATTTTTCTATTGTTGGAATTGAATAAGGTAAAGTCGGTACTAAAGGCATTGATTTCAAAGCCGTATTTAATTTCATCTTTGCGGTTAAGTGAGTTGATGTTAACCCCCATGTTTAATCCACTTATTGAACTTGAACGCGGTTTGTTGTCTATTTCATTTTGAGAAATTGAATAATCCGAGTAGGTTATAAATCCGTTTATTTTAGATTGATTTCCTTCTGGAATTAGGGTAAAATGCGTACCCAATCCTGTTTGATTCCATTCATAAGAAGTAGAACCAGGAAAATTGACATTGTCTTTAAAATTAAATCCAAACAGCTTCATATTGCTGCCATTGGCAGAATTGAAGGTCACCTTGCCATACACATCATTAAAATTATACGGCAATTTGGAAGGATCTGCATATTGGTAAAATATTTTTGAACTTCTATCTAAATATGAGTTTTTAATGGACAAAACAAAATTGCTGCTTCCTCTACCTGGCACAAACTTTTTCAAAGGCCCTTCCAAAGACAATTTGCCCAAAAATGGACTAAGCGCAAAATTGCCTGCTAAACGGTTTCTATTGCCATCTCTTGTTTTAACGTCAACTATCGCTGAAACTCTACCGCCGTATTGTACGCCAAAACCAGCACTGTAAACATCTGCAGATTTCATTAAATCAACATCAAAAACAGAAAACAAACCAATGGAGTGAAAAGGATTGTAAATGGTCATTCCATCAATCATCACTTTATTCATCACAGGGCTTCCTCCTCTAATGTACAATTGCCCGCCTTGGTCACCACTAAAAACCACCCCAGGTAAAATCTGTAAATATTGAACCAAATCAGGCGTTCCACCTATGGTTGGAATTTTTGAAATTTGCGAAGGCCTAATTTTAGTCGTACCGATATCAATGTCTTCCTTTTTTCTTTTCTTTTGGTCTACAACTTTACCCCCTTTAATGGTAAAGATCATTTGTTCTAGGAAGAAATTGATAACAATCACTTTCGAAGGAAGAATTTCAACATTTATAGTATCAGCTTCATAGCCATTTAGACCAGCAATTAATTTGTATTTACCTGGCTTTACATCATTAATTATAAAATAACCATCTTGGTTGCTGTATGAACCGTATTCAGTTCCTGCTAATTGAATATTAGCATTATCAATTTCATTACCTGATTTCAGATCTTTAATGTACCCTTTGACACCTCCATTTTGAGAATAGCCTAAAACAACTGAACTAAAAAGGCAAAACAATAACGTCGTGCGAAAAAACATAAATGCAAACTTAATTCTTTTCAAAGATATTTGAGAACATTTTTTTGTAGCCTAAAAGGTAAAAAACCATTGAAATTATTAGACCAAAACTCCAAGCCAAACACGCGCCTATTACCCCATAATTGGGCATTAAAATTATGGCCATTAATACACCGCCCAGCAATCCCATTAAATTGTAATTTAAGATCCGTTTGAAATCTGACTTGGCGTGAAAATAATGGTTGTAAATATTGCTAATAGAGAAAGCCAATACACCGGGAAACAAATAAATAAACAAATCACCTATTTGAGAAAAATCGCTAGAAAAAAGCAAGACCCAAAAAGAATTAGGGATAAATGCCAAGACCAAACAAATGCCCAAAGTGCCTAAAAAGTTGACATAAACCAAGCGTGTTGTTAATTTTACTTGCTCTTTTAGGTCTGGGGTGTTCAGTATTTTCATATGCTGTATTTGACCAATACTATGGCCAAGTATCCATACAGATTCACAAATTACGATTGCATTGCTGTATAAGCCAAGTGCAGCATCGTTGATCAAAAATGCAATGAGAAAGAAATTCAACCTGTAATTAAAAAATTGAATTGCTTGTGCCCCTTGGACCCATATTCCTTGCTTTAAAATCAAAGGTTCAAAAACAAATGGCTCTTGGGTGTTTTTAATATATTTCCTTATAAAAAGAAACGAAACCACAAATGAAATAAACAAGGCCAAAGACAAAGCGATGGGATATGAATCTATGGCTAAATTACTTTCATAAAAAAATACGCCAAATAATATAAGCAAAACAAATGGCTGAACCAGCAGGCTCAAATTGCGTTTGCCAATTTCTTGATTCCCCATTAACAACATTTGATTTAGGTTAATTGCCGAAAAGAAAAAAGCGGCAAATGGAATTAAATAATAATACGGAAGATGTCGGAGAAAACACAACACAAAAAAACTCAATAAACAAATTCCGGCAATCCAAATTAAAGAAGACAACCAAAGTTTTCGTTGATTTATTTTATACGATAAATTTATTATGGCTGTACTATTGCCAAAATCTGCAATCAATTGAACCAAGGCAATACTGGAAATAAACAAACTTAATTGGCCTCTGCCTACCGCACCCAAATTTCTCGATATAAGCACCACCATTATTAAGCCAAGTGCAGAAACACTTACTTTGGATGCAAAGGTGAAAACTATACTTTTCTTAAAAGTCAAGATTTGATGTAATTAAATGTTGTTGGTTTTATAGCCTGCGCTTAGTAAAAATGCCTTAACTTTTTGCACCATATCACCTTGAATTAGGATTTCTCCTTCTACAATGGAACCGCCAGTTCCACAATGGTTCTTTATTTGTTTTGCTAACTTCTCTAAATCCTCTAATTTCCCTACAAAACCTCTAATGAGGGTCGCTTTCTTACCTCCTCTTTGCTTGGTTTCTAATCGAATCATTAACTTTTGGGATTTAGGTTCTAATGTAATAGAGTCATCTAATTCTTCATCAAAACTAAATCCTTGATCCGTGCTATACACCATTCCATCGTCTTGTCTTTTAACTTTTTTACTCATGACTAAAAATCTTTAAACTCAAAGGTTCAATATTAATATTTATTTCTTTACCAAGCCATAATGGCTCTCCATCTACATGCACAGGTCCATCCTCTAAACGCTTTATAGTAAAATCAGTTCCAGTAAATACCTCTGTGTTTTTATTGGTGTGCAAACGGGCTTCTAACAAATTTTTGAAAATTAAAATGAAATCTAAAGGGGTAAATTTTTTCAAAACAAGAACATTAAATAAGCCATCATCAGGTTTAGCACCAGGATGCAAAACAACATTATTACCCCATTGGGTTGCATTGGCTACACCGATCATAAAGGCATTACCTTGCCAAATTTTCAAATCGTTTTTATACAATTCATAAAATTGGCTTTTATAATTGAGATGGCGAATGATTGTTTTAATATATCCTTGTAAACCGCGTTTTGTGGTATTGGCAAATGCAGAACTAATATGCGCATCAAAACCAACTCCAGCAATATTGACCATACAATGTCTATTAACCCAAACCGTATCAACCTCCTTAATTTTATAATTAGGCAATTGCTTTAAGGCTTCAACTGTGTTCATAGGGATTTTAAAATGACGCGCAAATCCATTTCCAGAACCAAGTGGAATAATGCCCAATACAATACCCGTATTAACGAGTCTAGACGCAATTTGATTGATTGTTCCATCGCCCCCAGCGGCTAAAACTATATCAACTTTTAATTTAATTGCCTTTTCAGCTAATAATAGCACATCGTGGGCTTTCTCAGTTGGCCATACATGAACTTCATATTGATTCAAATCAATATACTTTTTTATGATTTGGGGCAGATTTTTCGTTTTTTTTCTTCCTGAAAAAGGATTGTAAATTACAACTAGACTTTTCATAAAAAACAAACCTTAGCGGTTAAAAGCATATTTTACAATGTTGGACCCCATCTTTAATGCTTCCAATCTCTTGTCTTCTGAATCGTTGTATATGCTTTGGTCTTCCCAACCATTTCCCAAATCACATTCATAGCTAAAAAAACAAACCATACGGCCTTGGTAAATTAAACCAAAACCTTGAGCAGGCTTACCTTCATGTTGGTGAATTTTGGGCAAGCCTTTATTAAAATTATAAGTTTGATGGTAAATGGGGTGTGTAAATGGCAATTCCACAAAATCAAGTTCAGGGAATACCTTTTTCATTTGCGGAACTATAAATGGTTTCAATCCGTAATTGTCATCAATGTGCAAAAATCCCCCAGCCATTAGGTATTTTTTTAGATTCAAGGCTTCGGCATCACTGAATACAATATTTCCATGCCCAGTTAAATATATCCAAGGGTAATTAAACAGTTCAGGCGAGCCTACTTCAACACTGGCATCTTCTGTATTTATATTTGTCTTAATATTAGCGTTGCAAAATTTTACCAAATTGGGCAATGCTGTTTTATTTGCATACCAATCGCCGCCACCTTTGTATTTTACTTTTGCAATTTTAAAGCTGTAATCGTTCGTGCCAGAAAAATTTAAAATCCAAATTAAAACAGAAAAGGCAGTTATAAAACGCATGATACAATTTTACAAATTAATTTTGAATTGCTCAATTAAATATTTCCTGGTAAATCAAATTCTTGCAAGCCCTCATGGCGAATCCACTTCCCTTTCTTTTTAAGTTCATAGAAATCGATTCTACCGTCGGGAATATAATATTCTCTTTTGCCTGTTTTTTCTGGGTTAGAAGGCACCAAATTCGAGTAGGTTATTATTTTCTCTGATACTTCAAACCTCAAAAGCATACTCGATTGGTCGGCATAATCAAAAAACACGCGGTATTGCGGGGTGTAATCCCGTTCAGAGCTAAAAAAGACTGGAGCACCAATATGTAGCTCTCCTGATTTATCAACAGATAAAACATCAATTAATTTGCGGTTACAAAAACTATTCTTACCATTTAGACCTAAAACACAATAATAGTCTTTCCCTTTTTTAGTAAAATGATACATTTGATAATAGAGTGCACCGGGCCAAAAATCTTCATTGTAATCGTCGTATAAAGAATCAGACTTAGGTTCCATGTGGTCTTTGAGCCAAAACACTAGTTCATTGCCCCCTTTTTTCTTGCGAAACAACACCACACAATTGTTTTCGTATTCTTCTTTCTCGTTGATATACACCCAAGAAATAACACGCATGTGCGCATCATCTGAATTTAAAACAGAAACTGTTTTGGTTATGGAATCCAATTGCACGCCAAAAGGATGCTCATCTAAGAGCAAATCTTTAAGTAAGATTTTAAACGAATCGTTGTATTTTGAACGAATAGAATCGATGCGGTTAAAACGAAGACTGTCACTATACTTTTTCAACAAAATTGAATGGACATCTTGACCAAATACCCTTAAATTATTTGTACAAAAAATCAAGAAAAATAAAATCAACAATTGCTTTTTCATACTTAATTAAACAAGTAAATGCGTATATTATTGTTAAAGATATAAAAAGTAAAGGCGATCTAGCAAAGTTCTATAACCAATGCACTAGCGCCGCCGCCGCCATTGCAAATAGCAGCACCACCAATTTTGCCGTTGTTTTGTTTTAAGACATTTATAAGGGTTACAATGATTCTTGCGCCACTTGATCCCAATGGATGCCCAAGAGCTACTGCTCCGCCGTTGACATTTACTTTCTCAGATGCTAGGTTCAACAATTTATTATTGACCAAACCAACTACAGAAAATGCTTCATTAAATTCGAAGAAATCAATTTTATCAATGCTTACGCCTGCCATAGCGGCTGCTTTAGGCATTGCTTTGCTTGGCGCTGTTGTAAACCATTCTGGTTCGTGTTCAGCATCTGCAAAACCTTTTATTTTAGCAATAGGCGTTAAGCCCAAAGCTTCCATCTTTTCTTTACTCATNAATACAACAGCAGANGCACCATCATTCATTGTACTTGCATTGGCNGCNGTTACTGTACCTTCTTTTGAAAAAGCTGGTTTTAAACCAGGAATCTTATCAAAATTAACACTCTTATATTCTTCATCGTGGCTGAATAAAGTAATATTACCCTTTCTGTCAACAATTTCAACAGGAACAACTTCGTTGTCAAACTTTCCAGCAGCCCACGCCGCAGCAGCTTTTTTGTATGAGTTAATGGCAAACTCATCTTGAGTTTCTCTTGAAAAACCATGTTCTTTTGCACAAAGGTCTGCACACCAACCCATCATTTGCTGGTTGTATACATCTTGCAAGCCATCATTGGCCAAACCATCAACCATATTAAAGTTGCCATATTTATATCCTGTTCTGCTTCCCATCATGTAATGTGGAACTAAACTCATATTTTCCATACCGCCAGCTACAACCACATCAGAAATACCAGTCATAATTTGCTGTGCAGCTAAAGAAATAGACTTCATGCCACTGGCACAAACTTTATTTATTGTTGTGCATTGGACAGTGTTAGGCAAACCTGCAAATTTCGCAGCTTGTCTTGCAGGTGCTTGACCCAATCCAGCCTGTAAGACACTTCCGAAATATACTTCTTGAACTTCTTCAGGATTTAAATTAATCTTTTCCAAAGCACCCTTAATGGCAGCTGCACCGATCTTTGTTGCAGGAACTGTTGATAATGCCCCCATAAAACTACCCATTGCAGTTCTAACAGCAGAAACGATGTATACTTCTTTCATTTTATATTGGTTTAAATGTGCCGCGAATTTAATGTTTTTTTAAATATAAAAACCAAGCAATATCAAAACAACATGAATGAATCCTTAATAGATTAACTATTGATTTTAACTTGAAATCTATTTTGAAAATGTTTGAAGCTTAAGATTAAAAACTGATCCTTAGGTTAATTGCATTAAGATTATTTAAATTCGCAGCAATGAAGTATTACTTGATTGCAGGCGAAGCAAGTGGGGATTTACATGGTTCTAATTTGATGAAACAAATTAAAGCATCCGATTCCAAGGCTGAATTTCGTTTTTGGGGAGGAGATTTAATGCAAGAACAAGATGAAAATTTGCTTGTTCATTACCGCGAAACGGCTTTTATGGGATTAAGTGATGTGCTGTTAAATATCAACACCATTCGCAGGTTCTTAAAAAAGTGTAAAGAAGACATTTTGCATTTCAATCCAGATGCATTGATTTTTATTGACTACCCTGGGTTTAATTTAAGAATTGCGAAATTCGCCAAAGAAAATAAATTTAAAACACATTATTATATAAGTCCTAAAGTATGGGCATGGAACACCGGACGAGCATTGAAAATCAAAAGAGATATAGATTTTTTATACACCATACTGCCTTTCGAAACAGCGTTTTATGCCAAATTCAATATGAAGGTAGACTATGTAGGAAATCCATTGTGCGATTCAATCTCTAACTACGATTTCAATACTAACTTTAAAGTCGATCAGCAAATTAGCAGACCCTACATAGCTTTGCTTCCAGGAAGCAGAATGAGTGAATTAAAACATGTTTTACCCACCATGCTAAAAACAATTAAAAACTTCCCGGAGTTTGATTTCATCTTAGCCGGAGCAAACCATATTCCCAACAATATTTACGAATCCTATTGCGCAGGTTATCCCGTTAAAATTGTGAAAGGTTTAACCTATGATGTACTAAAAAACGCAAACGCGGCATTGGTATGCAGCGGAACAGCAACCTTGGAAACGGCATTGTTAAATTGTCCTCAAGTGGTCGTATTCAGATTTAGTAAATTAAGTTACTTTATTGGAAAATTGCTTATTAAAGTTAAATATATATCGCTGGTGAATTTAATTTTGAACAAACCAGTGCTTGAAGAACTAATCCAAGATGAATTTAATGAATCGAAAATTGTTTCAGCTTTGAGCAAGATATTAAGTGGTCCAAAAAGATTGGAAATGATACAATCTTATGCCGCATTGAAAATTAAGGTAGGCAATAGCGGAGCAAGCGAAAGAACAGCCAAATTAATCGTTAGTCGGACACAAAATTAAATGGTCCAAAATTAAAATAGCCCGCATAAAAAATGCGGGCTATAGTCGTTGAGTGTGTATTTGTGTATTTGTGTGTGTCTATTTTATATAATTTATTTTATGCTTAATAAATTATTGCTGTTAATTGCCATTTGGCGAGAAACTATGGCGCGCTTCAATTGCTTTACTTCTTTGTTTGAAGCTTGCATTTTATTTAGCAGAAAAAAGGTTAGTACCAATAAAATGATTATTGACTTTAACATTAAAATTTCCGAAAAATAAAAACTCTTTTTAGGGATCTTAGTCTCTATTGGATTGAATGATGAACTTAGATTGGCCATATTTCTTATTTAGTGTTTTTTAAAGCTTTAACTTAGGATTAATCACTCAATAAGTAATAATACTTAGTTTGTTTTGTTACCCTATACCCAAATATAGAAAACCAATTTAAAAAATCAAATTATTTAAAAAAAGAACCCATTAAATAATATAAGTATATGTAAATCAATAGAATTATTTTTCAAATACAAGTTTAAAATCAGACTGGTTTATATCCTTTTGCTTCATTGTTTTCTAAAAAAGCCTAAATTCAATCGAACAAGGAAACAAAAAACACATTGAAACAAGAGCATTAAAATAATTGAAGAAATATTAATCTGCTTATGGTAAAGACATCTAATTGTTATTTATTTGCAGCTATGAGAAAAGTAAACCTAGTCTTACTCCTTTTAATCTTAAGTATCCAAACAAAAGCAATGAAAATAAACTATACCATAGACATTCAAAATCCTAATACACATTATGCTTTGGTAAAATTAGAAATTTCTGAAATCAAGGAGAGCAGAATCGTACTAAAAATGCCCGTTTGGACTCCAGGGAGTTATATGGTCAGAGAGTTTGAAAGAAATATTGAGCAAGTAAGTGCCATTTCAAACAAGAAAAATAACACAATCAGTAAAGTTGATAAAAGCACTTGGGCTATTGAAAACAAATCAACCGATAAAACCATAGAAGTTACCTATAAAGTATATTGTTTTGAAAACACAGTTCGAACTTCTTATGTAGATAACGACCATGCCTTTTTGCTGCTGAGCAGTTGTTTGATGTATGCAGATAAACAAGGTTCAGGAACTCTTGACATCAATTATCCTGAAGCATGGACCAAAATATCTACCACTTTAATACAATCAAAGCCAAATTTATTTTTATTTAACAGCTACGATGAATTAATCGATTCGCCAATTGAAATCGGCAACCATCAAGTTTTAAAATTTGAGGTTGCGGGCGTTCCGCATACTGTTGCATTGGTTGGAAAAAACAATTGTCCTACGGATAAATTCAAAACTGATTTGCAAAAGATTTGCAGCACCATGCACCAAATTGTAGGTAAACATCCATGCAAAGAATATTTGTTTATTATTCACCATGTGGAAGAAGGTGGTGGTGGATTGGAGCATGCCAACAGCAATGTGGTTCAAATGCAAAGATTTGCATACACAAACAAAGAACGTTATCTGAATTTCTTAAGCTTGTGCGCACACGAATACTTTCATTTGTGGAATGTAAAACGCATACGTCCTGAGGCACTTGGCCCATTCGATTACAGCAAAGAAAATTACACAAATTTGCTTTGGGTTGCTGAGGGGATTACAAGTTATTACGATGAACTTGCTATGTATAGAGCCGGTTTCAGAACTGAAAGTGAATATTTGAGGATCTTGTCTAATACGTTTTCTGCAACAATAAACCGAAAGGGTGCTGAAATACAAAGTATGCATGAAGCTTCCTTTGATGCATGGATTAAAGAATACAGACCGAATGAAAATAGCATTAATACCAATATCTCTTATTACATGAAAGGCGCTGCAATTGCAGCCTTATTGGACATTGAATTGTTAGATGCAACTAAGGGCAGTAAAGGGCTTGACCATTTATTGCAGTATTTGTATTCTGAATATTACGAAAAAAAACAGAGAGGTTTCACTGACAATGAATTTTATGACGCTATAGATTATGTTGCAGGAAAGCCACTTAATTTTAAATCTTGGGCCGAAGAGACCAATACAAGTGAGACCAATCAAAAGATCAAAAACATTCTTAAAAAAGTTGCTTGTTCTATTGAAAACAAAGTTCAAAACAATTTATTCTACACTGGAATTAACACGGAACAAAAAGGCGAAAAAATTGTGGTTAAGTCAATCGATGCATTATCGCCTGCCTTCGGATTGGACATGCAAGCTGGAGATGAAATCATCGCCGTAAACAACATACGCATTAAAACCAGTTTAGACGAACTTGTAAAACTTATTGGTGAGGGCATTGAGTTGAATTTTATCATTTCAAGAAATGGACTAATTAGAGAATTGGCCCTCAAACCAAGTCAGAACCCAAAATTGGATTTAAACATTACAATTGACAAAGTAGACGACCCAATTTTATTGGTTTGGCTAAAAAAGATTTAAAAAAAAAATCCCGCTAATTATAAAACTAGCGGGATAAAAAAAGGCAAACTATAAGCCGAGTTTTGTATCCACCGAAGTGGATGTCTGTCATTGATCTATTGCAGCCTACCCTCCTGAGCGTTGAAGTAAACTCCAACTTGAACGAGCAGCTCTATGGCTCAGGTATATTTGGCCTTACAACCCTTAAGGTTTACCCCCCTGCGCATTACTGACACACGGCGTGGGCTCTTACCCCACATTTTCACCCTTACCGATACTTTATTGCTAAAGCAAAGGCGGTTATTTTCTGCGACACTCTCTGTAAGCAGTCATTTCTTTCTGCTTCCCGTCTTTTCAAACGGTATGGTGCTCTGTGTTGCCCGGACTTTCCTCTATTTTTTCAAATAGCGACAGACCATTTACCTTTCTGCAAAGATAACAAATTAAAAGTATGCCTATGCAATGTTTTGACACCCCTAAATTTGCGAAATGGACAAAACACTCAAATTAATGGTTAAACTCTTTTGCATTTGCGCCTTAAATTGTGGTAATTCGCAACACTTTTTTATTAAAAAAATATGAAAAAAATATACGCATTACTTACGCTTGCATTACTATTTATTAGCAATGCAGCTAAAGCAGATGAAGGCATGTGGTTGCTTTCTTTGCTAGAAAAAATGAATTACAAAGACATGCAGGCCAAAGGTCTTAGACTTACACCTGAACAACTTTACAGTGTTAACCATTCAAGTTTAAAAGATGCTTGCATTTGGTTTAACGGCGGATGTACCGGTGAAATCATTTCTTCTGAAGGTTTGATTTTAACCAACCACCACTGTGGATACGATGCTATTGCTGAATTAAGTACAACATCTGACAACATTTTGGACAATGGATTTTGGGCAAAAACCCGTGCTGAAGAGCGCAAACCTAAAGCACCTATGTCAATCACTAGAGTTGTGCGTGTAGATGATATCACTTCTGAAGTATTAGCAAAAATTGCTGGTGTTTCTGAAAAAGAGCGTTTTGCTAAATTACAAGAAATATACAAAGAGCTGCAAAAGAAGGCAACAGAAGGAACCCATTACGATGCAACTTGCCGTGAAATGTTCAAAGGAAACGCTTATTACCTTTTTGTAATGGAAAAATTCACTGACATCCGTTTGGTTGGAACGCCACCACAAAATGTCGGTAAATTTGGTGGTGAAACAGACAATTGGATGTGGCCAAGACATACTGGTGATTTCAGTATGTTCCGTGTTTATGTAGGCAAAGACAACAAACCTGCCGATTACAATGCAGAAAACACCCCCTACAAACCAATGCATTACCTACCTGTATCATTGAAAGGTGTGAAAGAAGGCGACTTCGCAATGATTATCGGATTCCCTGGCAGAACCAACCGTTATGAGTTTTCTCATGGTGTGGCTCTTGCTACAGACATAGTAAATCCTAATATTGTTAATCTAAGAGACCTTAGATTAAAAGCTTGGAAAGAACAAATGGTTCAAGATGAAGCAACCAGACTATTATTATCTAGCGACTACGCCTCTATTGCTAACTATTGGAAATTCTTCGATGGCGAAGCTGAGCAATTAAAGCACAATAAAGTTTACGACAAAAAAACTGCTGAAGAAAAAGCTTTTGCTGTTTGGGCTGAAAGCAAAGAAGAATATAAATCACTACTTTACGATATTGATCAAGCCTACACAGTATACAAACCTTATGCATTGCAAAACACCTACATGAGGGAATGCATCACGGCTCCAACCATTATGCAATTAGCTTCTTTTGGTATGTCACTGGATGCATTGTACAATAAAATTAACAAAATTAAAGCCGATAAAACAAAAGCTGCTGCAGATAAAGGCAAAGAAATTGCTGATTTGGAAGCTAAAGTAAAAACCACTTCTGAGAATCTAATTAAAGCGCTTGCTGAAGTTCCTTACACCGATAGAATAAAAATTGCTGACAAAAAAATCATGGCTGCGATGATGAAAATGTACTACAAAAACATTCCATCTTCTCAATGGCCAGAATTGTTTACCAAAATTGCTTCTAAAATCAAAAACGGCAACTCAGACGAAGTTTTTGCAAAATATGCTGAAATGTTATTTGCTAAATCAATGTTTGCTTCAAAAGAAAAAATCGAAGCTTTCTTAAAAGCACCTAACCATAAGAAAATACTAAGCGACCCTGCTTTTATTTATTTAAAATCTCATGCTGACAATTACACCAACAACTTTAAACCTAAGGTTGATGAGTTTGCTGCTTCAGCTTTGGCTCTAGGCAGAAAATACATTAAAGGTTTGATGGAAATGAATCCAAATAGGGTTTTCTATCCAGATGCAAATTCAAGTCAGCGTTTAACCTATGGTACCGTTAAATCATACGACCCTAAAGATGCTGTGCATTATGATTTCATTACCACTATTGATGGTGTTATTGAAAAATATGTGGCAGGTGATTATGAATTTGATTTGCCGGCTAAATTATTAGAGTTATACAAAGCAAAAGACTTTGGCCGTTACGCTGCGAGCAATGGCAAATTGCCAGTTGCTTTCTTAACCGACAACGACATCACAGGCGGCAATAGCGGAAGTCCAGTAATGGATGGCAGCGGTAACATCATTGGTTTGGCTTTTGATGGCAATTGGGAAGCAATGAGTGGCAACATTCATTTCGATGACAAATACA
>JGI12421J11937_10000417_pt1 | contig 16504 bp, 15 predicted proteins | sample LakErihyJuly2011_2_FD_11937 | JGI IMG/M metagenome (IMG submission 11937)
ACAATGTCAATCCATTTACCACAAACAACAGGACATAAAACCGCTTGAGCTATTTTCATTCCTTTTGTTACTATAAAGTCTTCTTTATTTGTGTTAAATAATATTACTTTTATTTCTCCTGTATATCCTTGATCAACAGTTCCTGGCGAATTTAAAACAAATAACCCTTGGTTTAATGCCAATCCACTTTTAGATCTAATTTGTATTTCATGATTTTCGGGAACATCAATTACAATTCCTGTTGGGATTAGTTGTCTACCCATAGATGGTATTACAAATTCATCTACAGAATATAAATCCACACCAGAATCTGTGTCATATGCAAATTTAGGTAAAACTGCGTCCCCGTGAATTAATTTAATTTTCATTTGAACTTTAGGGACATCTTCGGTAAAAACCCTTTCCAACTCATTAAGATCAATACCATACTCATTCATTAGAGCTTCTAACTCTAAGTCATCATTTACTTCATTCTCACTAAATAAACTTTCAAGATCTTTAGTTTGTGATAATATTTTATTTAATTGATTTTTATCCATTATTTTAAATTTTTTAATTGTTTTATGAATTCAACTAACACATCAACATCTTTTTCACAATACTCGGCAATTTGGGGTAATTTTTGTTCTACCCAATAAGCGTGATGTACTTTATCTCCTGTTATTTCTCCGTCTTTAGGTGTTGGTATTCCCATTGTGGAACAAACCAAATCTAAGGAACCTATTGACGTGTAAGAACCATATTGCCAAATTTCTTTTGTGTCAATTGCTTTAACCTCCCAAGGCTTCGTATCGTAAGATGGTAATAACTTAGACGGTAAAATTCCGTTTATTATCATTCTTTTTGCCAACATAGGAATATCAAAATTCTTTAAGTTATGACCACATAGATAGAAATCTAATTTATGACATCTATCGAGAAGACTTCTCACTTGTGTTAATAAAACTTTTTCATCATCACCTGAGAATGTTTGTTTTTTTACTTCTCCGTTATCCATAACAAACGCCATAGAAACACAAACAATTTTTGCAAACTCAGGAACTAATGCTGATCGTTTTTTAAAAACTTCTTCTATTGATAATCCATTATCTTCTGGAAATCTTTTTTGAAACCAATCAAAATATTTCTCAAACTGTTCTGCAATTTCAGGACTAAATCTTTCGCAAGATTCTAAATCAGGACAACCTCCAACAGTTTCAATGTCAAGGAATAAAATTTTTGTTATAGGTACGTTAATCATCTTTATACTATTTTTCTTATAATAAATTCATTACTACTTTTTAAATCTGGATTATTGGTTTTTTTTATTAAATCATAATTTAAACTACCAATAATTTCGTATTCATTTTTATCTAAATTATTTACAATATCATTTACCGCAGGATAAACGCCAGGACTATGAACATCATCTAAGTAGTCGTCAAAAACTATGAAACCTCCAGGTAAAACCAAATCTTTATAGTTTTCAAAGTCTTTTATGACCGCATTATATTTATGGTCACCATCAATAAATAAAATATCAACATTTTTAATTAAATCGTAAACTTTTTTAATTGTTTCTTCTGATTTAGAATCCCCCTCAATATAATCATATTCGCAATTGTCATGTTTAAAGTTGTTAACATTTTTTATTGGAATTTCTTTTTTTATTGGGTATCCTATGTCGACGCTGATTATTTTTTTAACTTTTTGGTTTTTAGACATTAAAGATGCGGATCCTCCCGCAAAAGTTCCTATTTCCATGTATGTGATATTATCTTTATCAATATTTTCACATAAATCATAAAGAATATGAAAATGATTGTGAAAAGTATGTCTTTCCATATTTTTTATAATTTCATTAACTATGTTTAATGAAATTTCAGTTATATTAATATTTGTCATTATTATTTAATTAAAGATTTATAAAATTGATATCTTTCGCGAGTAACGTTATTAAGGTCATATTTGTCTTTTACGGTTTCATAAAGTCTTTCTCCAAGATCAACAATCATACTTGGATTGTCGACCAACTTTTTAATATTTTTTGCCCAATCACTATGGTTATTATTTTCGTTAACCAATAAAGCGTTACCATCGGTAAATTTACCTTGATGTAAAGCGTGTTTTAAATCAATCGTGTATGGACCAACATTTGATGCAATTAAAGCTTTCTTATAAAATCCTGCCTCAATAACTTTCAATTGAGACTTCATTCTATTAAAGATATGATTTTGAATTGGTGATAACGATATGTCAAATTTAGAATAATTTTTAGCATATGACGTTACAGGTTTTGTCCATACTCTTACATAGTTCTCGTTATTTAAAGACCCAAAATAGGTTTCATCCGTAAATTTATTTAAAAACTCTTTGTATTTTGGTGAAACTATTTTGTAGTTATTAGTAAAAATTTCTTCGTACTTAACCCATACAGTTTCTTCAGGGTTAATTGGTCTTTGTTTCTTTTCTCCTGTTTGTTTATTTATTTCGGTAACCATACCTCTTGTGTCAAAACCACAAACATAAAATTGTAATTTATCTTGTATTTGGGATAATTTGCTAACCGTCCCATCTAATAATTTTAAATCATGTAAGTGAGAGGATCCCCCTAACCAACCTACTCTTATTTTATCTGAAGGTAATGTTTCCTCATTGTATTGAGGATCCTGTGGGTCTATTGCGTTTGGTAACACAATAACATTTTTATTAAATTTTCTAATCTCATTAGCAAAAATTTCAGTGGTTGTTGTTACGTATGAGGCGGCTTTAAGATTTTGAACTATTTTTTCATGTATCTTATTTGCCAAGATAAGTTGTTGTATTGGATGTTCCTTTGTTGGTAACCAATAATCATCAATATCCCCAACAACAATAATTCCTTCTAATTTTAATTTATTTATTAAAGATAAAGATTTCTCATAATCTTGCCCAATACTTCTATGAAAATGAACAATTTGGTATTTTTTAAAATAGTTTATGTCATCAACGTTTGGTTGATAATCAATATCAATATGAAATTCTTCAGGGTACATGTTTTGTAATTTAACATGTGGATCTATAGATCTATATTTACCAACACCTGATTGATCTGAAGGTAATACTAATACGTTAATTTTTTCCATAACAAAAATATATCTAAATATTATGGAAATATCAACCTAAAAGACAATAAAAAATCCCCGTCTTAAAAGACGAGGATTTAAAAATTTTTAGTATAGTTAAACTTATCTTGCAATCTTTTTAACTTTTAAAAGTTTACCTTCAAAAATATGTTGACCAACTCTAAATTTAAAAATATCATTAGTACTTGATTCTGACTCGGTTAATAATCCATTACTTCTTAAAACATCCTCAACTGTCTCTTTCACTATGTTTTTAATATCATTTGCGGTAAGACCTATCTGAGGTACTTTATTTTGAATTGTTGGACTTTGTTTTTTTGATTCCCCTATGTTATCTCCTTTGGCATTAATATTCATAAGTCTTGATGCCTTTTCAACTAAGTCATCAGATAATACGGAATTGTTTAAAGGTCCTGATGGTTGTTGTATTGGGTGTTCAATCATCAATCTTTTAATTTCATCGGGTAATCTAGAATTTAAAATTTTATCTTCTGTGTTATCAAATTGGTTTTGTTTTTTTTGTTTTACTGCGTCTTCAGATAAATACTCTTGAGGTATGTTGTAAGTTCCTTTTACAGGTTCGTACGTATCAACATTTATATTATTATCTAAAGATTCTGTTACTGTGTTTCTACCCATATTATTATGCTTTTGCATAATTTGTTTTGATATCTGTAGTTTTTGTAATAACGCTTCTTCTGAATTCATATTATTTAAATTTTTTTTATTAATCAAAAATTGCGTTAATAACAACTCTTGACATACTTTTATCTCCGTTAGGGTTATAGTTTGGTCTAGGTTCGTTAAATTTCTCCATAGTTGGTTTTAATGCTATTATTTTATCTACTCTAAATAATCTCCAGCTTGGTAATGGTTTTTTACCTTTATACCCCCTATGTGAAGCTCCTTCCATATCCCATGCTCTTAAGACAGGGTTTCCGGATTTACTATACCCAAAACAAACAGGTTCAATAATTCTTAAACCTTTTCCTCCCGGTTCATCACCATCATAATAAACAATCACCCTACGCTTTTTTTTGATTGCGTCGACTATTGAGGATATTGATGCTACCTCAACAATAATGTCTTTAAATGAATTGTAAAGTTTCATTAGGTTAACGAAGCGTAAGGATATGGGTTGTCTGCTTTATATTTGTTAATAACAATTTCTGATTTTCTTTCTAATTGGTCGGTTTTTGTTCCGCCATTTACAGTATCTAAGAAAACACCGGTACCTCTACCTTTATCATCACCATCACTCATTGCATCTTTATTAGTCGATGAATACTCGTTTGTGGTCTTATAATCATTTTTAGGTATTAGTTTTTTTCTTTCTTGATCTGCATATTTAGACAACAAATTATTTGGTTGACTAAAATCTAAAGGTTCTAAAGTTGGCATATTAAATTATTTTTTTTATTAAATCGTTTATCCTAATTAGGTTTTCTTTTATTTTTAAATTGTCTGTCATATCAGACGCATCAAATTCACTTGCTAAAGGCCCCAAGTCTTTAAGAAAATCCTTATCTATTGGATCCTCTGGCATGTAATCATTTTTAATGGTCTTTGTAAAATTATCGGTATCTCTTAAACCTTTTATTGTGTTTGTTACCCAATTTCTCATTAAATCACCACCATTTAGTATGTACGGGGCATCTTCCTTGTTTCCATTATAATATCTAAACCAATTATCAATTCTTTCTAACTGTTGGAAAGTTGCGTTTTTAGAACTCCTTAATTCCTCATTTCTTTTATGTCCCTCAACAGAAGAATCAGAATTAGGGACTTGTTGAAAACAAATTGTTAAATGATCCAACAGTTCTTTTGGTACATCAATAATTTTATTATATAAATCTTTATTCACCTTTTTTTAAAATTTGAATTAATTTATTTAAGTTAATGTCTTCTTTATCTGCAATTGCTTTAATTGATTGTAGATTTTTTTTTATAATTTTATAAATAGGGGTCTCATCGTCAGATTTAAGTTTTTCTTTTTTTACAATATCTTCACTATCTGATTTTTTACTTAAAACTATTTCATCAATTAAAGTGTCTAACTTATCTTTTTCTAATTCAAACAATCTTCTTTTTGTATAACAATTTTTACACCTACCTTGTTTTTTTTCTTGTTTTAGTTCTAAATCTAATTTTTTATCAAAACCAAAAACTTTACATCTCTCATCTCTTTCTAAAAAATCTTCAACTCCAAGGTCTTCCATAGATTTCATACATTCAGAATATGTTTTATCATATTCTGTTTCTTCACTACCAAACGTACCTGTTATGTCTTCTTCATCTATCACAGGTTTGTTTTCTTCGGATTCACCATAATAAATTCTTGCAAATGGGTATTGACTTACTTTAGACATTCTTGCTGTTTGATCCGTTGTTTTTCTTGGGTGGTGATTTAATTTTAAAATAGGAACATTAGATCCAATTGGAGATCCGTCGGACGAAACCAATTCGTCAATTTCACCATCGGTTTTTACTTCTTTATATTTTTCAGGAACTTTACTTGTTAGTTTAATCCCTAACTTTTGACCAAGTTTAACAATGAATGGTGTTGCAATTGATGATCCAGGGACCAACTGAAAAACAATTAGAGGTATTAATTTTAATATATCTGAAGATTGATCTTTAATAAATTTTTTCTCTTCTTCATTTAAATCAAAATCTTTATTTTTTAAATAGTCTTTGGTTGTTGAAATAAGTATTTTTACAAGTAATCTTGTTTCTTTTACTTCGCTAATTGCTAAATCTTTATATTTTTTTAATGCACCCAAAACCGAACCAGTATTTTTTGGTTTGTCTTCACTTAACAAATTATTTGAATGTGACATATACAGTTTTTAATATAAATACTTTGATCTGTTGTATTTATTAAATAAAAAGAATGGCGGGACAAAATATTAATCAATATGTGTTTCAAAAATATAAAATAAACACCGTTAATGAGTCAATGGATATGTCATTGTCGTCAGATGAAAGAGATTATAACGAGGAAGTTATTTTTTCCCCATACCTTATTGCGGAAACCTACGGTAATAAATTACCAATTAATATTGATATTAATAATCCATTAACATCTCAAGGATTAATATTAAATTATAAAAATTTTAATTCTAATAATGTTTTTGTTTCTCAAAATTACTATAACCCAAACAATGAAGATCTAACTTGTTTTTCATCATCAACATTATGTGATGTAGGTTTAACAGGCATAGATAATGGTTTGGTTGATAAAATGACAGGGGAGACCTTAAATTATACAAAAGGATTATATAATGATTTTTTAAAATTTGACAGATTACATTTTGATAGAAGAATTAAATTATTCCAAGTAACGGGATACACCCAAAGTAATAATAAATTTTCAGGAATTACAAAAGACACTCTTTATGAGGTTGTAAGTAAAAACGATCCTCAGTTTGGTAAGTACCATGAATTGTACGGTGGTTTCTACCAAGGATTTTATAAACTATTTGGGTTTGATTATGAAGTTTTACCTGAAAGATCTTCTAAAGGTTGGTCGGTAGAAATGTTATTAAGACCTAGATTTGTTAATGAATACAATCCATTACCTACTGAAACAACTCTTAATGAGATGTACCCAAAAAATAAAAATACGTTTTTTTATTTTGGTACAAGAGCCGAAAATAAATTTTACCATCATGCCGATGGACACCCAAATTGTTTAACTGGTTATACAAGAGTTACTAATTCATTAAGTGGTTGTCCGTCAACATGTGCTTGTTGTGATAGAACAGTTACGGATAGTAGATGTGTTTATGTTTACCCACCAAGATCTTATAATAACCAACATGATCCACATTTAAATTATGGATGTCCACTTTGTGGTGGGGACAAAAAAATCTCACTAACATGTGGTTGTGGTTGTAATGAAAGTTCATGTGAAACTTGTGGGTGGGAATGTCAAATACATAATTGTGAAACAGTAATTTTACCAACACCTACCCCGTCACCAACACCAACACCTACCCCGTCATGTGAAACACAAACACCGGTATGTACACCAACCTGTACTAAATGTGAAACGTGCGATGAGTGTACAACTTGTGGACCAACGGGTTTTACTTCTATTGAGTACACATGTGAGACTGATCCATTGTTTGATGTTATGTCAAATAATATATCGTTTAAACTTTGTGGTGATGTGAAAAACCCACAGATTGGTGTAAAGGTATTAAGGTTTACTGGTGGTTGTGAAACAACGGGAACTTGCGTAACGGGTAAAACATATGTTACAGGATATACTATTGATGAATATTGTTCACCACCAATTTATCCTTATTGTGAAATTGTTAACCCTGATTTCTTAAATGAAGAGCATTGGTTTTTAGTTAACGTAACTTGGGAAAGATATTCATGGTTTGATTTCTGTGATTTAAAATTTTATGGAGGTTTGTTTGACATTACTAAATTTGAATACTTGGAATCTTTGGCAAACAACAGTGTTGAATTAATAAGGCCTCCTTTAACCCATAACAATAAAAGTGGGGAATTAATAGAATTAGTTAACTTAAATGAAACTTGGTTAGATGAAAAAAAATATAGATTAGGAAGATTAAAGATTTATGTTAACGGTAAAAAAATATATACAATAGAGGACTTTGAAGAAGTAATACCAAGAGGTTTGTTTACCGACAAAGAAAAACAAATAGGAGTTCCTTTTAATATCTCTTGGGGTGGTGGAACACAAGGATTACATGAAAATTTAACTTTTTCATCTTGTTCTGCGTTAACGTCAAATTACATACAAGATCCTGAATGTTTACCTAATAATATATTAAGTGGGACTACTTTATCGGGGTTAAGTACTAACATACTACTTGAACAAAATTTCGGAGGAACCTTTGATGGGGGGATATCTCAGTTCAGATTTTATATTGAACCTTTAGAATCCGACGAGATCAAACATAATTTTAAATTGTTGAAAGATAAATTTATTTTATTTGATCCTGATTGTCCTGATTGTGATACTAAATTTTGTAAGACAAATGATTTAACATATCAGATAAATGATGTTGTTACAAGTACAACAACAATAAATTCTTTACCACATAGTTTAGGTAGGGTTTATATTGAGGACAAAAGAGATTTAAATTATCTTATAAAAAACAACCAACGAACACTCCAACAAATATCAACACCACCAAAAGTTTTAACTCAAAGGTATTGGGACGACAATGGATGGTGGGGAGATCAAGGAAACACACCTCAATGTGTTGGGTATTCGTGGTCACATTGGTTAGAAGATGGTCCTGTACAACAATCAGGAATTCCACCGATAATAAAACCTTTTGATATATATAAAAACGCACAAAAATTAGATGAGTGGTATGGTGAAAACTATGACGGAACATCGGTTAGAGGGGCGGTAAAATATCTTAAAAATATTGGTAAAGTAAAATCATACTATTGGGCTTTTGATGTACAAACATTGTCTGAAACAATTTTAAAATTAGGTCCTGTGGTTGTTGGGACTAATTGGTATAATGGAATGTTTTATCCTAATAAAACTGGGTTAATTAAAATTAGTGGACAGATGGTTGGTGGTCATGCCTACTTAATAAATGGTGTTGACACAAAAACAAAACAATTTAGAATAAAGAACAGTTGGGGTAAATCTTGGGGTAATGGTGGACATGCGTTTATTTCGTTTAATGATATGTCAAGGTTAATAAAAGAAAATGGAGAAATCTGTTTGGCAATTGAATTAGGAAGTTAATGAGTACAAGTATTACAATAGAAAGTATTAATTTTATTGGGGAAAGTGTTACAGTACTTTTCAAACCCGATAACGATTTGGTTACAATTAATTTGGGTCCAATAACTCTACCGTTTATATTTTTCCCGGCTTCTTTAAACCCACCAAGAGAAGTATATGGAACATACACAATATTAGTGGATGAAAATAAATGTGTTAACATACTTAATGTTCCTAGAGTTACACCAACACCAACACCGACGATTACTCCAACAAGAACTCAAACACCAACACCAACACCTACTAACACTCCAACAACGACTTTGGATCCTTGTAAAGTACCAACACCAACACCTACGGTAACGCCAACAATAAGTTTAACTCCAACAATAACACCTACACCAAGTGCGACTTGTACTAATCCTTGTGGGTGTGTTAACCCAACACCAACACCAACAGTTAAACCGCCTAAACCAACACAAACTTGTACAAACCCTTGTGGTTGTAATAATTAAACACCAATTAATGTAATATAATGAATGAGATTACGATAACAAATATAACAGGAACATCACCATATGATTTATATGTTTGTGATGTTACAAATACTTTGTGTGTTTTCATATCAGGATTAACATCTGTTCCACCAAGTTACACATTTATTGTTCCTCCACCATTAAATACTTCAGGGTCTTTATTAATTAAAATTATAGACGGAGATGGGTGTGAGAGGTTTGAGTATTACTCATGTGTAAGTCCCACACCAACACCAACCCCCACACCAACACCAAGTCCTTTACCAATATGTTATTGTACTGAGGCCATTGCATTAACCGATTCGGATGGTACTTTAGATTTTGTGGATTGTCTTGGCGTTACAAATACATCAGTCCCAATAAGCCACACATCACCAACTTATTTTTGTGCGTCTGTTGTAACAAATTTATCTAATGTTAATATTGTTACCGGACCACCTTGTGTTTCCAATCTTTGTGTTTAAATTATTTATTTTAGTTCATTTGTTTATTATTTTTTAAAAAAAAAGTAATGAAAATTTTTATACAAATTGCGTCTTATAGGGACCCACAATTAATACCAACAATCAAAAATTGTGTAGACAACTCAAAAAATCCACAGAATTTAGTTTTTTCAATTGCAAGACAATTTAATCCTGAAGATAAGTTTGATGATCTCTCAGAATTTGAGTCCGATAAAAGATTTAAAATTTTAAACATTCCTTATCAAGAATCAAAAGGAGTTTGTTGGGCAAGAAATTTAACTCAACAACAATATGATGGTGAAGAATATACTTTACAGATAGATTCCCATATGCGTTTTGAAAAAGATTGGGACCAAACTTTAATTGACATGATTAAAGATTTACAAACCAAAGGTTATAAAAAACCATTATTAACTGGATATGTATCGTCCTTCGATCCTGACAATGACCCTCAAGGTAGAGTTTTAGATCCGTGGAGAATGACGTTTGACAGATTTACACCTGAAGGTTGTGTTTTCTTTTTACCCGAAGTGATCCCTAATTGGAAAGACCTAACGGAACCAATACCATCAAGATTTTACTCGGCTCACTTTTGTTTCACATTAGGAGAATTTTCAAAAGAAGTTCAACACGATCCCGAATATTATTTTCACGGAGAAGAAATCTCAATTGCCGTAAGGGCCTATACTCATGGATATGATTTATTTCATCCACATAAAATTGTTATTTGGCATGAGTACACAAGAAAAGGTAGAACAAAACAATGGGACGACGATAAAGAATGGTATAAGAAAAATGAATCATCACATTCTAAAAATAGAAAACTTTTAGGTGTTGATGGTGAAATATTAAACGAGGAGATTGGAATCTATGGGATGGGGACAGAACGCACCGTTACAGAGTACGAAAAATACTCAGGCATACTATTTTCAAAAAGAGCGGTACAACAATATACAATAGATAAGAAATATCCACCAAACCCATACGATTATAAGAACGAGGAAGAATGGATTAATAGTTTCTCAATGATCTTTAAACATTGTATTGATGTTTCATTTAACGATGTTCCAGAAAATGATTATGAGTTTTGGGTTGTTGCATTTCACAACGGTAAGGACGAGACTCTTCATAGACAAGACGCGGATACAGGAGAAATTCTTAGAATGAAACAAGATCCTGACGGATATTGTAAAGTATGGAGAGAGTTTAACACAACAGAAAAACCAAAATACTGGGTTGTTTGGCCGTACTCAAAATCAAAAGGATGGTGTAACAGAATAACAGGTAATTTATAATATTGTGGAATTTGAAATAAGACACGAATTTAGGGACATTAGATTTGGTAATGATGAATTTTATGTGACAAGTTTTTTTAAAAAATTTTACGAAAAACTTAAAACAAAATATCCTAATCACAGTTTTACGGTTAACAATAAAAAAGAATACGAAAAATATGGGCAAGGAGGAATTTATAGTTGTATGAATTTTTCAATTATAAATCCATCAAACAAAAATTATTTATTAATTTCTTTTTTTGATAACTGGAAATATCATTTTATGTCTCACTTAGGGTGGGAATCGAACAAAATGAAACAATTTTTTTATCCGGGAGGTTTTAATTTTTTAGACTATTTTAATTTTAAAGAAGTCTCTAAAACTAATAAAGATTTAATATTTCCAAAAAACATAGACTCAATTTATAATTCATTTTATTACGGACCTTATTTTGATTCTTGTTACGATGAAATGAAAGTTTTATATAATAACAAATCAAATATAGAAAAAAGTAATAAATTATATTTTAGAGGATGGTTATGGGATTTTAGAAAAGAAATGGTTAAAAACATTAATAGAGAAGATGTTTTAATAATAGATAAAAATGAAAACAATCAAAATTTAAATTATAAGACTTATCTAAACGAAACTTCACAATACACCGCAGCACTAAGTTTACCTGGTGGTAATGAAATGTGTAATAGGGATATTGAATGTTTTGGTATTGGTGTTCCCGTTATAAGACCTACACTGAATATTGAATATAATGATCCATTGATACCTAACTATCATTACATTAGTTGTTATCATTTTTGTGACTATAGTGATGGGGGGCACCCAAAATACTTATCTTATGAAGATTTTAAAAAAAATTTATTAATAACATGGGATAAAGTAAAAAATAATAAAGAATATTTAAATTTTGTTTCTACTAATGCAAGGTCTTGGTTTGAAAGAAATTGTACTGTGGAAAACAACATTAATCATATTTTAGATAAACTTAATTTAGAAAAATTATTAGAGGAATGATAACATTAGTAACAGGTTTATGGGATATCGGTAGAGGTAATATGACAGAGGGTTGGTCAAGAAACTTTGATTTTTATTTAGAAAAATTTAAAGAACTGTTAAAGATTGATTGTAACATGATAATTTTTGGTGATATAGAATTACAAAAATTTGTTACTGATCAAAACAGAGACTTAAATAAAACTAGGTTTATATTAAGAGATTTAAGTTGGTTTAAAAATAACGATTACTATGAAAAAATACAAACCATAAGAACAAATCCTAATTGGTATAACCAAGTTGGTTGGTTAAAAGACTCGACACAAGGTAAGTTAGAAATGTATAACCCATTAGTTATGTCTAAAATGTTTTTATTACATGACGCAATGTTACTTGATCCTTTTAATTCTGAAAAACTTTATTGGATAGATGCCGGATTAACAAACACAGTTAGTGTTGGTTATTTTACTCATGATAATGTTTTAGAAAAAATAAATAAAACATTTAATAACTTTACGTTTATATGTTTTCCGTATGAAACAAATACTGAAGTACACGGATTTGAGATAAATAAAATGACAGATCATATTGGTAAAAAACCAAATATGGTATCAAGAGGAGGATTTTTTGGGGGAACCAAAGAAACAATTTCCCAAATGAATTCATTATATTATCAATTATTGTTTCAAACCTTGAACTACGGTTTAATGGGTACAGAAGAAAGTTTATTCACAATTTTAACCTACACTCAACCTAATATAATTGATTACGTAAAAATAGAATCAAATGGGTTATTATATAAATTTTTTGAGGATGTTAAAACCAACAATGTGGTCATAGAAAATAAAAAACCAAAAATAATAACTAACAATGAAAATAATGGGGGGGTTGGTTTATACGTGATAACATTTAATTCTCCTAAACAGTTTGAAGTTTTGGTTGAGTCTATGATGGAATATGATCCTTCATTTATATCCAAAACCAAAAAATTTTTATTAGATAATTCAACTGATTTAACAACAACAAATGAATACTTGAGAATTTGTGAGATGTATGGTTTTGTTCACATAAAAAAGGATAATATTGGAATAACAGGTGGTAGGCAGTTTATTGCTGAGCACTTTAACGAACAAAATGATCTATCAACATATTATTTTTTTGAGGACGATATGGCTTTCTACCCAAAGGAAAGTGACACATGTAAAAATGGTTTTAATCGATTTGTTAAAAATTTATTTAACATAACTCAAGAAATAATAAAAAAAGAAAATTTTGATTTTTTAAAATTAAATTTTACTGAATTTTTTGGTAGTCACGATAAACAATGGGCTTGGTATAATGTTCCCCAAAGTTTTAGGGAATCTCATTGGAAAAATAATAAATTATTGCCAAAACAAGGTCTTGACCCTAATTCACCAAACTTAGAATATAAACATATAAAATCACATAAAGGGGTCCCATATGCTAGCGGTGAAGTTTATTTATCTAATTGGCCGATATTAATGACAAAGGAAGGAAATTATAAATGTTATATTAAAACAAAATTTCAAAACCCATACGAACAAACATTAATGAGTCATTGTTATCAAGAAACAATTAAAGGAAACATTAATCCATCTGTTTTATTACTTACACCAACGGAACATAATAGATTTGATTTTTATAGTTCCGATTTAAGAAAAGAATGTTAGTTGTTATATTTATAATTAAAAACAATTAATGGAATTCTTTATTAAGAAAAACGCTACATTACCAATTTTAAAAATGCAAGTTGTTAAAGATGGTCGTAGCGATTTCAATAAAATGATGGGACTAATCGAAAATTCTGCCATATTCTTTTCTATGGTGGATATAGAAACAGGTATTCCTAAAATTACAACTAGACCTGCGGGGTTTGTATCTAAAAAAATGTTAGACCCAAATGCCGATCCTGAATATTATGTTTACTATCAATTTACAAATAAAGACACAAGAAAAGTTGGTAGGTATGAAGGCCAATTTCTATTAAGAAATGAAGATGGTGTTTTAATATTACCAATAAGAGATAAGTTATTTATTAACATACAAGAAAGTTTTATTGCGGAAGACCTTCCATATGACAGTTGCTATGTTAGTGAATTTCCTTGTTGTATTTTACCAACCCCCACACCATCACCAAACCCCACACCAATAGTAACAACTACAACAACATTTCAACCAACACCAACACCTTCACCATTACCTTTAGAGGTTGTTTTGGAAGCAATAATCACATCAGGATCAACAATAATAGATTATAATCTTACGTCAAATATTCAATTTGATGAACCAATATTAATTTATTTTAATCATACTCTTAATGTTTACACAGGTTCTCCAATAAATATTATAACAGGAGTTACAATATCTGTTGGAGAATTTTTTGGTAGCACACAAGTTATTTTAGAAGAAAATTTTAATAATTTAACAAGAATAGATACTTTTAGTAATATAATTACCTACCCAAGTCCTCTTAATCTTACTATAACAGAAAATTATCCTGTAACACCAACACCCACCCCAACACCAACACCCACCCCAACACCAGTTGACGTGTTAATTAATCCTATAATAACTGATAATGATTATTATATAATAATTGGGGATAACGAATACTTAGAATTTTAATATTCAATACAAAATTAAATGATATTTATAAAATAAAAAGATTATGGCATTAACAGGAAAAACAATTGGGGAATTAACATATCTTTCGGGAGTAACAATGGATACATTATTTCCCGTAGAGTTGAGTGGTGATACATACCATATATCATATTCCGCAATTACCGCTGGCGTATTGGCATCGGTAACTTACTCAGAACTTGTAAATAACATTACGGGTGAAACATTAACCGCTGGAAGTTATTATATAATAACAGATTTTCAAACTTGTTATGACCAACCTGATTTTGATGTTAACGGTAACGCAATAACAGTAGGTAACTATAAAACATCTGAAATAGAACCAATTATTGTTTTTGCAACAAGTGCGAACACAATTAGTTCAACCGCATATCAACCTACATATCCTAATGATAGAATTCAGTATGATTGGACGTTTAGTGAAACTGAAGTAACTGGAGGTATTGCCTATGGTAGAATTTCGGAAAGAATTGACGAGTTCAATAACAGAACAGATTATGACCACAGAACAATTTTATTTAAAAGATATAAGTTATTTACATATAGAGAACAATTAAATGGTACAATTGAATTAATTAGTGGTGGTACCGTTAACGGTGTTGGCACTTCTTTTAATTCATTAACTGTGGGTGANGTTGTCTACTTACCAAATGTTAGTCCTTCTTATTTTGAAATTGTTTCAATAAGTAGTAATACCTTAATGACAGTTTCAGGTGANACTACATTTACATCAGGANCCGCNCANCAAATTTATAATACAATAGAAGAAACTAACGAANNNGNAGGATATTTTAGTTATAAACAAACTAACGTAAAAACTGATGATTATTTAGAATATACAACATTCGGAGATGATATAGCAAATAGTTACGCAAAAAATAACTATATAGGAAACTACGCAAATAACTACGAAAATATTGGTGATGGGGTATTCATATTGGCAAATAATGTATTTTTAGAAGGACCATACGAAAGTAATAAATTTGGTGATTACTGTTACAATAATACGTTTGGAACGGATAACTCAAATAATGTGTGGGGGGATTGGTGTTCTGACAACGTATCAGTAAATGATATTGATAATAATATCATAGGTCACAATTTTTATAGTAATTTAATAAATACTAACCTAACTAGTAATCATATTGGAAATGATTTTAATCAGAATAGATTATTGGGCGAAAACGGAGAAGATTTTGAGGGTAACATCATCGGTAACAATTTCAGTAACAATACCATATATTCTTGGTTCCGTGATAATGAAGTTTTAAACAGATTTCAAGATAATACTATAGGAGATGTTATTAATCTAGATAATTTTCAATTTACAAGTAATAGAATTGGAAAGAACTTTGAAAATAATACTATAGTAGCAAACTTTGTTAGTAACAACATTCAAAATGATTTCTACGGTAATAACATATCCGATGGATTTCAATATAATCAAATCGGTTCAATGTTTAATAATAATACCATAGGTGAGAATTTTGGTTTTGGAGCCGCATTCCCTCAAGGAAATAAAATAGGAAATAATTTTAGCGACAATATCGTAGGTGAATATTTCTATAATAACACTATACCTGATAATTTTCGGAGTAATGAAATGGGTGATTCATTTCAATGGAATATTGTTAATACCGATGTTGTTGGTACTTGTTTAAGTACAGGTATGTTATATGATATAACAACAGTTAATGTATTCAAAAATAAAAATGGTGATGATAG
>JGI12421J11937_10000421_pt1 | contig 16423 bp, 16 predicted proteins | sample LakErihyJuly2011_2_FD_11937 | JGI IMG/M metagenome (IMG submission 11937)
TTCAAGAAATTTTTAATAAGGTGGCATTAAAGTGGTAATTAAATGAATCGAGAAAGGTTAAACGAAATATATAAAAATCCGATTGCTATAAGCAATAGTGATGTGGATGATTTAAGGCAATTGGCCAAAGATTATCCGTATTTCTCTAAACCATTTGAGATATTGGCAAGGTATTACCACCAAACAAATCATTACAGGTTTGAAGATATGCTAAGGCTNGCTGCNGTAAGGGTTCGTGATAGAAAAATACTTTATGAATTTATCCATGCTGATNTTGAAGCATTAAAAGAACTCGAAGCTGTTTCAGAAAATGAATCTACAANACCGAACAATGTAGAATTTAAGGAACAGAAAAATACAGATGATCCACTTGGTTTAGATGCTTTCTTAGATGACAAAGAAGTTGTTGAAACTGTTCATGCAATTGAGGCAGATTTGCAAGCATTAGAGATTTCTGAAGATGCAAGAGAAGAAATTAATGAGACACCATTTGAATTTGAAGAAACCTATAAGCTGCATGAAACGGTAACTTTATCAGAGGAGCAGGATATAATTGGCGAAGAAATTGCTACTGAGTTCTCGTTTACCAAAGCGTTTGTTCAAGCTGAAGAAAAAGTTGAAAGTGAATTTTCAGTTCTTGAGGCGGAGGAAGTAAAAACCAGAATTAGTGAGTCGGCTCAAGATGAAGAAGATGAAATTGAAATAACTTCAGAGGAAGAACCTTCTATAGAAACTGTTCAAGTTGAAGCAATATCCGAACATATTGAGCAAGAACTGGTTGACGTTTCGGCGAAAAGTTCAGAACTGGTTTTAAGAAAGTATCCTGTTTATAACATTGAGACTTATGTGCCTCAAATAGAAACTGAATATTTACCCCAAACCGAGCATTCAAGAGATTTTTTCTCTTGGTTAAAGAATCCAAAACATTCGGATGAGCGGACTCAAATAGAAGAGGAAGTAAAAGCAGAGGGGCCTAAAGTGATCAACGAAAAAGCCAGTAAATCGTTGGACATCATTGAAAAGTTTATTTCAATTAATCCTCAGATAAGCAGACCAAAGAAAGAGTTCTTCAGCCCTGAAAACATGGCAAAACGCAGTGAAATACTTGATTTAGAGTTTGTTTCAGAAACCTTAGCTGAAATTTATTATCAGCAGGGCAATTTTGACTTTGCCATAAAGGCCTACGAAAAATTAAGTTTGCAAAATCCATCAAAACAATCGTTCTTTGCAGACCTTATCGATAAAATCAAAAAAGAAAGGAAATAACTATGTTAAGTATCATACTAATTATCGGAATCATAGCAGCAGCCCTAATGATCGTTATAGTTTTAATTCAAAACCCTAAAGGTGGCGGATTAGCAGCTAACTTTTCTTCAAGCAATCAAATTTTTGGTGTTCAAAGAACATCTGAAGGTGTAGAAAAATTAACTTGGATTTTTGCTGCTTTAATTTTGTTTGTATCTCTTGCAGCAAGTTCATACAATGGACAATCTTCATCAAAAGGTGGCGAAACAACTTCAGACCCTAAAATGAAGGAATTGATGGATGCGCCAGCACAGAAGTCTGCTCCAGCTCCAGCTGCTAAGTAATCAAAAACCATTTCTTTCGATTAAGCACTTCAGTGCTTACTTAATGGCGAATGCCAAACCTACTTTTATGTTTTTTGTAAAAAGCTGACCACCCAGTATGCCGGCTTTGTCAAACTGCTTAAAACTAAAATCTGGTTGAATGTTTATTCCAAAATTGCCTTTTACCAAAAACGAGAAATTATTCTGGAGATAAATCTGGGATCCACTTGAGTTTTTATTGGAGTAATTTGCGTCTACAATCATGTAATCGTATCCGCCAAGCGTTGTATAAGTAAGCCAATCCTTCAGTTTGATTTTTATGCCAACGACCATTCCAAGGCTAACTGCATCTATAATATTCTTAGCTTTTTGCAAAGGGGAACTGTAAAATGTTCTTGAGTCTAAATTTACCCCTAGNCCTAAGCTAAATCGGTCGCTTCTAATGATGTTTTTTCCATAGGTAGCAGTAAAAATATCGGCAGGTCCATGCCCAGAACTTTATTTGTNTCTCTAAACGTNTTTTTATCTTTCTCGCCATTTAGAATATATCTGGCCAACCAAGTTGCATCCATCCTAAAGAAGCTCGATTTTTTAAAATGAATATAGTTAAAGCTTAGGCCGGAGGCATTTAAATTCTTGCCTCTTTCATTAATGGTTTGTGGAACTGCTCCAGCTTGAAGGAAATTTAATATTGAAATTTTATTCTGTGCATTGAGCAGGCTTGTGAAGAAAAAGAGGGCAATAATTACGTGTTGTTTCATAAACATTTTTAGCAAATATATTGAAATTGCCAGGTATGTTTCAAGAACACCTTTGTGTTAATATGAACAATATTAGAAAAGTGTATTAATTTGAAAAAGAAAACCATTTATCTTCTGAAGGCATAATGCGCAATTTCCATTCTGCTGGAAATAAATTATTGATTCTGTTTCCTGCAAATTTTCCAAAACCAATTGGTATTGATTTAAATGTAAGAAGTACATAACCCCTTTCATTGCTTTGGTGCATCACAGGATTTTTGGCTAGATATTTCAAGGCGTTACTTTGATCGAGTTCTACCCTTGGAAATTCATCTTTGATTAAGAATTGAGCAAAAGGCAAGTACTCACTGGGGGCGAATCTTTTTTCCTTCAGTTCGCCAATTTCAGTACCTATCGAAAAACAGTAAATTCCTGAAAGGCTTTCATTGAAAAAGTCGAAGGTATTAGGAAATCCTCCTAGTACTTTGTTTTCAAATCCATAAATTTCAATTTCATCGGGTATTCCTTGCATCCATTCGTCTTGCTTCTTTAATGTTTTAAGCAATTTGGACGATTTATTGGTTTTTACAGGATTTTCGAGAGATTTATTTTGCAGCATGGAGATAAAAAACCCTTCACCCTTGCTTAGGTGCGGCAGGCATTGAAAAGTATGACTTGCATTTCCGTTAACCTCAAAATTAACTGGTTCAAATCCCAGCTCAATTAATGACTCAATTTGTTTGTTGTTTTCTCCAGGATTATAGGTACACGTGCTGTATATAACGATTCCATTTGGTTTTAAGCATTTGCTTATTGAATCTAAAATCCTCTTTTGTCTAAGTTCGCATGTTTGAATATTGTCTTTACTCCATTCATTAATTGACTGAGGATCTTTTCTAAATAAGCCTTCGCCGCTGCAAGGTGCATCAACAACAATGAGGTCAAATACACCGCCTAGCTTTTCAAAATCAATGCTGTCTGCATTCGTGATAATAACATTTGAAAAACCTTGCTTTCTTATGTTTTCGGCTAAAACCGGAACCCTCGATTTAATTACCTCATTACAAACCAATACATCTTTATGGTCACATAGTGAAGCAATGTGGGTTGATTTACCGCCAGGAGCAGCGCATAGGTCAAGGATTTTTAATGGCTCTGGGTTTAGTTCTTTCGCTTTCAAAAAGGCCTTCTCAAGCATCATACTGCTGGCTTCTTGAACATAATATGCCCCAGCATGCCAAAGTGGATCTGAGGCGAAATTTGGCCTTTGGTTTAGATAGTATCCAGTTTCACACCAAGCCACCTTTTCGAAATGTAGTAAAGGGTTAAATTTTTTGGCATTGACACGAATAGAAACCGGAGATTCGAGCGCTAATGCCTTTTCAAATGAATTAAATTCTTCTTGACCAAGCTGGCCAATCATTCGTTCAATAAATTCTTGCGGCAGGTTCATTTTTTTGTCAATGTGATACCCCCTAAGATGAGCATCATTCCCCCAAGTTGAAACACACCTATTGGTTCTCCATCAATTATTCCCCACATATAGGCAAACACTGGAATTAGATAGGTTACAGAGGCTGCAAATAGGGCAGTGGTTTTCTGAACAAGTTGATTGAAAACGATTAGCGATACAGCAGAACCAATAACACCAAGAATTAATATAAAACCCAAGGCAGGTAAAGCCGATGCTTGCATGGCAGCTTGAAACGCCCCATGGTAAATACCAATACACATCGCAGGAATGGCAATTAATGTAAGAGGAACCATGCTATTAACTATAGGCGATAAGTGGTTCAGTTTTGATTTAATTATATTGACATTAATGCCATATAAAAGGGCAGCCAAGATTACTTTAGAACAGGGTAAAATATAACTGGTTTGAAAACTAATGCCAGCACTGCTTTTGGATAAAATTAAAATTAGAGCACCAAGCAAGCCAATTAATATACCAAGAAATTGTTTGACTTTAAAAAGTTGTGAAAACAAAATGACACCGAAAATTAGGGCAAAAAATGGTGTCATTGCGTTTAAAGCACCAGATAAGGAACTGGGAATATCTGCTCCAGCGCTAGCAAATAAATAAGCTGGAATAAAGTTGCCAATTGTACCAGAGATAGACAGATACAACCAATCTTTAGAACTTAATTGTTTGTACGATTTTACGAAGAAAAAGGCTGCTACACTTCCCGCAAATACCAATCTTAAGGAAGCCAATTGCATAGGTTCAAAGGAAACAAGTCCTTTCTTCATTAGCATAAAAGCGCTGCCCCATACAAAACCAAGGAATAGGAGGGTAATGATGGTTTTGGGTTCAAATTTCACCGCACAAAAGTAATTAAAACAATAGAATTTTAGCGGGTTTGAATAATTATTTCAATTGTTGAATTCAAGCAAATAAAGCCGGCGAAAATTAAACTTAGTATTGTTCGTTTTCGTTCGGAAATTCACTTGCTTTCACATCTGTGATATACGATTCAACACTTGTTTTTATATTTTCATATAGATTTAAGTATCTACGCATAAAACGTGGTGAAAAGTCTTTGTTGATTCCAAGCATATCGTGGAGCACCAAAACTTGTCCATCAACACCAGCACCAGCGCCTATTCCGATTACTGGAATAGTTAGCATTGAAGCTACTTTTACTGCCAATTCAGCCGGAATTTTTTCAAGAACCAAAGCAAAACATCCCGCTTCTTGAAGCAACTGCGCATCTTTAATTAATTTATCAGCTTCATCTTTTTCAACTGCACGAACCGCATAGGTTCCAAATTTATAGATGCTTTGAGGCGTTAAACCCAAATGCCCCATTACAGGCACACCAGCGCTAATGATTCTTTTTACAGATTCGCATACTTCTTCACCGCCCTCTAATTTGATGGCATGCGCACCGCTTTCTTTCATTATACGGATGCTGCTATTTAAAGCTTCTTTGCTATTGCCTTGGTATGAACCAAATGGAAGATCAACCACCACCAGTGCTCTTTTTACTGCTCTAATTACAGAAGAAGCATGGTAAATCATTTGGTCTAATGTAATTGGAAGGGTTGTCTCGTGACCAGCCATCACATTGCTGGCGCTGTCGCCAACTAGAATGACATCTATGCCTGCATCATCAATTATTTTTGCAAGAGAAAAATCATAAGCAGTAAGCATGCTTATTTTTTCACTTCTTTGTTTCATCTCTACTAGAGTATGGACTGTTACGCGTTTTGCTGGTCTATTTGGTGTTACCGACATGGTTATTGTATTGGGTTTAAATGGGCTCAGATTTTATGAAAAGTTATTCCAACCTTGAGCGGTTAATTTATGTTTGTTGTTCGATTTGCTAATCAAATGCAAGCCTTCATGTTCGGCTACCGCATGACCGATAATGCTTAAATCCAGTTCTTTTTTAAGCACTTCGTAGTGCTCTTGTGAAACTGTAAATAACAATTCGTAATCTTCACCGCCATTTAGGGCTGCAACGGTTGGATCTATACCTAAATCAATGGCTCTTTGGTAAGCAATTGGATCTATTGGCAATTTGTCTTCATAAATGGTAAACCCTACATTGCTTTGTTTGGCTAAATGTTGAATTTCGCTTGATAAGCCATCGCTAATGTCTATCATAGAACTTGGAACGATATTTAATCCATTTAAAATGTCAACTATATCAACTCTGGCTTCCGGTTTTAATTGGCGTTGAATGATGTAGTCGTTGCCCTCTAAATCAGGTCTAAAATCAGGTTTTTCAAGGAAAATACGTTTTTCTCTTTCTAAGATATGCAAACCTAAATATGCTGAACCTAAGTCGCCGGTTACCACCAATAAGTCGCCTTCTTTACAACCTGAACGGTAGGTTACTTTTTCTTTTGCAACCTCCCCATAGCATGCAATATTAATAATTAAACCCTTGGAACTAGAGGCGGTGTCTCCACCAATTAAATCAACCTTATACAAGTTACAAGCTGCTAAAATTCCGACATATAAATCTTCAATTGCTTCAAGAGAGAAACGGTTGCTCATAGCCAAACTTACCACAATATGGGTGGCTTTTCCGTTCATTGCAGCAATGTCGCTAATGTTGCTAACAACTGCTTTGTAGCCTAGATGTTTGAGTGGTGTATAGGTTAAATCGAAATGTGCACCCTCTACCATCATGTCTGTGCTGAGTAGATTGTAGGTCTGTCCATTGTCTATAACTGCAGCATCATCTCCAATGCCTTTAACGGTATTGGAATTAAAGATTTTGACGTTTTTTGATAGATGGTCTATCAGCGCAAATTCTCCAAGTTCACTTAATTCAGTTCTAGCACTATTTTCAAACATAGTGCAAAACTAAACAAATATCAGCAAATCAAACGTGCTGAATTATAAATTAGAAAATTGGAAATGAATATTATTGAACGCTAATTGGAATGTTGCAACTGAAATATACAACTCCGGGCGAGCATTGACCGTTCTTTACACTTTTTTGGTATTTAACCGTGAAATTCATATTGTCGCTACCTATTGTGCTGCTGGTAAGCAAATCGTTTACCAAGCCGATAGGGAATGTTCCATCTGAATCTTTTGCTGTTACATTGATGCCCAAAGGATTGCTGGTGCAAATTTTATATTCCTTGCCATTGTTTTTTATTTTGGTGTCCAGGTAGGTAATTTTTGAGGGATTGGTGGCATCTTCTATAAAGAAGGTAATTTTATAAGAAGCGTTTTTGTTCAGAGTAACACCTCCAATATTTGGTGACTTTGGACCTGGACCATCTGGATCGTCATAACTTGCAACCTCGGCAGATGAATCGATTGTATTGGTGAAGAATACCATAAAAGACGTTACGGTATCTTGAACACCGGCCGGCAAAGTAACAGTTGTGTCTGTATTGCTTTTGTCTTCTTTAGAACAAGCAATGAAAGTAATTGATAACCCTAAAATTAAGGCAAATAGTAAATTTGTTTTTTGCATATTTGTGAATGTAATTGTGCAATAACACTCAAAAAGCATGCCAAGGGCAATTTCAACTTAAAAATTTATTTATCAAATAAATAAGCAGTATAAAAACACTTAAAATGACTATTCCGCTTCAGCTTCAACAGTTTCTACTTGTGGAACCATGCGTTTAAGTAGGTTTTCTATACCAGCTTTCAGGGTAAAAGTAGAAGAAGGACAACCGCTGCAGCTTCCTTTCATAACCACTGTAACTACGCCATCTTTAAATGATTTGAAACTGATTGCGCCACCATCCATTTCAACCGCTGGTTTTACATGGTCATCTAAAAGACGTTTGATTTTTATTTCAATCTCACCTTCTTCTTCAGGAGTCAAATTTTTATTGCTTGAAATGATTTCCTTGTCGTTTTCGATGTAATTCTTAATGAATTCGCGGATTACAGGAATATGCTCTACCCATTGTTCATCGGGCAATTTGGTGATAGAAATAAAATTGTTCATGATAAACACACCATTTGCAAATTTGAAAGTATCAAAAATTTCAACAGCTAGAGGAGAATTGCCTTCGGCTTTTTCGCGGGTTCTATAATCAACGCTGTCGTTGGGTAAAATCATTTTACTCACAACAAATTTCATACTATCCGGATTAGGGGTAGCTTCGGCATATATGGTCACAAAATCGCTCATTTTATTTCTTATTTAGAATTATTCTACAAAACTACGGATAAGAAATGAAATTTCGTATAAGTTTCGCTTATACAGTTAATGTTTTTTGAAATAGCTTTAATTTTTATTTAAAAAATTAGAAGAATCTTAAACAAAAATCTACCACAACAAAGCCAAAGCTTCTTTCGCAAGGTCTTTGTTGAGCAATTCTTTAGCAACTAGAATCGAATCTTTGCCGGCATACTTGGCTTTAATTTCAGTAGATGTTTCATGGCTCGGAGTTTCTTCTACATTTCCAAGTTTGCCCAAATCATTTCCTGTTAGAATATGGCTTAAGCGAATATGTTCAGGAAGCGCATCAACACCAATGCCGCAGATAGTAAGTGGTTTTACCAATTCGAACAATGCCTCACCATTTGCTCTACAGTACCAATCGCCACCCATACGGGCCACCAAATCTATTTTGGTTTGATCAATTTGACCATGTTCGTTTAAGGCATCCTCTTGTATGTGCATTTTTACGACCTTGCAAATAATTAGGTTACCTGCTCCACCTTCTTGACCTAGTTCAATAATGTTTTCTACTACACATTCGAGTTGCACCGGACTTTCCTTTACGCGGACTGGTTTAACCAACTCAGATTCAATTGGGGTAAAGCCGGTTTTAACAAATTCGTCTACACCCTTTGGGAAAGGAGAACTTGCCAATGACATTTGCTGCACCATATTGTAGGTTACCACATTGATAACCACCTCTGCTACTTCTTTAACATTTTTATAGGTGTCTTTACTTTCACCAGTTCTTCCGCTTCTTGCTGGCGAAAAAACCAAAATTGGAGGATTGGCGCTAAACACATTAAAAAAGCTAAAAGGTGCTAGGTTTCGATTGCCATCTTTATCGACAGTACTTGCAAAACAAATCGGCCTAGGCCCAACACTTCCCAATAATAATTGGTGTAATTTTGGAATTGTTAATTCTGAAGGATTGAATGATAGCATGGCGCAAATTTAGTAAATTGTACGCAATGCAATGGATATAGAATTGATAATTTCTATAGATTCCACTTATGTCAAGATTGGAATAGATGAAAAACAGACAATTTTTAATTTGTATCTTTGGACCTTCAAACATGGCTAAGGTTGTAGTAGGTTTAAGCGGTGGAGTAGATTCATCAGTAGCAGCATATCTCTTGCAAGAGCAAGGACATGAAGTTATTGGAATGTTTATGAAAAACTGGCACGACACTTCAGTAACCATTAGTGATGAATGTCCATGGATAGACGACAGCAATGATGCCATTATGGTGGCTGAAAGTTTGGGCATTCCTCATCAGACAATAGACTTGAGCGAAGAATATAAGAAGCGCATAGTCGATTATATGTTTGCCGAATACGAGGCAGGCCGAACACCCAATCCAGATGTATTGTGCAACCGTGAAATAAAGTTTGATGTATTTTTAAATGCAGCGGTGCAACTGGGAGCAGACTATGTAGCTACAGGACACTATTGTAGAAAAGAAGAAATTGATATAGCAGAGGGTAAAGTATACCGTTTGTTGGCAGGTATAGATGGAAATAAAGACCAAAGTTATTTTTTGTGTCAAGTAACCCAAAAGCAATTATCAAAAGCCTTATTTCCAATTGGCCATTTAACCAAGCCAGAGGTAAGAGAGATTGCGGCGAAAATGGGATTGGCCACCGCCACTAAAAAAGATTCGCAAGGACTTTGTTTTATAGGAAAAGTTCGTTTACCTGAATTTTTGCAACAGCAATTAAAACCTAAAACAGGGAATATAACTGAAATAGCTGCAGATTCTAGTTTGTATAGCAATATTGTGGCACCAAGGTATTCGAGTGTTGAAGAAGACTTACACGCATTTACGCGCGCCATTAAATACCAAGAGTCTGATGGAAAAAAAGTAGGGGAGCACAGTGGTGCCCATTATTTTACCATTGGTCAGAGAAAAGGTTTGAATGTAGGAGGTAAAGCCGAAGGTATGTTTGTTGTTGCAACAGATACCATTACCAATACCATTTATGTTGGCATGGGCGATCAACATCCTGGTTTATTGAGAAACGGATTGTTTGTTCCCCAAACGGATGTGCATTGGATAAGAGAAGATTTAAAATTAGAGATAGGTACTGAGAGGGACTTTCTTCTGAGAATTCGCTACAGACAAGCTTTGGCCAATGCCCGCTTGTATCAAAGAGAAGACGGCATTTATATTTTGTTTGAGAATCCCACCAAAGCCATTGCAGCCGGTCAGTTTGCGGCTTGGTATCTGGCAGATGAATTGGTAGGTAGCGGGGTAATCTCTTAAACAAAAAAACCCTCCGAAAGGGAAGGTTTTTTAAATATTGTTTTTCTAAAATTATTCGCAGGCTTTCTTAACAAACTCTTCCCACTGCTCATCAGGAACGTAAACCAATTTAGGTGTTTTCCAATTGCCTGTGAAGAAATTCGTTTTTAGTTCACTTCCTTTTCCAATCCAAGCATAACGTTTTCCGTTAACAACTACATAGGCCATGAAAACATGGTCTGCGCATGCTTTCTTTTCTTTTTTACTGATAAAAGATTGGTTAAAACTGTGTTTGCCTTTGTTTTTGATAAATGAAGCAGTGGTGGTTTTGTCTTCTTCTTTGACACCATAAATCACCAACACATTGTTAAATTTTTTGCTTTTAATTTTCACACAGTTATTAGAACCAGCGCTTTCTTCATTATCCGTTTCAGTGCTTTTAGATTTAGAACTTCCTTTTTCAAGTGGACTTAGTTCTAGTAAAGAATAGAAGCCAGAAAAGGGTGCTTCAAAAATCCAGTAGTCACAGTTAGCCAAACCTTGACAGGCATCGTTTAGAACAATTTTAGTGGTCCAATCGAAGAAATTGTCTTTTTTAGTTTCAGCAGGAAGTATGGCGTATTGTTTGCCTTCGTGGGCAGGGAATTTACTTTTAGGGATCATGATTAATACTTTGGTTTTTTTAACCATAATCATGTCAGCGGTATCATTCTTTTGAGAAACATTAAAGTCAATAAACTTGACGATTTCACGGTCAAATTTCGGAATTTGAGGCACATTGCCCACGCCAGGTAAAAGGAAGCTGTTGCAGAAGTTTAAGAATTCAATAGGGTATAAACCATCAACTACTTGCATGTAGGTGCTGCTTGCGTCCATCTTTTTAAAACATGATTCGTTTAAAACAACAATTGATTTGTCTTGGCCAAAACGGGCTAAATTATTTGATTTATCTGGGGTTTCAAGGCCTCCGAATGGATCGGCGTTGCAGTATCCACAGCTAAATTTTTTGTCGGCATTGTGCCAAATGTTTAAGTTCACGTTGCTGATAGAACTTGTAAAGCAAGACTGCTCACCTGCAGAAAAAGTACTTCTATTGTTAGCTATTGTTTTATCCGTAAGTTTCCAGGTAACAGGTTTGTTTTTCTCTTCGATACCTGTATAAAGGTTGTAATCAGTGGCGCGATTAGCCATTGGCAACTCCACTTCAACTGGTAAAATTCCTTTAACTGGTTTGCCTTTAAAAGTGGCAGTAACTTTGAACATCCCGGCACTTAAAAGTTTATTGCCTTCGTTGTCAAGGTTGCTCAAATTGTATTTCTTCATGTCATCCGCATTGTCTACATAGATCATGTTAAACACCAATTCATCGTTGTTGTAATTTTCAAAAGTATTGGCTTTAATTTTCACCGAGGCACAACCCGATTTAATGATGGTATCTCTGTCAGGACGGGCCATATAAATCACAACATCTACCCGACGCATTTCACTTAAGTCTGCTTCTTTACCTGAGGACATTTCACCAAAAAAGGCAGAGGCGAATTTTACTTTAAATTTCATCAGACCTTTACCGGTGATGTAATTAGACACGGTATCGGTGCGTCGGTTTGAAAGTTCCAAATTGGCTTCAGCACCGCCAGTCGTGTCAGCGTAGCCGTTTACTTGAATGCGTCTTACATTCGGATTGGTTTGTAGCAAGGAAACCAAAGAGTCGAGCGCTATGAAGCCTTCAGGTTTGATTTTATCCTTACCAATATCAAAATATAGACTGTATTTCTGAGTAATAGCAGCAGGTTGTATAGCTGCTTTGCCATCGCTTTTTTTAATTGTTGTCTGAGAAAATGAAACTGGACTGCTCAGGCATATTAGCATACCTAGCAGCACTAATTGTAGTCGGAAATTTTTCATGCGACGCAAAAATATTAAAATACATTGGCATTTTAAAGCCTAAGCGTAATTTATTATTTTGCTCTAAAGCTTGTTGTATATGGTGGTATAAAAGATATAGGGTGAAGTTAAATTATCCTTATTTTTAGGAAAATTTAACTTTATGTAGTTCAATTACAGGGGAGTAATTATAGCCTAAGGCAATAATCTTCCGTACATTCTTGGGAAAGGAATACTTTCGCGAACGTGTTTTAGTTTGCACAACCAAGTAACCAAGCGTTCAAGGCCTAATCCAAAACCAGCGTGTGGAACACTTCCGTATTTTCGTAAGTCAAGGTACCATTCGAATTCAGCCATTGGCAAATCGTGCTCGATAATTTTATCGCGCAATTTTTGCTCGTCTGTTTCACGTTCGCCACCACCAACAATTTCTCCATAACCTTCTGGTGCTAAAACATCCACACCTCTAGCGAATCTCTGATCGTTCGGGTTGCGTTTAAGGTAGAATGCTTTCACTTCATGTGGCCAATCGTAAACCATAACAGGCACGTCGAACAAACGGGTGATTACAGTTTCGTCGCTACCACCTAGGTCGTTGCCATATTCAAAGTTTTTAGCACTTTGTATCCATTGTGGAATGTTGCGTTGTTGTTCTTCTAGATCCTTCAAATCATTTTTAAGGGTAGCAATTTTGTTTTGGTTAAAATTGATCTCCCCTTTCTTCATGCCAGCCACAGCCAATTTTGCTTCTCTATCTGCAATTTCAGCAATGGCAGCAGCAATTTCGGCTTCAACTTTTGCCAATTCCTCTTCAAGCGATTTAATGCTGTTTTGTCCATTGACATCTTTTTCGCCTTTGATAATTGCAACGGCTTCATCGTAGCTTAAACGCGGGAATTTCTTTAAACTTGATTCAAGGATGCTGGTATCTCTATCGATTAATTTCAGTTCGTTTTGACAATTGTCTAGAACGTCTCTGATAACATATTGCAGGAAGTTTTCAATAAGGTCCATGTTTTCATGAATATCCATAAAAGCAACTTCAGGTTCAATCATCCAGAATTCAGATAAGTGTCTGCGGGTTTTACTTTTTTCAGCCCTAAAAGTTGGACCGAAAGTATAGATTTTGCCAAATGCCATAGCCATGGCTTCACCGTATAATTGGCCACTTTGGCTCAAGTATGCAGGATCTCCATAAAAATCTGTTTCAAATAGGTTGCTGGTGCCTTCACAGGCATTGCCGGTAAAAATAGGCGCATCCATTTGAACAAAACCTTCTTTTTGAAAAAATTGGTGTATGCTGTAAATAATGGCATTTCTAATTCTAAGTATGGCCCATTGGCGTTGGCTTCTCAACCAAAGATGGCGTTTGTCCATTAAGAACTCAATACCATGCTCTTTTTTAGCAATTGGATATTCTTCTGCAATTTGAATGACAATTAATTTTGTTACTTGAACCTCGAAACCACCAATCTGACGTTCATCTTTTACCACGATACCATGAATTTCGGCAGAGCTTTCAAGGCTTAATTTACCGGCATTTTCAAATTCTTCAACTGATATTTTATTTGCATCAGCAATACATTGACACAATCCACTTCCATCGCGGAGGTTTATAAAAACCAAACCTTTGCTGTCGCGTCGGTTAGCAACCCATCCTTTTAATACAACTTCTTTTCCTTCAAACTGAGGTATTTCTTTGATATACATTTTTAAATGTTTTCTTTTTAATAAACTGCAAAATTAGTTTACTTTGCACATAAATTCAGTATTAAAGAGAAAATTTCCCAATGCTCAAACAATCCCTAAGTCAAAAGCTCCTCCAGAAATTGTCTCCACAGCAGATCCAATTCATCAAACTGTTGCAAATGACAACAGCTGATTTTGAAGAAAGGGTGGAGCAAGAATTATTGGATAATCCAGCGCTAGAGACAGGAGAGGACGAAATGGACCCAACAACTTTTACGGGCTCTGACACCAAGAAAGACGAGTTTAGCAATGAAGATTCTTTAAATGATGATTTCAATACTGGTGATGCATTTGACAACGATGACTTTAATGTTTCGGAGTTTTTAAGTGGGGATGACAGCAGTGCCAGTTTTAAAATGACCGATGATTATGGTGATGAAGAGCAAAAAGAAATGCCCATTGCCTATCAGCAAAGTTTTTATGATTTTTTAGTTGATCAAGTTCATGCAAATTTTGAAGAGGGCATTGACCTTCAATTGGCCATGCACATAGTTGGGAACATTGAGGAAGATGGTTATTTAAGAAGAGAATTGGCCGCAATAGTCAATGATTTGGCCTTTACAGAAAACATTAGCACCACAGAAGACCAATTGGAGCGGATACTCATTAAAATTCAAAATTTTGACCCGGCCGGAATTGGTGCAAGAAATTTACAAGAGTGTTTGTTGCTTCAGTTGTATAAAAAGGATTACGGCGGCAATAAATCATTGGATTTAGCAGAGAAAATCATTGCTGATTATATGGAGGCATTTGTTAAAAAGCACTATGATAAAATTAAAAGTGCCCTTAAAATCAATGATGATGATTTAAAAGGCGCCTTAACAGAAATTACCAAACTAAATCCAAAACCAGGACAATCGCAATCACAATCCGTTTCACAGTACATCATTCCTGATTTCACGGTTATCAATGAAGACAGTGTATTGCGTGTTATTTTGAATTCTAGGAATGCACCTGAGCTCAAGTTGAGCCACTCCTACAGTGAAACACTTCAAGCCTATGATAAAGATGCTGGCAAGGATAAACATTTGAAGGATGCTGTTCAATACATCAAACAAAAGTTGGATGGTGCCAAATGGTTTATAGACAGCGTAAAGCAAAGGCAACAGACCTTGCAATTAACCATGACGGCAATCGTTCAAGCCCAAAGAGATTTTTTCTTATATGGCGATGAGATGTCTCTAAGACCTATGATTTTGAAGGATATTGCAGATAAAATCCAAATGGATATTTCAACCATTTCAAGGGTGGCAAACAGCAAATATGTTCAAACTGATTTTGGAATTTACCCCTTAAAATATTTCTTTAGCGAAGGCATATTAAATGAAAGTGGTGAGGAAGTTAGCAACAGAGAAGTGAAGAAAATTCTGAGTGATGCCATTGATGGCGAAGCAAAGAAAAAGCCTTTAACCGATGAGGCGCTTATGGATTTATTAAAAGCAAAAGGTTATAACATTGCAAGACGCACGGTAGCAAAGTACAGAGAGCAATTGAATATTCCTGTGGCTAGGTTGCGTAAAGAGTTGTGATAAATTCGAAACGCTAAAACTTAAAAAAATTTATTAAAGAATCTGACTGCTGTGGTCTTTGGTATTCACCTTTGCAATAATGTCTTGGATGTTGCCTTTTTCGTCTATTACAAAAGTTGTTCTTGCGATGCCCATATACTGTCTTCCATACATGCTTTTTTCAACCCAAACGCCAAATGCTTCGGCAATTGAATGGTCGGTATCGGCCAATAAATCAAATGGCAGTTCATATTTGGCGATGAATTTTTGATGTTTCTTTTCTTCATCAGGACTTACGCCAACAACGGCATATCCAGCGGCTATAAACTTATTGTAATTGTCTCTTAAGTCACAGGCTTCAGCTGTACAGCCTGGGGTATCGTCTTTAGGATAGAAATAAAGAACCAATTTTTTGCCAGCAAATTCTTTTAATGTTCTTTTTACACCATTTTGATCATTGCCGCTAAATGCAGGTGCTTTTTTGCCAATTTCTATTGTACTCATGGGACAGTTATTATTTTAGTAAATTTTTTCTCGTTTGATCTGTTATCTCTAACAATCAATTCAATGGAATGTTTTCCACTGATTAATTGATTGGGTATGCGGCCATGGATGAAGCCAATGTCATATTCCAATAAAACCCATTGCCCATTGATGTAAAAATCGAAGTCTTTGATGCCCGAAGTGCCATCAGAAACCTGAAAAGAGAAATACCCATTTTTGTTAATTGCAACAGGTGTGATATTGGGTTTTATGGTATCAAGAACAATGTGGTAAGTTCCGAATTCTTTGACCGATGCAACAGCCCAATTTTGATTTTTTAATTCTGTTCCATAGGATCTTCCATCGGCACTGAATACTGTAAATTTGTTGGCATACTTAACAAATTCATTGCTTAATCTGAAGTGTAAATCAATCTTTTTGTCTAATGGCACCAAAGTATTTCCAATGGTATAATTGATGCCATAATTTTTTTGATATCCAAGCTGATAATCGCTGTAAAGAGCGTTTTTAGGTACGCCAATTTTGAAGTCTTGATTTACGGAAATTAAATTGTCTTTATTGGCATAACAGAGGCTA
>JGI12421J11937_10000424_pt1 | contig 16384 bp, 9 predicted proteins | sample LakErihyJuly2011_2_FD_11937 | JGI IMG/M metagenome (IMG submission 11937)
GTTCATGGTGGCCAAATACGCACCGTCGAACACAGGGGGGCCGGCCAAGCCGGCAGCCGGTGTTGTCTCTCCCGCTATTCCCGCGGGCGGATCCACCAACGCTCATTGAATACGGTTCCTCCAGCCCCCCTCGTGGCTGAGAACCCAAGCACGTGAGCGATACCGGACACTCGTCCCCTGGGGCCGCCTTGGTAGGAATGCCCCCGTTGGATGCGATTCGATCCCTGCTGGGGGCAGTTGTGCCCACCAATCCCTTTTATGGGCGCAAGTACGCATCGGTGGGGTGTTCGGCCTTGCCCTCGTCGTTGGAAGATTTTCGAACGCGCTATCCGCTAACGACTAAGGCCGAACTGGTGGCCGATCAGGCGGCCTTTCCGCCCTACGGGTCCAACCTCACCTTCCCGGTCACCGCTTACACGCGCTGCCACCAAACCAGCGGGACCCACGGAGCTCCCATGCGGTGGTTGGACACTCCGGAGAGTTGGTCCGTCATGACTGATGGTTGGGTGGAGGTATTGAGGCAAGCGGGGGTGGGTCCGAGCGACCGAGCGTTCTTCCCTTTCAGTTTTGGGCCTTTCCTTGGTTTTTGGTTGGCCTTCGAGGCGGCCCAGCGCCTGGGTGTGCTCTCAGTATCCGGGGGCGGAATGAGTTCTGTGCTCCGCTTGAGAGTCTTGATGGAACAAGGCTTTACCGTGATGTGCTGCACGCCGACTTACGCGTTGCACTTGGCCGAGACGGCCCGCGCCGAAGGCATCGATTTAAGTCAGTGTCGGGTACGGCGGATCATTGTGGCCGGCGAGCCGGGAGGGAGTCAGGCGACTGTTCGTTCGCGTATCCAAGCTGCCTGGCCCGGTGCCCAAGTGTTCGACCACCACGGGATGACCGAGACGGGCCCGGTGACTTATGAATCGGCCGAACGGCCGGGAAGCCTGCTGCTGCTCGATTCCCAGTTTTTTGCTGAAATTGTGGATCCTCAGACGTTGCTTCCGGTGTCCGAGGGGACGCGCGGTGAGTTGGTGCTAACGACCTTGAAGCGGGTGGGTTCGCCCCTCATCCGCTACCGGACTGGAGATTGGGTCTGCCCGCGACAATGGCGGGGGCGGTGGACATTCGAGGGAGGAATTTTGGGGCGGGTGGATGACATGGTGGTGGTCCGAGGTGTGAACCTTTATCCCTCGGCCGTCGAGGCGGTCGTACGATCCCTAGATTCGGTGGGAGAGTACCAGGTGACGGTAGACCAGACAGGCGATCTGGCGGCGGTGTCTATCGAAGCTGAGGCCTCGGAGTCGGTTTGTCGCGATCTGGCCGACCACCTTCATGAGGCGTTGTCGTTGCGGATGTCTGTGAGCGCCGTCTCTGCCGGATCTCTCCCCCGGTTCGAGTTGAAGGCCCGGCGCTGGAAATTTTTGCCGGCCCGGCCCTGAAAGAGTGGGTCCCAGTCGAGCCTTGCTCCCGCAAGCCGGAAGCCTGTTTCAACGAGCCTTCTGGAAGGCGCTCAACCCGCGGACGAGGTCCGCCGCTCGGGCCAAGACAGGGTCGGCCAGCCGGACGGGCACCGCGGCCTTTTCAACGGTGTGGGTATCGGTTGTTGAGTCGTTGGGTTCGCTCCGTTGCGCGCGAACCAGGTCGGCTTCAGTGACTTTCCGTCGTGAAAGGGGTGCGGAACCCATGGAACCACTCAGACCGTTGGTCCCGCTGGGTTTGAGGGCCGCGGTGGGGTTTTTGATAAATCCACGTTCGGTGTTTTCTAGGACCGGGATCCGGATGTCTGGCGGGATGGGCCCCGCAACCAAGAGCGATCCGTCGCCCAGTCGGATGCGCCCTACGGGCACCTGAAGGCGGGTACCGTCTCCAAGGCCGACTTCACGGAAAACTCCATGCCGTCCGGCGGTGGCCTGTCCGATCAGAGGGCTTCCGGTCTCTTGCCTCAATACGGCTGCCAACGCTTCGGCTGCCCCTTCGGTCCGATTGTTGATCAAGACGGCCATGGGGAGGCTCCAGAGGCGCTGGGCGCCCGAGCCGGGAATCGAATTGCTTCCCCAGTGGAGGAGAGCCTCGGTTCGATCCGAGAAAAGGCTGGCGGTCTCGCCGGCAGCCGGAAGGGAGTCGCCCGAAGCAAACCGGAGGTCCAGCACCAGACCGGAGGCGTTGGTGGACCACGTCTTGTCGTTCAGTGCGACCCGGAGTGCCGCGGGCAATCCCAAGTCTACCCGGCTCATGCGGAGGTACAAAATGCCTCCGTCGAGTCGCTCCCGCCGGGCTATCAGCTCCGGGGCTAGACTGTTTGTGGATTCGGCGGTCGAGATTCCATGCACCGGTCGTGCACCGAAACGCTCGATCAACGCCTGAGAGGCTTGGGCCTCGAACTCCGCCGAGCCTAGGTCGAGGTTGGTTCGAAGAACTTGGATCAACTCCGGCAGGCGCGTCGTCGAGGACGGCGTGTCGCCCTGGAGTCTTGGTGACAAAAAGAGCGCCAGAAACAGCGCCAGGACTTCAATCCACCGCAGGGTCTCACGCATGGCGATACCATAGCCCTCGGGCTCGCTGCTGTCGCTTTCAAGTTGCCTTCCCCCGGGCCAGTCTCAGCCGGAACGATTTTGAGTGGGATCGGTCGTGTTGGCTCAGGCCGTGGTACGACCCTGTGTTACGACCGTGAATGTAGCCCGAAGACCTCCGAGGTAGGGACCGATCTCCGAGCGGTCCATGTCTGCGGCGGACCAATCTCTGCAGTAGTCCATGTCTGCGGACGTGGCGCTTTCGGAGAAATCGCCCCACCTCGGAGGTGCTCAGGCAAGGCTGAGTTTGTGGAAGGACCCCTGGATGTAGCCCTACCTGGGGAGGTGCCCGGGTGAGGTTGAGTTTGTGGTACGACTCTGGATATCGACCGAAGACCTCCGAGGTAGGGACCGATCTCCGAGCGGTCCATGTCTGCGGCATACCAATCTCTGCAGTGGTCTATGTCTGTGGACGTGGCGCTTTCGGAGAATCCGCTGCGCCATTAATTTCCTCACCATGAATCATTACGGTTCAAGCCTGCTCCGTCGGGTCGATCCAACAGAAATTACTCCGGCTCAGAGGCCCTTGAGGGCTCTTTAGGACACCTGTTTCTTGGTTCAAAATGACGTGAAATTATTGGGTCAGTGCTCAGGTATCCGAAAATGCTGCTTGCACCAAGGCTCCTCGGGCTGGTAGGTCATCCGTTCCTTTAATTTAAGAATCCTTCGATTATGGCACGCATTTGTCCGCTGACGGGTCGCCGCCCGGTGAAAGGCAATCACATCTGGCGCTCGGGTAAGGCCAAGAAAAAAGGTGGTATCGGTACCCACGTCACCGCGATCACTAAGCGCAAGTTCTACCCGAACCTGCAGCGCGTGAAGGCACTCTTGCCCAGTGGAGAGGTTCGCTATATGCGAGTCTCCGTGAAGGCTTTGAAGGCCGGCATGGTGACCAAGGCCCCGCGTCGTACCTGGAAGAAGGCCGACGTCGCAGCTAAGTAACCGCCTGCTTTCAGGCAAGCTCGGGGTTTTTATCCCGGGCCAACGAACAACGGCTCCCGTCATCCGGGAGCCGTTTTTGTTGTCAGGGCCTGTTTGAGGCCCCTTTTGAGGCCCTGTTTGCCCGTCGAGCGAGCTTTTAAGTGATAGCTCAGTGTTTAGCCCCGGCCGTGGCCAGATATTCCAGCAAATCGGTCAGGTCTTGAGTCGGCAACTGTTCGAAGCCACCCGGCATGATGGACTGCCCGGATGATTCGAGCTTGGCGATGGCGCTGCGCTGGATGACGTGCTTGGTTCCGGTGGTATCGAGGATCTCCACCGAGGTGGCCGTTTCAGCGTCGAGTCGCCCGGATAGGCTTTCGCCATCCTTCTGGGTGAGTGTCCACAGCTTGTAATTGGCCTCGACCGAGCGGTTCGGATCGAGAATCTCGGTGAGAATTTCGGTCTTTGGTCGGACACCGATTCCGGTCAACTCCGGCCCGATGCGGCCGCCCTTGCCATCGAGCACATGGCAAGCGATGCAGTTTTTCTCAAAAACCTCCCGGCCGTGGTCCGCTTTGCCCGCTTTGAGGGCCACCGGCTGGAGTTGGGTGATCAACGCCTCCATGGCCGCCGAAGACTTCGGTGAACCGGTCTTCTGCAGGGATCGAGCCTTGGCCGACACCGAAGCGTCGGAATGGCCGCTGAGCTGGCTCCAATGATCTCGGCTGAGGTCGCCAGCCAGCAAGGTGCCGGCTTCCACCGCGCCCAAGAGTCCTAGGGCCCATTCCTTGCGCCGCAGCAGCAGGGCGGTGGCGTTACGGCGCATGGTGGGTGAAAGCTCTGTCCAATGAGCCAAGACCGCCGGGGAGGTTTCCGGAATCCGCGAAGCAGCCAGCGTTCCGATCAACCCGTTGGCCAGGCCTGGGGTGCTGAGCACATGAATCTGGCCCAGGATCGCCGTGACCGAGGCCTTTGAGTCGTTGATGGCGATCAGGCGACGGGCGGCCTCGATCCGGTCGGAATCCGTGGCGGTGCCTTGTGAAAGAGCCTGGACCAGCCGTTCGGAGATCGCGGGAATCTGGGGGGCGAGAAGGTCGCTCCGTCCCCACTGCGTGGTGAGTTGCACCAGAGCCACCTTGCCTGCGTCGGGGGCCTTGGCCACGGCGGCCTGAATTTGGGCGATTGTATTCGGCGTGAGCGCGGGGATGCGTTGGGCGGGCCATCCGGCGGTCAATCCCTCCAGGATGGCGGCGGAGACGGTGGGAGGGGCGCCCGCAGCAGCCAGTGCTAACCTCAGGGCATTGGGTTCAGTGGCCGCGTGATGGCGCGCCACGGTGCGAAGTACCTCCAGTGCACCGGAGGTTGTTGGGGCCACCGAAAGGGAAGAAGTTAGGAAGGCTTGATGGTGCTGGGTTCCTGCTGCAGTGAGGGCGTCCTTGATCCAGGGATCGGTGGTGTTCTGCGGGTTTTGGAAGGCTTCGATCAACGGAAAGATCGAGGCGGTGTTGCCCCGGTCGGCAATCGTCAGGAGCGCTGCCAGACGGACTTGGGCGTCGGTTTCTGAGACAAGAAGTTGTTTCCAATCGGCGGCAGTCCAACCGTCAGCAGGGAGTGTCATGACCGCAGCCCGACGCACGGCGGGCGAGGCGTGGCGCAGGACGGACAGAGGCACGGCGTCTGATGCGCCCAGCCCGTGCAAGGTCCAGAGCGCGTGGAGCACCCGCGGGTTCAGGTGCAACTCATCGACGGTGGTGTTCGAGGTCATCCGTACCAATGCCGGTACGAGGGAGCGGTCTTGCGTTTCGACCAACCGGCGTTGGGCCTGAAGGCGAACCTCCATGACGGGTGATCCCAGAGCCTCTAGCCAACGAGTGCTGTCTCGGCCCGACAGGTCGACCTTCGGCGCGGGTTGGCCGTCGCGGTGGGTGATCCGATAAATTCGCCCGTGGGTCTTGTCCCGCAACGGAGTCTCATAGGCGTTGCCCTTGCCGTTCTTGAACCCGTTGGGCACGGGGTTGTGCTGAATGATAAAGTTGTACCAATCGAGCACCCACAGAGCACCGTCCGGCCCCACCTCGGCCATGATGGGCGAGAACCATTCGTCGTCGCTGGCTAGGAAGTTCTTTTCGTTGCTCGCCTTGAAGTCGGCGCCGGATCCCTGAAAGCGGAACTGCCCGATGAGGTGGCCCGTCGGCTCGGTCACAAAGGAGACCTGATTCCAGTAGTCCTTGGGGAAGCTGCGGGCGGTATACAGGGCCGAACCGGCGCCCGCGGTGTATTTGCCGTGCCAGTCCACCTGGCGGACATTCTGGGCGATGGGGTGGTAGAGCTGATTGTCGGCAATGGATTCCATGCGGGCCGCCGACCATCCGTTGACCGCCTCGTAGTAGCGGTTGGGGATAGGCATGTACCACGCGGCATTGCCGTTGGCCGTGGAGCCAAACACATAGCCTTCTTCGGACAATCCCAAGCCCCAGGTGTTGTTGTTGCTGGAGCGGACGAACTCGAGGGCCGACCCGTCGGGCCGGAAGCGGAAAACGCCCATGCCGAATTTGACGTGCTTGCCGCCCACCTCACCGTCGAACCCGCTATAGCCGACCACGCCCCAAACCCAGTTGTCGTGCCCGTAGCGGATGTTGCTCGCGGTGGCATGGGTGTCGCCCATGTTCCACCCTTTGAAGAGCACCTTACGTTCGTCGGCTTGATCGTCGCCGTTGGTGTCGCGCAAGAACAGCGTCTGGCCGCCCTCGATCACGATGAGTCCTCCGTTGGCGTGGCAGAGGCCTGTCGGGATGGAGAGTTTGTCGGCGAAGATGGTGAACTTGTCTGCCTTGCCATCGCCGTCGGTGTCCTCGCAGATTTTGATCCGGTCGCGTCCTTCGCCGGGTTTCTGCAATTCATTCGGATAATCGACTGTCTCGGCGATCCACAGCCGTCCTCGTCCGTCAAACGCCATGCTAATGGGTTTCAGGAGGAGGGGCTCGGCCGCCCATAGTTCCGCTTGGAAACCCGAACGCAGAACGATCCGTTCGGCGGATTTGGCGGGTGCCAAGGGTTCCTGCATTCGGGTGATTTTTTCGCCCTCGATGCCCCAGCGCTGACCCGCCAGATAGTTGGGCATCGGGTGCGGGGTTTGTTGGTAGGGCAGCGGGGTTAAGTCGCTCTTGGGACGCAGTTCTTCAATGGCAGCGGCCAGAGGCACGGCGGCGACCAACAAGGGCAGCAATTGACGCAGGGGATTCATGCAGTGTCTGGGTGGGGAATAGTCGATCCAGGAGCCGAGGGAAATTCAAACTACGGTTCACGCCAAAAGCTTGTGCAGCAACTGTCCGTGAATGTCGGTGAGCCGGAAGTCGCGGCCTTGGAAGCGAAACGTCAGGCGTTGGTGATCCAATCCGAGCAGGTGGAGCAGAGTGGCGTGGATGTCATGCACATGGGCGCGGTCGACCACGGGGTTGAAACCCAGTTCATCGGTTTCGCCCAAGACTTGCCCGGCCTGAATGCCCGCACCGGCGAACCACATGGTGAAGGCGTCGATGTGGTGGTTGCGTCCGGTCTTCTCGCGTGTCTCGCCCATGGGGGTACGACCGAATTCGCCGCCCCAGACGACCAGCACGTCATTGAGCAGGCCACGGGATTTCAGATCCTTAATCAAGGCCGCGCAGCCTTGGTCCACCTGATGGGCCACCTTCGCGAGGTCTCCCTCGAGGGTTTCGCCGGGGCCGCCGTGAGAATCCCAGTTGGTGTGGTAGAGCTGCACGAACCGAACGCCGCGTTCGACGAGTCGGCGGGCCAACAGGCAGTTGCGGGCGAAACTGGGGGTGTCGCGGGTGCAGCCATAAAGCGCCAGNGTGGCATCGGTCTCGCCCTGAAGGTNGGTCAGTTCGGGCGCGCTGGATTGCATNCGNTAGGCCATCTCGTAGCTGGCAATGCGGGTGGCGATCTCNGGGTCGCCGGTTTCGGAGGCTCGGCGNANNTTCAANTCGCTCANNGCNTCGAGGGTNCGNCGCTGCGATNNGGCGCTNATGCCTTCGGGNCGGCNCANGTTTANAATCGGATCGCCCGANCCTCGNAGCGGAACCCCTTGGTGGCTGGTGGGTAAGAATCCGCTGGACCAATTGACNGCCCCACCGCGCGGCCCGCGCGGCCCGCTTTGCAGCACGACAAATCCAGGAAGGTCGCGCGATTCGCTGCCGATCCCGTAGGTCACCCACGATCCCATGCTCGGCCGGCCGAACTGCCCGCTGCCGGTGTTCATGAAGAGCTTGGCCGGGGCGTGGTTGAAGAGGTTGGTGGCGCAGCTTTTCACCAGGGCGATGTCGTCGACGATGCCAGCGGTGTACGGGAATAAATCGCTAACGGTGGCCCCGGATTGTCCATATTGGCGGAAGGTGCGCTTGGACCCAAGCAAGGTGGACTTGTTCTTGAAGGAGGAGTCCATGAAGGCGAAGCGCTTGCCTTCCAGAAACGAGTTGGGAATGGGTTGACCGCTGAGTTGGTTGAGCCGCGGTTTGGCGTCGAAGAGTTCGAGCTGGCTGGGGCCGCCGGCCATGAACAAGTAAATGATACTCTTGGCGCGGGCCGGGTGATGCGTGGCCGGGGTCTTGAGCGATTCTGCTGTGGCCGGCGTGGAAGTTGGGCCTGAAGTTGAGCCTGAAGTTGGGCCGGTTTGCCCTTCGGCCAGCATCGAGGCCAGTGCCAGGTTGCCCAAGCCCATGGCGCAACGTCCGAAGAAGTGCCTTCGGGTCAGGTCTTGCAGCGATTGAGGAAGGGGGTGGTTTTCCATGGCGGCGGCGGGTTGGGTCACTCCCGGGTGATGGTTTCGTCGAGGTTGAGCAACACGCGAGCCACGGCCAGCCAGCCGCCCTCAGGTGGGGCTCCGTTAGATCCGCCGGCCGACTGCTCTTCGCGGAGCAGGCGCAGAAGTCGCTGTGATTCCGCGGGCGCCGGGTGCCGTGCGGTGCATCGGAGGAACCCGCCGGCAATTCGATCGGTATCTGTTCCCTGTGTGGAAGCCATTTGACGGGCGATGTGCAGGGCCAGTTCGTGGAACTGGGTGTCATTGAGCAACGTCAGCGCCTGCAACGGGGTGTTGCTCCGCAGTCGGCGGGTGCACGTGGTAAAGGTGTCCGGTGCGTCGAAGACGGCCAGTGCGGGATGCAGCGTGGCGCGCTGGATCCGGGTGTAGAGAGCGCGTCGGACTCGCTGCCCGCCGCCGCCGCTCGCCATCCAGTCGCGGTTGCTTTGTGTGAAGGCGCCGAGGCCGGCGGGNTGCGGGGGNTGTACCGGGGGGCCACCCAGAGAGCGGTCGAGTTGACCGGAGGCGGCCAGTGCCACGTCGCGGATGATTTCGGCGTCGAGGCGGAGGCGGTTTTGCCGCGCCAGCCACCGGTTGAGGGGGTCGATTTCGCGCAGGTCAGGCCGTGCGATGGATGACTGCCCGTAGGTCTCCGACTTCACGATACATCGGTGCAAGTGCTTGAGGCTCCAGCCGGATTCCTGGAACTCAACGGCGAGCCAGTCGAGCAGTTCCGGATGGGTGGGAGGGGTGCCTTGGGTACCGAAGTCGTTCTCCGTCTCCACGAGGCCGCGCCCGAAGTATTGCTGCCACACTCGATTAACGAGCACGCGGGCGGTGAGGGGATGATTGGGTGACACGAGCCATTGGGCGAGGTCGAGGCGCTGGTACCGGCCATTCTTCGGAGGCAGGGGCGGCAGGATCTTCGGTGTCGCGGGCAGCACTGGTTCAGCAGGGCGCGTAAAATCTCCCTGGACGAAGCGTTGGGTTTTGCGCGGCTGGGTGCGTTCGCTCAAGACCAACGTGGTGGCCCATCCCGGAGACTTTGCTTTGGGTTCGTTGATGCCGGAGGGGAGTCCTTCGATTTCGAGGGTGGGTTCGTCCTGATCGTTGAAAAAGGCAAACAGGCCGTAGTAGTCGCGGTGGGAAATGGGGTCGAACTTGTGGTCGTGGCACTGGGCGCATCCGACGCTCAGACCGAGCAAGGCCGATCCGGTGGTGGCCACGCGGTCGAAGATCGATTCGATGCGGAATTGTTCCGGATCGATACCGCCCTCTTGGTTGATCTGGGTGTTGCGGTGGAAGCCGGTGGCTGCGCGCTGAGCCAGGGTGGCCTGGGGCAGGAGGTCTCCGGCGAGTTGCTCGATGAGGAATTGATCGAAGGGTTGATCGGCGTTGAAAGCAGCGACGACGCCATCGCGGTAGGGCCAAATGGATCGAGGGGCATCGACGCTGTAGCCGTTGGAGTCGGCGTACCGGGCGACGTCGAGCCACCAGCGGCCCCAGCGTTCTCCGTAATGCGGTGAGGCGAGCAGGTGTTCGAGCATGCGGTCGCGTTCGGTTGGGCTGTCGGTGGTGACAAACCGGGCGGCGACCTCGGGTTCGGGGGGCAGGCCGATGAGATCGAGATGGACCCGACGCAACCAGGTGGCGGAGTCCGCCGGGGCCGAGGGTCGAATGCGGAGGCGTTGCAAGGTGTCGCGGATGAGGGCGTCGATCGGATGCTGTGCGTTGGTGTTTCGGGGCGTTGGAGGGCGTTGGGGACGAATGAAGGACCAGTGGACGAAGACGCCTGGGACTTCGTGGGCTGGAGCGGCTGCTCCGTCGGCGATCCAACGTCGGAGGGTTTCGATTTCGGGAGTTTGAAGCGGAGGCCTGTGATAGGGCATCCGTTCGATCTCCGAATGGGTTCCGTCTAGGACTTGTATCAGCAGGCTTTCAGAGGGCTTTCCGGGGACGATTGAGGGTCCCGATTCGCCCCCTTTCCGAGCACTTGCGGCGGTATCTAGGCGGAGGTGGGCCTTGAGGTGTTCGGCTCCGTGGCAACTGACGCAGTGCCGGGTCAGCAGTGGTTTGACCTCTTCGAGGTACCGGGTCTCGGGCTCGCCAGCTGTGCCCGCAGCCATGGCCGCAAAGGCCAACAGCCAACCAAGACAATGGGCTAAACCGAGCTTCATGGTGATCAGGGACAGGCTAAGCGTGCATCTTGGAATAAGAAAGCGTCCCGTCAACTGAGGGGTCGCCCATTAGACTCGGGGTCGGTCCCACCTATTTACACAAAAGGGGCCACTCTCAATTATTTCCTAGTGATGAAGGACTGGCTCGGAAGGGGGACGTTTTCGATGCGTTCTTGGGTTTGGGCTGCACGGGTGCCTAGTGAGGGGCGATGGGTGGGGTGAGTTCGGTCTGGGCTGGGTTTGGAGAGGGTGCTGAGGCAGGGTGTTTTTCAATGAAACGGGGTGGGATGTTTGGATGGGGGATTCTTGGTGGGCTGTTGGCTGCGATGAGTTGGGCGGCAGACCGGCCGGCCAATTCGTTGCCCGGTGCCTTGCGCTGGATGGTGGTGGCGCATCGCGGCGAGCATGTTCGGCACCAAGAAAATACTCTGGAGGCCATTGAAGGCGCGATCCAGGCGGGCGCGGACTTGGTCGAGATGGATGTGCGTCGTTCCAGTGATGGGCAATACTTGCTCATGCACGATGCCACGGTCGACCGGATGACCGATGGCAAGGGTCGGGTTTCTGAGAAGACTTGGGCGGAGTTGTCGGCTCTCCGGGTTGCGGGCAAGGCGCTGACGAATATTGCCTCCTCTCGTATTCCGCGCCTTCAGGAAGCGTTGGAGGCGTGCCGAGGTCGGATCCAGGTTTACTTGGATTTCAAGGCGGGGGATCCGGCCGATGTGGTGCGCATCTTGAAACAGGCGGGGATGGAGTCGAAAGTCTGGGTGTATGACCACCCGGGCGGTGCGGTACGGTGGCGCAAGGTGTTGCCCGGTGTCCGGATGATCCTGAGCCCTCCAGCCGAGGCGTTGCGTGACGAGGAAGCACTCCGTCAATTCGTCTCCCAATACCGCCCGGAAGTGGTGGATCGGGCTCCGTCCCGGGAGTTTGTGGATTGGTGCCGGAATCTGGGCGTTCGAGTGTGGCCCGATATTCAGCGTCCCGATGAGCGGCCGGGTTATTGGGAGAAGTTTTTGGGCCTGGGGGTCGATGGGGTGCAAACCGATCACCCAACCGAACTCAAGGCGTGGCTCGATTCAGTAAAATCTAAGTGAGACCTTCTTGCACAGGTAGATGTGGCGCTTCCGAAGGCTTGGAAATCTCGAGAACAGAGTTTTTTTCGTTTGCTCAATTTGCTCCAATAACAGAAGGGGCGTCGTCGCCTAATTATCCGATGCAGCTTCTTTGAATCAAACCGACGCGGTCATCGGAGGCAGGAGCGGTCTGTTTTGCAACAACGCCATCCTCATCGTGGAGTATGCGTGGGAGAAACAGCGGGAAAAACAGCGGGAGGGACAAGACCCCGTCTCGGCCGCCCTCGAGGCGTGCAAGCTGCGCCTGCGGCCGATCTTGATGACGTCCATCGCCTTCATCGCGGGGGTGTATCCCTTGGTGATTTCCTCCGGAGCGGGCGCTGAGATGCGGCAGGCCATGGGGGTTGCGGTGTTCGCAGGCATGATCGGAGTTACGGTCTTCGGGCTCTTCCTGACGCCGGTCTTCTACGTGGAGATCATGAAGCGGGTGGGGCGGTCGACTGCCAAGTAGGCCCCGGTGTTGGAGCAGTGGATTGCATCTCCGGGGCCTAGACCTAGATCGTCGAAGCCTGGACTGGGTTGCTTTAAAACAGGCTGAAAGTGCATATTTCATTGGGTTTTGACGCTTTTCTTGGAAACCCCTTGAAAACAGTTGCGGGCAATCCGAGGCGGGCGTAGCAATCGTTGTAATCCCCCCGGAGGTCTCCAGACAACCCATCCCCCTTTGGCGCACTCGCTCTAAGGCTCTGCTGGGTTCTGGTCTCGTGCCAGGGGTGTCGTCAACGCACTACGTCATCTGCTATGAAACCCTCCAAATCACTACCATTCCTGACCGCCGCCCTGCTGGCCGGTCAGGTTTACGGCCAAGCGCTTCCAACCAAGCCAGAGGACAACGGTGTCAGCCCGGTGGGCGAGACTGTGTATGTCAACACCTCCGACATTCTCAACAATGGCAAAACTGAAAGTCTCGGTGTGGCCATTGGTCGGAATGGTAACGTGATGGTCGGGTGGGAGGATGACGGCGATGAATTGGCGGACCTTGAGGCGGTTTGGACTCTGTTCGATCGCGACAGCAAGCCGGTTACAGCGGAGACGACCATCACTTCGGTGGATCCCGCCTTCGCCGGCAAGACCCTGACATCGCGTTTCCTCTCCTACTTCCGCAAGGACGGGAGCGCGATCTCTGGCCGCACAGGTTGGGGACCCAAGATCAAGTCCAACCTCTTCGGTGATGGTTTGGGCATGGGCTCGACGGCCTTCGATCTCGGCCTCGAGGTGGTGGAGTTTGCGGGCTATCAGGATGCCGGCGATTGGCCCGCGGTGCAGTTGTTGACCGACGCGGGCATTCCGGTGGGTATCGTGAATGGTGTCCCTGTCGAATACGGCGCCCGTCCGGGAAACATTCGCATCGGTGATTGGGAGTTTCTCTCTACAGGCAATGTGGTCGTGATTGGTGAAAGCCGTCAGGGCGATGATTTGGTCACCCTTTACAAGGGCGAGGCTGCGGCCAATCACGTGACCGTTCGCGTGGTGGACAAGACCGGCAAGGAGATCAAGGCCACCCAGTTGGCTAGCGCCACCGCCACCAAGGCTGAAATGTGGCATGGGTCCGGTGTCACCAAGACCGGATTTGCGGTGCGCTTTTCGGACAACGGCGCGGGTCGCGTCCGGTTGTTCGACAATGCGGGCACGGCGGTTTCAACTAATATTGATCTGGCCGCGGTCTCGGGCAATCCGATCGCCGGCAATGGCGGACGCGGTGACGGCGTGGGTTTCCACGGCAACGGCAATGATGCCTACGCTTCGGTGGCCATTGGTAAGGACGAGGCCGGCAAAAACCACGTTTGGCTCACGGTCCTCAATGCCAATGGCACGCTGCGTTGGAGCAAGACGGTGGCCGATGACATGGAGCTCTTGGCTCCGGGACGCTGCGATGTGGGCATGGATTCCCTCGGACGCGTTGCGGTGGTTTTCGACGACACGGCCGGTGCGGTCGGCAATGGCCGGATCATCCTAGGCCGTGTGTTTGACGCCACGGGCAAGGCCTTGGGCAAGACATTCTATGTCAGCGAGAAGGAGCTTCCGGCTCCGGAGACCTTGGAATCTAAGAATGCGCGTGTGGCCTTCCGCAATGATTCCATTGCCGTGGTTTGGGAGAGTCGTAATAGCGGTGATCCCGATAAGCGCGTCGTGGCGCTGCGCCAATTCGTCATTCCGGTGCGTCCGGGCAGCATCGAGTCGGCCGGTCTCAAGCGCATCGTCTCTGACACTGCGATGATCGTTCCGGCGGCGGATGCGCTGGGTAACTGGGAGCCGTTTGCTTCCGTGGTGGGCACCTCCACGTTTCTCATTGAGGGCAATACCTTTGCCGATGGCAGCACAACTGAGCAGCGTTATGTGGTAGCGATGCAGCCAGCCAACGGCGGCGCCATGAAGCTGGGTGAAGCGTTCTTCAACGACGCCGGTGTTCCGTTCAAGGGGGCAATCAATGCTTCTCGGCAAAATGGTAATCCGGGCCGTGTCGCCGGTGATGCCCGACCGGGTGCCGTGAACTTCATTACGGGTGCCGAGGCCTCCCCGCACGTGGTGGAAGGGTTCAACAGCGACAATCGCTTCACCGGTGGCTTCGATCGCCTGGGTGATGGTCGCTACGGGACGGTGCAGACCTTCAAGCTCGATCCTACCACGCTCACACAAACCGCTCTGAGCAAGGCACAGGATTCGGCGAACGGCCGGCGCACATCCGGCACGGCCCCGGGCAACCAAATCTCCCGCTTCGGTGGCGATGTGGTGTGTCTCAGTGACGGTAACTTCGTGTCCGTGGTCGAAGACCGTTCCAACCAATTGCGTCCCGACGGCAACTGCGCCACCGCGACCATTTTCTCGGCCGATGGCAAGGTCGTGAAGGAATCCTTCAAGGTTGCCGACGGCGATCTGTGGGGCAACGTGGCCGCCTTCAAAGGTGGTTTTGCCGTGCGTGTCGCGGGTAAGTTCTATTTCTACAACAATGCCGGCGCACTTCAGGGCGAACCGGTGGCACAGGCCATCTCGGGTGAGAACTTCGACGCGGGTCGCGGAGATGGCACCCGCCTGGGTGGTCACATCAACCAACCGTGGGTGTTCCTCGTGGGTCGGGTTGTGGCCTCTACGGCCATCCGCGTGGCCATTTGGGACGGAACCACTCGCACGCTGGCGGCCTTGGCTGATGTGAGCGAGGGCGGTTTCCGAGCGGATGCCGATCGCGCGGTGGTTGCCGCTGACGGTCTGGGCCGCTTCACGGTTGCCTGGGTTTCCAAGCCCGACGGTTATGAGGCCCAGCAGGTGGCTGCCCGTGTGTTTGAATTCGAGGCGGCCACCAAGACAGTCAAGCCGCTCACGCCGAGCTTCCTGCCCTTCGTCAACACCTCGCCGGTGGGTGGTATCCGCTCGGTCGGCATGAGTGTCGCCATGACAACCCAGCAAATCCTCGTGGCTGCTAAGGGTGAGATCAACTTGCAGAACAAGCCGGATCAAGGAGCCAATTCCCCCAAGGAAGTGAACTTCTACACGGTTATCTCGCACCCGGCTCCGAAGGATGATCCGACCCCGCCGGTGGGCGGTCCGGTCACCACGGCTCCGCGCATCTCGGTGGCCTTGGTTAATGGTCAGCTCACGATCACCTCCAATCCGCAACCGCTGCCGGCCGGATTCGTCCTCGAGGTCGCTCCGAGCCTCAACGGTCCGTGGGTGTTGCAGTCGGGAGTAAACACGCCGATCACACTGCCTCTAGGTACCGATTCCGCCCAATTCCTCCGCGCTATTAAGCGCTGAAGAAGGGTTCAGTTTGCAGGAAAGGGGGGTGGAGCAATCCATCCCCCTTTTTCTTAGCCGGAACGATTCAATTGGATCGGTCGTGCTGGCTGCGTCTTCTTCCGCAAGAGCTTCGTTGTTCACTCGTTACGGGCCTTCAATCGGCCCGCGTCTCGCTCTCGCCTCGTCTTGCGAAAGAATCCGCCACGCCATCCCTTTCCTCCCAACTGAATCGTTCCGGCGGGGGCCGGTTTCTTGGGGCATGCCTGCCAGCTGGGGGGACCGGGGGCATGACTTCCGCAGCGGTCCATTTTCCTGCGCGGTGGCTGGCATTTTGGAAAACTTCCAGCCATCGTAGCGTCATGATTTCCCGTAGGTTTTGTGCGCTCGGAGTGATCGCATTGCAGTGGGTCCTCTCGACCTCTGCCGAGACGCTGTGGTTAGCCAAACCCTTCTCTTCGGAAGGTTTCACCCGCGGCATCGAAGGCCCGGCCTGTGACCGCAAGGGTTTTGTGTTCTGCGTCGGATTTGGCGATCCGAGAAATATCGCACGGGTGACTCCAGACGGACGCGCCGAACGCTTCGTCGCCTTGCCTGAGGGAAGTGCCGGCAATGGCATCCGCTTCGATCGTTCCGGTCGGATGTATGTCGCCGATTATACCGCTCACAAGATTCATCGGATCGACCCAGTCACTCGGGAAGTGGTGCAAGTGGTTCACGAGGGTCGGATGAATCAGCCCAACGATCTAGCCATCGCCGCCAACGGAACCTTGTATGCCAGCGATCCGAACTGGAAGGACGGCACCGGCCAGTTGTGGCGAATTGATACGGATGGCAAGGCCCATCGGGAGGCCGAAGGAATGGGCACGACCAATGGCATTGAAGTCAGCCCGGACGGAAAGCGGTTGTACGTCAACGAAAGCATTCAGCGGCGCATCTGGGTCTTTGATATCCGTAGCGACGGTTCGCTGGAACATCGNCGTCTCTTCAAGGAGTTTCCGGATCATGGCTTCGACGGCATGCGTTGTGATGTCGATGGCAACGTNTATGCGACCCGCCACGGGAAGG
>JGI12421J11937_10000427_pt1 | contig 16324 bp, 13 predicted proteins | sample LakErihyJuly2011_2_FD_11937 | JGI IMG/M metagenome (IMG submission 11937)
GAAGAAGACGAAGAAGAAGTAGATGCAATGGGCATAGAAGCGCATCCAGATGAACCTTCAGACGAACAGGAGGAAGAAGAACCTTCCGAATTTGATGATGTTCAAGACGAAGACTTTAACCAAGAAGAAGACTAAATTGAAGGCTACGCTAATTGTTATTTCAGGCCCTACTGCTGTTGGCAAAACAGCTTTAGCCATTCAATTAGCACAGCATTTTAAAACCGAAATTATCTCTGCAGATGCGCGTCAATTTTACCGCGAAATAAGTATAGGCACCGCTAAACCAAATGCGGACGAACTCGCGCAAGCAACACACCATTTTATAGATTCCCATAGCGTAAGCGAAGTAGTAGATGCGGGCAGTTTTGAAAAAATTGCCTTAACTAAATTGAACGAAATATTTTCAGAACATGCATACGCCATTTTAGTAGGCGGCTCAGGCTTGTATACCCAAGCCGTTTGCGAGGGTTTAGATGAATTAACTTTTAGAGATGATGCACTGCGTGCAAGTCTACAAACAAAAACAACCGAAGAACTTCAATCAACACTGTTAAGTTTAGATCCCGAGTATTACGCAATAGTTGATGTTCAAAATAAACAAAGAATGATGCGGGCCATTGAAGTTAGTACACTCAGCGGCAAAGCTTATTCGAGCCATTTAACCGGTAAGAAAAAACAAAGAGATTTTACGATTATCAAAATTGCCATTACCGACGAGCGTGCGAAACTTTACGAAAAAATCAACCAAAGAGTGGATCTAATGATGGCAGCTGGTTTAGTGGAAGAAGTAAAAAACAACCTAGCCAACCGCGCATGTTATGCGCTGAAAACCGTTGGATATAAAGAGGTTTTTGACATGCTAGATGGACAACTCACACTAGAACAATGCATCGAAACCATTAAACAAAACACCAGAAGGTTTGCAAAACGCCAATTAACTTGGCTGCGCAGAGATCCCGAATACCAATGGTTTGCACACCACGAATTCGAAAAAATCAAAGATTATATTTTAGCACAACAAATTTGATGCTGAGCAAAATACTAAAGCCCTATTTTCAGATTGAAAAAATTGTGTTGCAATTTATTGCTGCCGAATTTTTTATTCAATTAGTGAATGCTTCTTTTATGATGATTCTCAATATTTATTTGTCAAAAAAAGGATATGAAGATCATCAAATTGCAGACTTTATTTCCTTAAGATTTTTAACAGTGATGTTGTTGGCATTTCCACTAGGATTATTTATCAAAGGAAGAAACTTAAAACCCTTATTTTATATCGCAGCAATTGGTGTTTTTGTTTTTAGTATTGGCATTTTACTTGCAGCAGAATTCAAGCAAATCGAAATGATATACACCAGTGCTGCACTTTGGGGCATGTGCTACGGCATTGTTCAGGTGTTAGCCCTACCCTTTATTATTCGAAATGCTTCAGAAAAAACAAAAACAGCGGCTATTTCTTTGAGCTATGCAACGTATAGTTTAGCCATGATTTTGGCTGGAATAATCATTTTTGTGCTCAACCATTTCAATCCACTTTACTTTGATGAATTTAAATGCCTTTTATTGTTGGCGCTCTTATCTGGTATCAGTATTTACTTTATTTTTAAGATGCAACAAAAGGAAGTGATCCCAACATACGAGGGTAGTCGACTCAGCCTCTCCGGCTTCGACTGGGGAACGATCGCCTTTGCCATGACACCTTCGTTACTTTTAGCTATTGGCGCTGGCTTAACGATTCCATTCATCAACTTATTTTTCTTTAAAGTATTTAAAATGGAATCCGATAATTTTGCGCTACTCAATAGCTTTTCTTCTATTACAGTTGCGGGCGCCGCTCTATTAGTGCCGCACGTTCGGGCTAAGTATGGTTATAAAATTGCTATTACCCGCACACAAAGTATTGCAGTTATTTCTTTGGCCTTGCTCGCCTGTACCGAGTTCTACGCTACGTACGAATACAGCCTTTACTTTGCCATATTCTTTTTTCTAATTAGACAACCCTTAATGAATATGGCCGCGCCAGTAAGCTCGGAGCTAGTGATGCAATACGTAGGACCAAAAAACCAAGAAATTATTTCTGCATTAACTGCCTCGATTTGGTCGGGCAGTTGGTTTTTCTCTGCACTTATTTTTTCGGTGCTTCGCAAAAATGGTTTTGCCTATGCCAATGTGTTTTTAATCACTGCCGGCATTTATGCGATTGCTGTTTTGTGGTATCATTTTTTAATCAAAGCACACCTCGCAAAAGAGCAAATTAAAAATTAAGCTTGTGCCGTTGGCCCGCCAAAACTCAATGGGAATGCTTGTTCCTCGAGTTTTACTTTTCCGTGCACTTCCTCGTATTTACGAAGGTTATCTGTTAATGCTGCTAATAATCTTTTCGCATGTTGCGGCGTCAAAATAATTCTTGCCTTTACTTTTGCTTTGGGAACACCTGGCATCATGCGAATAAAATCGAGCACAAACTCTGCATTAGAATGCGTAATGATGGCTAAGTTTGAATAAATTCCTTCGGCAATTTCTTCCGATAATTCTATGTTAATTTGATTGGGGTCGTTGATCTCTTCCATTTTTTGATTGATTAATAATTAATATAAAGATATATTTCTTTTTATTTATACGTAAAATTTAAAAACAAAAAACCCCACAATGAAGCGGGGTTTTTTGGAATTTTATTTAAAAAAGACTAGTCTTCTTTAGAAGCTAATAAAGCTTCGTATTCTTCTTTCGAACCTACAATCATACGATCGTATTTTCTGATACCAGTACCTGAAGGAATTAAGTGACCTACGATCACGTTTTCTTTCAAGCCTAATAAACTATCCATTTTACCATGAATTGCTGCCTCATTCAAGACCTTCGTAGTTTCCTGGAAGGAAGCTGCAGAGATGAATGATTTAGTACCCAATGATGCTCTTGTAATACCTTGTAACAATGGTCTTGATGTTGCAGATACTGCATCTCTAGATTCCACTAATTTTTGGTCTTTACGTTTCAACACCGAGTTTTCATCGCGTAGTTTACGAACAGTTATAATCTGACCCGCTTTAACATTTGGAGAATCTCCTGGATCGGTTACTACTTTTTTGTCGTAGATCCAATTGTTCTCTTCCATGAAGTCAAATTTATCAGCTGATTCTAATTCTAAGAATTTAGTATCTCCTTGATCTTCGATAATTACTTTCTGCATCATCTGACGAACAATTACTTCGAAATGTTTGTCGTTGATTTTTACACCTTGTAAACGGTAAACTTCTTGTACCCCATTTACTAAGTATTCTTGTACTGCAGAAGGTCCTTTAATCGAAAGAATATCTGAAGGTGTGATAGAACCATCTGACAATGGCATACCCGCTTTGATAAAGTCGTTATCTTGAACTAAAATGTGTTTCGATAAAGAAACTAAATACTTTTTAGAAGTACCATCTTTTGGTTCGATAATAATTTCTCTGTTACCACGCTTCACACCACCTAAAGTTACTACACCGTCGATTTCTGTTACAACCGCTGGATTTGAAGGGTTACGCGCCTCGAATAATTCTGTTACACGAGGTAAACCACCTGTAATATCTCGGGTTTTACCAGTTGAACGAGGAATTTTTACGATTACTTGTCCTGCAATTACTTTATCGCCTTTGTCTACTGCGATATGCGCACCTACTGGAATGTTATACGATTTAATAACCTCTTTCTTATCAACAATTTTAATAGAAGGATTTTTTGTTTTATCACGACTATCAATAATTACTTTTTCTTTGTGACCTGTTTGTTCATCAGACTCTTCGCGGAAAGTGATTCCTTCTTCAATAAATTCGAAATCAATTTTACCATCAAACTCAGAAATAATTACTGCGTTGTATGGATCCCATCCGCAAATCACATCACCTTTTTTCAACTTCTGACCATCTTTAATGTAAAGATGTGCACCGTAAGGAATGTTATTTGTCATGATAATACGACCAGATTTTTCATCTACGATTCTGAATTCACCCGAACGACCTAACACAACATCTGTTTTGCCTTCTTCTGTTTTCAATTGTACCGTACGAATTCCTTCTAGTTCAATTCTTCCTTCAAACTTAGCTACGATGGTTGATTCTGCAGCAATGTTAGATGCAGTACCCCCAACGTGGAAAGTTCTTAATGTTAACTGAGTACCTGGCTCACCAATTGATTGTGCTGCAATAACACCAACCGCTTCTCCCATCTGCACCATACGGCCAGATGCTAAGTTACGACCGTAGCATTTTGCACAAACACCGCGCTTCGCTTCACAAGTTAATACCGAACGAATCTCTACTGCTTCTACTGTTGAAGTTTCGATTTTCTTTCCAATTTCTTCTGTGATTTGTGCACCTGCTTCTACTAATAATTCACCGGTAACTATATCAAATACATCATGAACAGAAACACGACCTAATAAACGATCGTATAATGGCTCGATGATTTCTTCGTTGTCTTTTAATGCTGAAGTAAGAATTCCTCTTAAAGTACCGCAATCTGGAACGTTTACGATCATGTCTTGTGCAACATCTACTAAACGACGAGTTAAGTAACCCGCATCAGCTGTTTTCAAGGCAGTATCGGCCAAACCTTTACGCGCACCGTGAGTAGAAATAAAGTACTCTAATACCGAAAGACCTTCTTTAAAGTTTGATAAAATTGGATTCTCGATAATCTCTCCACCCGAACCAGATTTTTGTGGCTTCGCCATCAAACCTCTCATTCCACATAACTGACGAATTTGCTCTTTAGAACCACGCGCTCCAGAATCCAACATCATGTAAACAGAGTTGAATCCTTGGTTGTCGGTTGCTAATTGCTTCATCACATTATCTGTCAATCTTGAATTGATACGAGTCCAGATATCGATGATTTGGTTGTAACGCTCGTTGTTGGTAATGAATCCCATGTTGTAGTTACCCATTACTTCTTCTACTTCGTCAGAAGCTTTCTTAATTAAACTTGCTTTTTCTGCAGGAATAGTTAAGTCTTGAAGGTTAAACGATAAACCACCACGGAATGCCATTTTAAATCCTAATTCTTTGATATCATCTAAGAATCTTGCTGCACGATCCATACCGGTTGTTTTCACAATGTCTCCGATAATATCACGCAAAGATTTTTTGGTCAACAACTCGTTGATGTAACCCATTTCTGTTGGCACTACTTGGTTGAATAAAACCCTACCAGTTGTAGTTTCAATAATTCTTTGCACAAACTCTCCATTCTCTACTGTTTGAGTTTTTACTTTAATGAATGCGTGCAAATCTAATTGACCTTCATTCAAAGAAATAATTACTTCTTCTGGAGAATAGAATGTTCTGTCTTGTCCTTTAATCACATGTCCTGGCTCGGTTCTTCTACCTTTTGTCATGTAGTATAAACCAAGTACCATGTCTTGTGAAGGTACGGTAATTGGCGTACCATTTGCAGGGTTCAAGATGTTATGTGAGGCAAGCATCAATAATTGTGCTTCGGCAATTGCCGCATTACCTAATGGTAAATGCACCGCCATCTGGTCACCGTCAAAATCGGCGTTGAACGCTGTACAAACTAATGGATGTAATTGAATTGCTTTTCCTTCAATTAATTTTGGTTGGAAAGCTTGGATACCTAATCTGTGTAAAGTAGGTGCACGGTTTAATAATACCGGATGACCTTTCAATACATTTTCTAAAATATCCCAAACAATTGGATCTTTACGATCTACAATTTTCTTAGCAGATTTTACTGTTTTAACCACACCTCTTTCTATCATTTTGCGAATGATAAATGGTTTGAATAATTCAGCTGCCATATCTTTTGGTAAACCACATTCATGTAGTTTCAAAGTAGGCCCAACAACAATTACCGAACGTGCAGAATAATCGACACGCTTACCTAATAAGTTTTGACGGAAACGACCTTGTTTACCTTTTAAAATATCTGATAAAGATTTCAACGCACGGTTACCTTCTGTTTTCACAGCGTTCACTTTACGAGAGTTATCAAATAATGAATCGACTGCTTCTTGAAGCATACGTTTTTCATTTCTTAAAATAACTTCTGGTGCTTTGATTTCAATTAATCTCTTTAAACGATTATTTCTAATAATTACACGACGGTATAAATCATTTAAATCTGAAGTTGCAAAACGGCCACCTTCCAATGGAACCAATGGACGTAGCTCAGGAGGAATAACTGGCACAATTTTTACGATCATCCATTCTGGACGATTTTGAATGTGTTTGTTTGCTTCTCTGAATGCTTCTACAACTTGTAAACGTTTTAATGCTTCGTTCTTTCTTTGTTGAGAAGTTTCGGTATTAGCTTTGTTTCTTAAATCATAAGAAAGTTCATCTAATTTAATGCGACTCAATAAATCTTCAATAGCTTCCGCACCCATTTTGGCGATGAATTTATTTGGATCGTATCATCTAAATATTGATTTTCTTTTGGTAAAGTATCTAAGATATCTAGGTACTCTTCTTCCGTTAAGAAATCCATTTTGTTGATTCCGTCTTGTTCTTTAAGACCAGCTTGTATGACTACATAACGCTCGTAATAAATAATTAAATCTAGACGCTTAGTAGGTAAACCTAATAAGTATCCGATTTTATTCGGCAAAGAACGGAAGTACCAGATGTGTGCAACTGGAACTACAAGGGCAATATGTCCCATGCGCTCACGACGAACTTTCTTCTCTGTAACTTCTACACCACAACGATCACAAACGATACCTTTGTAACGAATACGTTTGTATTTACCGCAATGACATTCGTAATCCTTTACTGGACCGAAAATACGCTCGCAAAACAAACCATCACGCTCCGGCTTGTAAGTACGGTAGTTGATCGTTTCAGGTTTTAAAACCTCTCCACTAGAACGCTCCAAAATTGCTTCGGGAGATGCTAAACTAATGGTGATCGAGGTGAAATTACTTTTGATCTTATTTTCTTTTTTATATGACATATCTTTCAATTAAATTATAAAATGATGAATTTAAAAATGCTGCCTGTCGAATCAGTTGATGCGACAGGCAAAAATTTCTAATTAATCTAGTGTAATATCCAAACCTAAACCTCTTAATTCGTGAACCAATACATTGAATGATTCTGGAACACCTGGAGTTGGTAAGTTATCACCTTTCACAATTGCTTCATATGTTTTCGCTCTTCCAATTACATCATCAGATTTAACGGTTAAGATTTCTTGTAAGATATTAGCTGCACCAAATGCCTCTAATGCCCAAACTTCCATCTCACCAAAACGCTGACCACCAAATTGTGCTTTACCACCTAATGGTTGTTGTGTAATTAATGAATACGGTCCGATAGAACGAGCATGCATTTTATCATCCACCATATGTCCTAATTTCAACATATAAATGATACCAACGGTTGTTGGTTGATCGAAACGCTCTCCTGTACCACCATCATGAAGATAAGTTCTTCCTGAAGCTGGAACATTTGCTTTGCTCACCCACTCTTCTACTTCGTCATGAGATGCTCCATCAAAAATTGGCGTAGCAAATTTTACACCCAATTCTTTTCCGGCCCAACCTAAAACGGTTTCGTAAATTTGACCTAAGTTCATACGAGAAGGTACACCAAGTGGATTCAATACGATATCTACTGGAGTTCCATCTGCTAAGAAAGGCATATCTTCATCTCTCACAATACGAGCAACAATACCTTTGTTACCGTGTCTACCCGCCATCTTATCACCTACTTTTAATTTACGCTTTTTAGCTACATAAACTTTTGCCATTTGCACAATTCCTGCAGGCAATTCGTCTCCTACACTGATCGCAAATTTCTTACGACGGTAAGCACCCAATTCCTCGTTCAATTTAATGTTGTAGTTATGCAACAACAATTTCACTTGGTCATTTTTGTCTTCGTCTGTAGTCCATTTAGTAGGGTTGATGTTTTTGTAATCTAACTCCGCTAAAATTTTCTGAGTAAACTTAACGCCTTTAGCAATTAATGGTTCTTTGTAAACACTATTTACTCCTTGCGAAGTTTTAGCGCCTATTAAAACAAATAATTTATCTACTAAAGTATTTTTTAATTGATCGTTAATTGCGTTGTGCTCTTTTTCGATTTTGTCAAGCATGATTTTCTCATCACTCTTCTTCTCTTTTTTCGCACGCGAAAATAATTTTGAATCAATTACTACCCCTTTAATTGATGGAGGTGCTTTCATCGATGCATCTTTCACATCGCCTGCTTTATCTCCAAAAATAGCACGTAATAATTTTTCTTCTGGTGATGGATCAGTTTCTCCTTTTGGTGTAATTTTACCAATTAAAATATCACCTTCTTTGATTTCTGCTCCAACGCGAATGATACCATTTTCGTCTAATTCTTTAGTCGCTTCTTCGCTCACATTTGGAATATCAGAAGTTAATTCTTCTTCTCCTCTTTTTGTATCACGTACTTCTAATTCGAATTCTTCGATATGTACCGATGTGAAAATATCTTCACGTACTACACGCTCAGAAATTACAATCGCATCCTCAAAGTTATATCCTTGCCAAGGCATGAACGCAACTTTTAAGTTTCTACCTAAAGCTAACTCTCCATTTTCAGTTGCATAACCTTCGCAAAGCACTTGACCTTTAGTAACTTTTTGACCTTTTCTTACGATAGGTTTCAAGTTCATACAAGTATTTTGGTTGGTCTTTTTGAATTTGATTAAGCTATAAGATTTTGTATCGCCATCAAAAGAAACCAAACGATCGTCGTCTGTTCTAGTGTAACGAATCACAATTTCATTTGCATCAACATATTCAACAACACCTTCGCCTTCTGCATTAATTAAAGCTCTTGAATCGCGTGCTACACGGCCTTCTAAGCCTGTACCAACGATTGGTGCTTCTGGACGCAACAATGGCACCGCTTGGCGCTGCATGTTTGATCCCATCAATGCACGGTTCGCATCATCATGCTCCAAGAAAGGAATCAATGATGCTGCAATAGAAGTAATTTGATTCGGTGCCACATCCATTAAGTCAATTCTTGATGGCTCAATAATTGGGAAGTCACCTTCAAATCTTGATTTCACTTTTGCAGTTAAGAATTTACCTTTCTCATCATATTGTGCATTTGATTGAGCGATGGTTTTTCCATCTTCATCTTCTGCCGACATGTAAATAACAGGTTCGTTCACTGCAACTTTACCATTCTGAACTTTTCTGTATGGTGTTTCGATGAAACCTAAGTTGTTAATTTTTGCATGCACACACAAAGAAGAAATCAAACCAATGTTTGGTCCCTCTGGTGTTTCAATAGTACATAATCTACCGTAGTGAGTGTAGTGAACGTCACGCACCTCAAAACCAGCACGCTCACGCGATAGACCACCTGGACCAAGCGCTGAAAGACGACGCTTGTGCGTAATCTCCGCCAATGGATTGGTTTGGTCCATGAACTGTGACAATTGGTTGGTACCAAAGAATGAATTAATAACCGAAGATAAAGTTCTCGCATTAATTAAATCTGTAGGGGTAAAAACTTCGTTGTCACGAATATTCATACGCTCACGAATAGTACGCGCCATACGCGCTAAACCTACTCCAAACTGTGCATATAATTGCTCTCCAACAGTACGAACACGACGGTTTGACAAATGGTCAATATCGTCTACTTCTGCTTTTGAATTAATCAATTTGATTAAGTATTTAACAATCGCAATAATATCTGCTTTTGTTAAAACTTTCACTTCATTAGGTGTATCTAATTTAAGTTTTCTGTTGATTCTATAACGACCAACATCCCCTAAATCATAACGCTTATCCGAGAAGAATAAACGCTCGATAATACCTCTTGCAGTTTCTTCGTCAGGTGGATCTGCATTTCTTAATTGACGATAGATATATTCTACTGCCTCTTTTTCAGAGTTAGANGTATCCTTTTGAAGTGTATTATAAATGATAGAATAGTCAGCTGTGTTTACATCTTCTTTGGTAAGAATGATAGACTTTACACCTGCCTCAATAATCATATCAATATGATCATCTTCTAAAATAGTTTCACGTTCTAAAATAATTTCGTTACGATCAATCGATACAACTTCTCCTGTATCTTCGTCTACGAAATCCTCTACCCATTTCTTTAAAACCCTTGCAGCCAATTTACGACCTACGAATTTTTTCAATCCAGATTTACTAACTTTCACTTCATCAGCTAAGTCAAATAATTCTAAAATGTCTTTATCCGAATCGTAACCGATTGCACGAAGCAAAGTTGTTACTGGGAATTTTTTCTTACGATCGATGTAAGCAAACATGACATTGTTCACGTCTGTTGCAAACTCAATCCAAGATCCTTTGAAAGGAATTACTCTTGCAGAATATAATTTCGTTCCATTTGTGTGACGGCTTTGACCGAAGAACACACCTGGTGAACGGTGTAATTGCGAAACGATTACTCGTTCTGCACCGTTGATTACGAAAGTTCCTTTAGGAGTCATGTATGGAATAGTTCCTAAATACACATCTTGTACAATGGTCTCGAAATCTTCGTGCTCTGCATCATTACAAGAAAGACGAAGCTTTGCTTTTAATGGAACACTGTAGGTTAAACCTCTTTCGATACATTCTTTCAGATCATATCTTGGTGGATCAATNAAATAATCCAAAAATTCCAAAACAAAAATGTTTCTTGAATCTGTGATAGGAAAGTTTTCGCTGAAAACTTTAAATAAACCCTCACTATGACGGTTATCGGAAGTAGTTTCTAATTGAAAAAACTCCCTGAAGGATTCTAATTGTACATCTAAAAAATCAGGATAATCTAACGCCTGAACTACAGATGCAAAATTTACTCTTCCTTGTACTTGGTTATCTTTTTTTGCCAATGCCTTAAAGTTTTGGTTTACTAAGATTTTGAACCCCAATGGTTCACTATTTTTTTGCAACATTTAGGCTGTGCCCGCCTTTACACATTAAAACAGGAATAGACCCTCCCAATTTTGGGAGAGTCTTCCTGTAAATAGTGTTTGAATTAAGTAATTACTTAACTTCTACTACAGCACCTGCTTCTTCAAGTTGCTTTTTCAAAGCATCAGCTTCGTCTTTAGTAACTCCAGTTTTTACTTCTTTTGGAGCGCCATCAACTAAGTCTTTAGCTTCTTTCAAGCCAAGGCCTGTTAAGTCTTTTACTAATTTAACGATTGCTAATTTTTGTCCACCAGCTTCTTTCAAGATAACATCAAAAGATGTTTTCTCTTCAGCTACTGCTGCTGATGCACCACCACCTGCTACCATAACTGGTGCAGCTGCTGCTGGTTCAATACCGTATTCGTCTTTTAGGATCTGAGCTAATTCGTTAACTTCTTTTACTGTTAAGTTTACTAATTGTTCAGCAAACGCTTTTAAATCTGCCATTTTATTTAATTTTTAATTGTTTAAAAAATAATTAATTTCCTCTTTCTTCAAGAGTTTTTAAAATTCCTGCTAATTTACTACCGCTAGCTTTTAAGCCGCTGATAACATTTTTAGCTGGAGATTGCAATAATGCGATGATATCGCCTACAAGTTCTTCCTTAGATTTAAGACTTACTAACGCGTCTAATTGATTGTCTCCAACAAAGATTGCCGAATCAATACATGCCGCTTTTAAAACTGGTTTATCGCCAGTTGAGCGAAGTTCTTTAATCAATTTAGCAGGAGCATTTCCTATTGATGAGAACATGATTGATGAAGTACCTTTTAAGGCAACAAATAATTCAGAATAATCGTTACCGCTTGCTTCCATTGCTTTTTGAATCAATGTGTTTTTAGCAACGCGGAATGTAATGTCTCTCTCAAAACATTTTCTTCTAATCACATTTACCTGAGCTACCGTTAAGTTGGACGTGTCAGTAATATAGAATGCATTATGAGCAGACAATTTGTCTTTAAGTTCGAGAACTATTTCGTTTTTTTCTTCTCTTTTCATAATTAAATTCCCGTTACTGATTTAGTTTCAACTTGGATACCTGGGCTCATTGTGCTCGAAATATGAATACTTTTGAAATAAGTTCCTTTAGCTGATGAAGGTTTTAACTTCGAGATAACTTGTAATAACTCTAATGCGTTATCATACAATTTATCTGCAGCGAAAGACGCTTTTCCAATGGAAGCATGCACGATACCAGTTTTGTCTACTTTGAAATCGATCTTACCACCTTTAACATCTGCAACAGCTTTTCCAACTTCCATCGTCACAGTTCCTGACTTTGGATTTGGCATTAGGTTTCTTGGTCCTAAAACACGTCCCAATTTACCTACTTTAGCCATACAGCTTGGGGTAGTAATCATGATATCAAAATCAACCCAACCTTTTTCGATTTTTGCAATGTAATCGTCCAAACCGACGAAATCCGCTCCTGCTGCTGTAGCCTCTGCCTCTTTATCTGGAGTACATAATACTAATACGCGGACAGTTTTTCCGGTTCCGTGTGGTAAAACAGCTACTCCTCTTACCATTTGGTTCGCTTTACGAGGATCAACCCCTAAACGAATATCCAAATCGACAGATGAATCAAATTTAGTAGTCGAAATTTCTCTTACTAATTTTGAAGCTTCATCCAAAGAATAAGCTTTACCAATTTCCACTTTGGACAATGACAACTTTTGATTTTTAGTTAATCTAGCCACTTTCTCTCGTTTTTAATTGGTTAATTGTTCCATGGTGCATTACCTGAAACGGTAATACCCATACTTCTTGCAGTTCCTGCTACCATTCTCATTGCTGAATCAATAGTAAATGCGTTTAAATCCGTCATTTTCTCTTCTGCAATGGTTTTAACTTGCTCCCACGTAACTGAGGCAACTTTTTTACGGTTAGGTTCTGCGGATCCGCCTTTTAGTTTAGTCACTTCTAACAGTTGAATTGCAACTGGAGGAGTTTTAATGATAAAGTCGAAAGATTTGTCGATATACACTGTAATCACGACTGGAAGCACCTTTCCTGGTTTATCTTGAGTTCTAGCGTTAAACTGCTTACAGAACTCCATGATGTTAACCCCTTTAGCACCTAAGGCAGGACCTACAGGAGGTGATGGATTCGCCGCACCACCTTTGATCTGTAATTTAATAAGCGCGCCTATTTGTTTTGCCATATATTTGTTTGTTTAAGTATGAGCATTTGTACAAAGTGGAAGCTTTAATACGATGCACTCATCACTCAATGTTTTTATTCTTTTTCTACTTGCATGTAATTCAATTCTAATGGTGTTCTTCTTCCGAAAATTTTCACCATTACTTTCAGTTTTTTCTTGTCTTCGTTTACCTCTTCTATTACTCCACTGAAACCATTGAATGGACCATCCATTACTTTTACTGGTTCGCCTACATAATAAGTTACAGAAGATGCTGCGCCACTTTCTGACATTTCATCTACCTTACCTAAAATTCGGTTCACCTCTGATTGTCTTAATGGCACTGGTTGTCCAGCTGCACCTAAGAAACCAATTACACCCGTAATATTTTTAATTACGTGTCCTAATTCGCCATTTAAATTTGCTTCGATTAAAACATAACCTGGAAAATAACTTCTTTCCTTAATTACTTTTTTACCGTCGCGAATTTGAAAAACTTTTTCGGTAGGAATCAATACTTGAGTCACCAAATGCGTAGCATTTAATCTATTGATTTCCGCCTCAAGATATTGCTTTACTTTTTTCTCTTTTCCACTTATCGCACGCACTACGTACCACTTCAATTCTTCACTCATTGTTATTGCGTTTGAATTTGGTTAAATACTATAAAATAACTTCATTAATGATCCGGATCCTGCATCCATTACATATACTACCACTGCAATAATTAAAGCAGCTACCATTACTACCCAAGCACTACTTTGCAACTCAGGCCATGTTGGCCAAGTTACCTTGTTCATTAGTTCGTTATATGCTTCTTTGATGTATGTAATTAACCTATTCATTTTTTTATGCGTTTAAGGTATGCACGGGTGGAGAGATTCGAACTCCCATCAGCGGTTTTGGAGACCGACATTCTACCCTTGAACTACACCCGTTAGTATTTATTCTATTAAATGCTGAAGAAAAATCTTCAATAAATTATTTTTCTAATAATATTGGTTTTGAAAATGAGGATTTTACGCTGAAAAACCTCTTTTAAAATACGAACCTTTATTTGCTAGAAAACAGAAGCTATCCCGGCATAACGCCGGGACTGCTTCTGTGAAAAATGCTAATTAATATTTACCTGTTGATTAGTTAGTAATCTCTGTAACCTGACCAGCACCTACTGTTCTACCACCCTCACGGATTGCAAAACGTAGACCTTTTTCCATTGCGATTGGACTGATCAATTTTACACTGATTGTAACGTTATCACCTGGCATAACCATTTCTACACCTTCCGCTAAGGTAATTTCACCTGTAACGTCTGTTGTACGGAAATAGAATTGTGGACGATATTTGTTAAAGAATGGTGTATGACGACCACCTTCTGCTTTTGATAATACGTAAACCTCTGCTTTGAAATCTGCGTGAGGAGTTACTGAACCTGGTTTACAGATAACCATACCACGACGGATATCAGTTTTCTCAATACCACGTAACAATAAACCTACGTTATCACCTGCTTCACCTCTATCTAAGATCTTACGGAACATCTCCACACCTGTTACAGTTGATTTCAAGTTCTCCGCACCCATACCTAAGATATCTACTGCTTCACCAGAGTTAACAATACCTCTTTCGATACGACCAGTTGCAACTGTACCACGACCTGTGATCGAGAATACGTCTTCTACTGGCATTAAGAAAGGAAGTTCAGTCAAACGTGGAGGAATTGGAATGAAGTTATCTACTGCATCCATTAATTCCATGATTTTATCAACCCATTTTGGATCAGCGTTTAAGCCTCCTAATGCAGACCCACGGATAACTGGAATAGTATCACCTGGGAAATCGTAGAATGATAATAATTCACGAATTTCCATTTCAACTAGGTCTAACAATTCTGGATCGTCAACCATGTCTACTTTGTTCATGAATACAACCAATGCAGGTACACCTACTTGGCGTGCTAAAAGAATGTGCTCACGTGTTTGTGGCATCGGACCGTCCGTTGCTGCAACCACAATAATCGCACCGTCCATTTGAGCAGCACCAGTAACCATGTTCTTTACGTAATCCGCGTGACCTGGACAGTCAACGTGAGCGTAATGACGGTTTGCTGTTGAATATTCAACGTGAGCGGTATTGATTGTGATACCTCTTTCTTTTTCTTCAGGAGCTGAGTCAATTGAATCAAATGATCTTGCTTCTGATAACCCTTTGTCAGCTAATACCTTAGTAATTGCTGCAGTTAAAGTGGTTTTACCGTGGTCAACGTGACCGATAGTACCAATGTTTAAGTGTGGTTTCGAGCGGTCAAATTTTTCTTTAGCCATGTTTTTAATTATTAATGTTTATTTATTTTTTTTATTGTTAATTATACTTTAAAATCGAGCCAATGAGGGGAATTGAACCCCTGACCCCTTCCTTACCAAGGAAGTACTCTACCCCTGAGCTACATCGGCTTTTGAATTTCTTCTGCTTTACAGCGTAAAAACCTAAGAAAAATCTCAGGATATTAATTTTTTCAAGGAAGGTTTAAATCTAAATTGAAAAATCAATGCCTTTTCTATATTTTATATAAACGAAGTTGCACCTCAACTTCCTAAATCTATTTTTTTCGAGCGGGAGACGAGGCTCGAACCCGCGACCTACAGCTTGGAAGGCTGTCGCTCTACCAACTGAGCTACTCCCGCTTAATTCAAAACAATCAAAATGTGGGGAGAGAAGGATTCGAACCTTCGAAACCGAAGTAACGGATTTACAGTCCGTCCCATTTGACCGCTCTGGAACCTCCCCAACAATATTGAGCCTCCTATCGGAATCGAACCAATGACCTACTGATTACAAGTCAGTTGCTCTACCAGCTGAGCTAAGGAGGCTTTTAAAATAGCTTATTTCAATGTACATTCCCCAAAAAATAGCGAATAGCCTTGTTTTAGGGACTGCAAATGTACGAATTTCCATTTAGCATCAAAATTTATTTTAAATAATTTTCTGAAGGAAATTGGGAATTAAAAGTTCCTCAAAATTAAATACAGTTATTTAAAGCTAGAAAGCAGTACGTTATATATTTAATACCTTGATTTATTGATTTTTATAAAATAAAAAAGGGGAACCAAAGCTCCCCTTTTTTATTTTTAGGAATTAAATTAAATGGCTAATTTTTCTTTGTGCTTCAGAATTTGTTTACGCAGTGATTCGATACATACATCGACAGCTTCTTCAAATGATTTTGCATGGTCTTTAGCAAATAACAATTGAC
>JGI12421J11937_10000432_pt1 | contig 16280 bp, 13 predicted proteins | sample LakErihyJuly2011_2_FD_11937 | JGI IMG/M metagenome (IMG submission 11937)
TTGTTTTTATTGATTCATCTTCCTGCTCTATAATTTTTGTATAAATTCTTTTAAATTCATCCTCTTTTTTTTCAACAATCTCATCTATTTGTTTTGCATAAGTTGATAAAAATTCTCGTAATGCTTTGTTATTCTCTGTTTCGTCTTCTGTGCCAAAAATTCTTAATAATTTATAAATTACACCGCTTTTATCGCAAAACATTTCCCAATTCTGCCCAATAAAAATTGGGTTATTTATTTTTTTGTAATGGAATTTTTTTAAGCGTAAGATTTTGTTGTTCTGTTTTTTGCAGTGGAATTTGACTTGGTTTTTGACTTGGTTTTTGACTCTCTTTTATTCTCCATCGCTCATTGCAACAAATATAAATAAAAATAATTATATTGCAATATTTTGCAGGAAATTTTTTATTATTTTGCGGTTTTTCTTTGTCAACCGCGGCATCTTTTGGTAAAATGTTAATATTTTTGAAAAAAATTAAAAAAAGCTTGCAAATTATTTTTTTTAAGTGATAACTTTATTTAACTTGCATCTAGGTGCATAAATTATATTATTACGATTTTTGTTAGTAAATTATGAGCAGTATTTTTGAGGATGTAAAATCTATTATTATTGAACAACTTGGTTGCGATGCTGGCAGTGTTGAAATTGGTTCGTCTTTTACCGACGACCTAGGTGCCGACAGCCTTGATTTAGTTGAGCTAGTAATGGCATTTGAGGAAAAATTTGGCATTGAAATTCCTGACAGCGTTTCTGAAAAAATTCGCACCGTTAAGGACGCAGTTGAACAAATTGAATCTTTAAAAAACTAGTTTTTATTTCTGTGGTATGGCATTTTCCACAGGAAAAAAATCTAAAACAATTAACGAAATAAACATGACCCCCTTTGTGGATATTATGCTTGTTTTGTTAATTGTTTTTATTGTTTCGGCCCCAATGATGTATTCGTCTTTTGAGGCCAAACTTCCTTCTGCAACGCTACAAAATAGCAAAATTCAAAACTCCACAAAAATTGAACTAATGGCCGATGGAGGTATATTTATTGGCAAAATAAATTCTGCGGCAAAGCCTGTAAAGGTTTTGCCGGAGCGTTTTGCTGCGGAGCTATCTGCCTTTACTGAGTCTGCCTTTGAGGAAACAATTTACATTGCCGCCGATAAAAACTGCAAATATTCCTCCGTAATATCCCTCATAGAAACCCTCAACAAACTTGGCTACTCAAACATCTCCTTCGTTACTGAAAATTAAATACTTCTTGCCCTCTCCTCGTCATTCCCGCCCTCCCTTTTGTCATTCCCGCGAAGGCGGGAATCCAGTAAAATATTGCATTGTTTTTCAAAGACCCCACCCAACCTCCCCTTAAAGGGGGCGGGAATGACAAAAGCGGGGGTTAACAGAAGCAAGTTAAACGAGAAAGTTAATTAGGAAAAATAGGTTTGTATAAATTTATATAAAGTTGCCAAAAAATAAAACAAAAAAATGTTGACACTTAACGGGGGCGGTGTAGATATGTGTAATGTATTGATATTGTAATTATTAATTGTTTGCTGTGAGTAGCTTGAATATTGACTTTTTTAAAAAAAACGAGGATAAATTTTTTTTCATACCACTAGGTGGATGCAACGAAATAGGCATGAACTTTAACCTTTACTACACTAAAGGCAAATTTTTATTGATAGACTGCGGAATTGGCTTTACATCGGGCACTGTTGCCGGGGTGGATATTATGCTTCCAAGCAGCGATTTTCTCAACAAATACTCCGATATGATAGCCGGCATGGTTATTACCCACATACACGAGGACCACATTGGGGCCGTGCCTTATTTGTGGCAAAAGCTTGATTGTAAAATTTATGCAACAAAGCTCTGTGCCAATTTTTTGAAGGAAAAACTATCTGATAAGGAATTCCGTCAGGATGTTCCGGTGCAAATTATTAAGTCCTCTCAAAAATTTAACATTGGGCCTTTTGAGCTTGAGCCAGTTGGCATTACACATTCTGTGCCCGAGATGCAAGGCTTATTTATTAGCACCCCTTATGGCAAAATTTTTCACACCGGCGATTGGAAACTCGACAAAAAACCAGTTGTTGGCTTGGAGAGCGATTTAAAACGCATTAAGGAGCTTTCGAAGGAAGGCGTTCATTCTATGATGTGCGATTCTACCAATGTTTTCAACCCGGGGCATTCGGGCTTTGAGGGCGACTTGGAGAAGGAAATTGTAAAAGCAATTAACGAATACAAGCATTCCTGCGTGTTTTTAACAACATTTGCCTCAAACATTGCAAGAATGCAAACAATTGTAAATGTTGCAAAAAAAACTAAACGCAAAATTGTTATTGCCGGTCGCTCTATTGACCGCATCATCGGCGTTGCCCGCGATAGTGGCTACCTGCTTGATGATGTATTTTTGGATAGCCGAGATTTTACCTCCCTAAAACGCGAGCAAGCAATTGTACTTTGCACGGGCTGCCAAGGCGAGGAGCTTGCCGCAATGACAAAAATTGCCGAGAATCAAAACCGCAATATTCAAATTCGCAAGGGCGATGTTGTAATGTTTTCTTCAAAAATTATCCCCGGCAACGAGAAAAAAATTCTTGCCTTATACAATAAGCTTGCCTTGCTTGATGTTGAAATTGTAACCGAAAAAACGCACGATATTCATGTTTCCGGCCATCCAAATCGTGATGAGCTAAAACGCATGTATGAAGTTGTAAAACCAATGGTTGCTGTTCCAGTGCACGGGGAGCCTGCGCATTTGCGTGAGCATTGCAAATTTGCCCGCGAACTTGGCATTAACAAAACCTATCGCGCTAAAAATGGCGATGTTGTTGAAATTTACAAAGAAGGCGTTCGCAAAGCTGGAACGGTTTCTAGCGGATACAAACTTGTTGATGGCAATATCATTCGCGATATTGGCAGTAAAGTTATTAAGGAGCGTGAAATTTTATCCAACGCGGGCATTGTTCTTTGCAAAGTTATTCCACTAAAAGGTCAGGAGCTTGATGTTGAGCTTTTGTGCTACGGCTTTTTAGACTCAGTTGAGGACAAATCTTTAATGCTAATTTTAAAACAATATGCAACCGATGCCGTGCGAGCAAAAATGTCAACCGTTGCAAAATCAACACCAAAGGATGAACTTTTTGACGCAATTCAACGCTCCATCGTAAAATTTTGCGAAAAACGCTTCCAAAAATCCCCTCTTGTAAAGCTTGTGGAGTAGGTTAGACCCCTCCTAAAACCTATTTTTTTTAAACATTTTGATGATTTAATGCCACTTTCTTGTCGTAAAGCTGACAAGCCAAGAAAATTTTTTAAAAACTGCCGTAAAAGGGGGATGAAGTAAAAATTGGGTTATGAGAGGGGCTTTCTGAAAGTGTGCTAAAAAATCTTGTAAATAATGGTAGCTGTCTCGCTCCCGCATTTGCCCCTTACATCCCGCCTTTTTGTCATTCGCCCCCCCTTTTTTCATTCCCACGAAAGTGGGAATCCAGTAAATTATTACATTGTTTTTACAAGCTCCCTCCCTAACCCTATCCGTCAGGGAGGGAGGATTTACCCCTCAATCTCAGCAATCTATCTTAAAATAAAAGATGGATTCCCGCCTTCGCGCGAATGACGAGGGACTGCTGGAATTACAGGAAACGAGAAGACTACCCTTTTGTATATAGCCTCCAAATAATTATTCAATTATTTGTTGCAATTTAAAAAATATGTTTTATTGTTGAGGGAATAGGGGCGTGGCTCAATTGGTAGAGTAGCGGTCTCCAAAACCGTTGGTTGCAGGTTCGAGTCCTGTCGCCCCTGCCACAATACTCTATAAGGGTCTACAAGAGTGTGTATTGATTTTGTTTTATGTTAAAGGTATCAAAAATTTCGATTGGTTTTGCGGTTTTTTTGTTTGGTTTTTGCCTTTACGCATTTTTGCCAAATGTTGTAAAAACGCCGCATTTTTTGCCTCAAATTGGCAATAAAATTAACTTCGGGCTTGATATTAACGGCGGAACTCACTTGCTTTTAAAAGCAAATACCGAGCAATATATTACCGATAAACTTCGCAAAAATAGCTCGGATATTATCAAAAAAATTCGCAGCGAAGGCTACATGTATTACGGCTTTGGCGTTAGCAGCGAGGGGTTAAATATTAAAATTAACGAGGCGGATTTTGGCAGGATTGAAAAAATCATCAAAAAAGTGGATTCTCGCCTTGAAACCAAAAAAAATGCAAATTCTATCTTGGTTTTTTACAGCAAGGAGCAAACTGATGAAGTAAAACGGGAGCTTTTGGATCGTTCTATTGAAATTATCCGCAAGCGAATCGATTTTAGCGGCACAAAGGAAGTTAGTATTTACAGGCAAGGTGCAGATAGCATTGTACTTGAAGTTCCAGGCGAAAACAACCCCGAAAAAATCAAGTCGCTTATTAACACCGCGGCAAAACTTACTTTTCATAAACTTCATCCCGTAAAGCCAATTTTGCAAAATGTTAATGACATTGCCTCCTTGTCGGCTCAGGGTTATTCGGTTATGCCATCGCAAAGCGAGGGGGACGGATATTTTTATGTTGTTTCCAACGAAATTGAGGTGGAAGGCGAGCATTTAATTGATGCCAAAGCTAACATCACCGATGAGGGCCCCGTGGTATTTTTTAAGTTTGACGCAAAAGGCACAAGCGATTTTGCCCTCGTAACCGCAAACAATATTGGAAAGCCCTTGGCAATTGTGCTAGACGGCAAGGTTTTATCGGCCCCAAACATTCGCTCGCAAATTTCTGGCGGTAGCGGAGTAATTTCGGGCAGCTTTACAATTGAGCAAGTAAAAAACTTTGCACTTTTGCTACGCAGCGGTGCCCTCCCCGCCACTTTGGACATTATAGAAGAAGGAATTGTTGGGCCCACCCTCGGTGCAAAATTTTTAAATTCTGGCATTAAGGCATTTTTTGCCTCGTTTTTGTTTATATCGGCATTTATGTTTTTGCGATATAAAAAACTTGGGTTTGTTGCATTTATTTCGCTTATTTACAACACCGTGCTTGTGCTTGGGTTTTTTTCGCTTATTGGTGTTACCCTAACAATTGCCGGCATTGCCGGCCTAACCCTAACTCTTGGTATGGCCGTGGATGCGAATGTGCTAATTTTTGAGCGAATTTTAGAGGACAAAAAAAATGCTAAAAAAGGCGATAACCTGCTCAAAACAATCTCCCATGCTTTCGAAACCGCATTTACTGCAATTGCCGATTCCAACATTACAACCCTTATTTCGGCTTTTGTAATTTTCGTTCTTACATTTGGTTCTATCAAGGGCTTTGCCGTGGCTTTGTCGGTTGGGGTGCTTTGCTCGTTTTATTCTTGCGTTTCAATAAGCAAAATGTGTGTTTATTTGTTTGCAAAAAAAATCATATAAAACTTGTAAAATAAAAAACAAAAACTATAATAACTTTTAGTATTTATAAATAAAGCGGTGATTGATATTATTATTTTTTGTGCCATTGCGGCAGTTTTGGTCTACAAACTTTACACAAGCTTTGGAAAGGAAACCCTCGGCGTTAGTCAGTCTGGTGAAAAGCAATCCAAAGGCTCACAGGCAAAAACAAAGCAACTTACAATTGTTGATGCCTTAATTAAAACCCCCGAAACAAAATCTGAGGACGCCGCCCACAAAAACAAAATTGTTGCCGAACTTATTGAAAACCTTCGCACCGAAAACAACCAGCTTTTAACCGCCCTACCCCCTCAGGACAAGCAAATATTTGATGATTTTTTTGCCAAAACCCCCGCCTTTGATGTATCTGGTTTTGTGGGCTTTTCGAAGGCATTTTTTGAGGAATTTTTTACATCTTTTTACTCCGGGTCTCTTGAGCGATTAAAATCCTTTATTTTAGACGATGCCCTTACTTCCCTCAAGGAAAAATCATCAGTTGCCTGCCAAAATGTTTTGCAAAAAACCTTGCTTTACAAAATTGAAAATGTTGTTATCAATGGTTTTGAGTTTGTAAAAAACAATCCTAGCTTTAAAATTTCAATTGAGGCGTTAAAAATTGAGTTTGGCACATCTGAAGCTGGCGAGCTAACCTCTGGCAGCAAAAAACTTCCCGTAAAATTTTCAACCAACTTGCAATTTACAAAATTTGAGGACAAATCCGAAAAGGACTCCCCATCTCGCTGGGTTTTAATGTTGATTTCGTAGGTTTATCACCCTGCCATTCCCGCACAGGGGGGGAATTCAGTAAAACAATGCAATATTTTACAAAGCCCTCAAACCCTAATTATCTTTGTCCCCTCTCACGCAGAGAGAGGGGACTTTACCTTTCTGCCCCATTCTCATTCCCGCGAAGGTGGGAATCTAAGCAAATACTTTTTTAACAACCCCACCTTGCAGTCCTTCGCCTGCCTTCCACCCTTAGGGTATGAGTGTTGTAAGTGTTTGTTTGTTAGTCCTCACCCCTGCTATTAAAGAGTCAGGATCTTATTAATAATTTACTTTTTATAAGATGCCCTGTCAAGTGGATGACGACAACCCAATCTCGCCCTTACGAATTATATTAATTTTTTTAAAAATCCCTCTCGCAAAAAAATGAAATTAATTCAAAAAGATGCTCCCGAGCCTTGCAGGGCGGAAAGTTGTTTAAAGTTGTGGTGCAATTGGCAACAAAAAATTTTGCAACATTACCAGATTTTTCAAAAACTTGCCCTGATTGCATTATTGCAACCGTTTTTGCAAAGTTTTCCTCGGTGAAAAGTTTTTGAGTAAAAATTGTTTCAATTTTCTTACTATTTTCCTTGCTACCTTGCCGCGCAAAAATAACTGGTAGAGTGGTTTTTCCCTCAAAAAAATCAGCGCCATTTTTTTTGCCAAATGTTTTGCTGCTGGGTTTGTAGTCCAAAATGTCGTCAACAATTTGAAAGGCCATGCCAATATTTTTACCAACTTGACCCATTTGCAACACTGCCTCCGCCTCGGCATTTGCAATAATTGCTCCAATTTTGCCGCTTGCCTCAAACAAAGCCGCGGTTTTGCTGTAAATTATGTTGTAATAATCGCTCTCGCCAATTGCCTCGCCCCGCGCCGATAGTTGCATCACCTCGCCCCTTGTTAAATTAAGGCAGGCCGCCGATAAAATTTGTATAATTTCAATATTTTTTATTGAGGAGATAATTTGAAAACTTTTTGCAAACAAAAAATCGCCAACCAAAATAACTTCCTTATTCCCCCAAATTGTGTTCGCGGTTTTTTTGCCTCGGCGTTTTGTTGCCTCATCAATAATATCATCGTGCAACAAACTTGCAGTATGTATAAGCTCCACAACGGCAGATGCCTTAACAAGGTCTTCATTGTCATCATTTTTACCACACAAATTGTGACACAAATACACGAAAATGGGGCGGACCCTCTTGCCGCCGGAGGAAACAATAAAATTTACAATATCCTCAATTAGCTGGCTTTCACCCCCGCAGCTCTCAATTATTAACTTATTCACCGCCTCAATATGCTTGCTTGCGTAGCTTTGAACGGGCAAAATACTAATCATAAATACTAATCACAAAATTTAGCTAAAAGTTTCAACGGTTGTGACATTTTTCAGGTCGCAAAAGAGGACGGGATTTTTTTGTAGCAATTGCAGGGATGAAGGGGAAATAGCAAAGGTTTCAAGCTTTGCATTTAGTGCAAGCTTGGCGTCGCTTTTGTGGCGGCGAACATCAAAAATAATTTGTAAAACCGCATCAATTGCCTCATTTTCGTTAAATTCAATTTTGTTAGTAAAAAAACCCTCGGCAAAGCTGTGTATTTGATGAATTTTGCCAGCATTAACACCAAGTGCCTCCCAAATATACTCGCAAATGTAAGGGCAATAAGGGGCATATAGCTGCAAAATACAGCAAATTACAACAAAAAGTGCAAGCAAGCAAGATTTTTGCTCCGCCTCAATTTTGCTTTTCTGCTCCGCCGAAAGCTCCGCTTCCTTGTAAATTAAGGCATCAACCCCGTAGTAGCGAATTTTTATCAGCTCCAAATAGTTATCGCATAGCTCGTTCCAAAAAAAGTCGTCCACGATGGTGCGGGCCTTGAAGTATTCGTATTTATCAAGATTTTTTTTGTATTCCTCAAAAACGGCAAAAACATGGCTAACAATCCACCTATCGGCGGCTTGATTTATACCAGCTAAAATAGATTTTTTGTTAAAAGAGGCAACTTCCTTAAATCCCTTAATTGTTTCAAGCTTTTGCATTACAAAATTTGCAACATTTGTAAGTTTTATGGTAAATTTACCCCCTTTTTCAAGCAGTGCCTCGCTGTATGCGGTATCGGCCCCGAGGGATGAGTTTGAGCACCAAAACCTAACAACATCCACCCCGTTTTTTTCAATAAGTTCCAGCGGAGTTACCACATTGCCCTTGCTTTTGCTCATTTTTGTTTTATCGGCAGCTAGGCACCAGCCTGAAATCATAAGGTCGCTCCACGGGATATTAATTTCACTCTCCACAAACTTGTCCTCCACAAGTTTTAGCGAGTGCAGATAGCTTTTTGCCAAAGTGTAAAACGCCCAAGTGCGAATAATTTCGTGAGCCTGCGGGCGAATGTTAAACACGGGGCAATTTTGTAAATTGCCAAAGGCAATTGCAGGGGTGATCGAGCTTGTAAACCAAGTATCCAGCACGCCTTCGGTTTGTTTTAGCTTGTAGAGGCTTTCGTCGTATTTGTCCTTTAGCTCCGCAATTATTTTGCCCGTATTTTGCATAACATATTGCTGGGTGCCAATGTAGGTAATATCGGTTAGTTTTTCCTCCCCGTTGTGAATTTGCAGTAAATTCCACACCGGAAGGCGAACCCCAAAGAACCTATCGCGGGAGATGCACCAGTCCTGATTTAGGCCGTTTATCCACTGTAATAAACGCAGCTTCATAAAATCGGGGTAAAAATTTAGCTTTTCGGCCGCCTTTAACAGCTTTTCCTTAAATGGCAAAATAGATAAATACCACTGCTCCTTTTGCAAAATTTCAACGGGCTTTCCGCTTCGCTCCCCGCATTTTACGGGATGTTTGATGCTTTTTTGTTCCAAAAGCTCGCCGCTAGCTTTTAGTGCCTCAATTGTGTTTTTGCGGGCTTGCTCCACCTTTTCGGCCTCAATTTTTCCATCATCACTAATAATAACTTTGGCTTGCAAATTGTGCTTGCGAACCCAAGTAACATCTTGCCAGTCGCCGTAGCTACAACACATTACAAGGCCAGTTCCTTTATCCATTTTTACTTCATCATCGGCAAGAAGCGGCACAAAATGCCCCGCAAATGGCACCTTTGCCGTTTTGCCATGCAAATGCTTATATCGCACATCATCGGGATGATAAAAAACGCACAAACAGGCAAGTAGCATTTCGGGGCGGGTTGTCATTATTTGTAAAATTTCGCCGTTTTCGGTTGTAAATTTTATTATGTTTTCGTTACTATCTTGCTCCTTATCCTCCAAATCCGCTTGCGAGAGAGCGGTTTGGTCAGTGGTGTCCCAATACACTGGGGCGTGTTTTTTGTAAATTAGCCCCTTGTTATACAAATCAATAAAGCTTTCCTGCGAAATTTTTGTTGTGCTATCCGATATTGTTTGATATTTTAACCCCCAATCCACCGAAAGAGCAATTGTTTTAAACAAATTTTCAAAATCTGCCTCCGCCCCCTCAACAACCATTTTGCAAATTGTTATAAATTGTGGCTCGGTGCAAATGTCCCCCTCTTTTATTTGCAAAAGCAAATCTTCAACATCTTTAAAGCCAGACGAGGCCTTGCTTAGCAGGTCAATGCTAACTTGTTTGTATTTAAAGCCTACCTTAATTTCAAAGGTTTTTTCAACCAGCCTTTCGGTTGGTAGGCCGTTATCGTCAAAGCCGATGGGGTAAAAAACATTATAGCCTTGCATTCGCTTGTAGCGGGCGATAATGTCGGTTTGAACATAGCTAAAAACATGCCCCATGTGCAAAAAGCCCGAAACTGTTGGGGGCGGGGTATCTATGTAAAACTTTTTTGAGTCGTTGTTCTTTTTGTCAAAGCTATATAAGTCGGACTCATACCAGCCTTTTGCAATTTCACGCTCCTGAGCGGTTGTAAGTTTTTTTAGCATTGCAATTAAATTATTAATAAATAATAGTATTTTGCAAAAAAAATAATTGTAAATAGTTTTTTGAATTTTTCTTGAAAATAAAATTTGCCTCGTTAAAACATTATTTGTAATTTGTTTTTTTGAAAAACTATGCCTCAGCTTAATTTTTCGGTTTATTTGCCACAAATTGTGTGGTTTGTTGGTATTTTTGGCTGCTTTTTTGCACTTGTAAAATATGCAATTTTGCCAAATTTATTTTTAATAAAAACCTCGCGAGATGACCTAATTAACGGATACATTCAACAAGCCGAGCAAAACAACAGCAAAATTAAGGCTTTGGAGGCAAAAATTGCGGCCATTAATATTGCAACTAACGAGCAAATTCAACAAATTATTGCCGAAGCCGAAAAAAAGGCAAAACATAAATTTGACGAAGCAATTAAACAAATTGATGAGGAATATCGCAGGGAGCTTAAACAGATTGCCTCAACGGGCGATGCCGAGCAAGCAAAAACTATTGAGGCGTTGAATCCGTTAATTGATAAAATTACAGCACAAATCCTTGAAAAACTTAAATAGCCTTGTCTATCTTGCTTTTGGCGCTAACATTGGCAACAAAACTGGCAATATTAAAAAAGCGGTTAATTTGCTGCATAAAAGCGGGCTTGTTGTGTGCGGGCTTTCGCCTTTTTACAAAAATGCCCCCCTGCTGCCTTGTGGCATAAGCGGAGAAACGAAAAATATTATTAGTAAAATGTATTTTGTTAATGCCTTGGGGCTTTTTAAAACATCTGCCAGCCCTTTTAAATTGCTACAAATAACGCAAAAAATTGAAAAACTTGTTGGCAAAAAAAAGCTAGGCCACTGGATGCCCCGCAAAATTGATATAGATATAATTTTGTATAAAAAGGTCTCCAGCGTAAAAGTTGTTAAAATGCAAACGCAAAGCCTAAGCTTGCCGCATCCTCATTATAAAAATCGCTCGTTTGTATTAAATTTGTTTGATAAAATTGAATATGTTTAGCGGTAATCAAAATAACCACCAAAAACATTCTTTTGTATGGAGCGATTCGGCAAAAATATTTTTGCTATTTGCCGCATTTTGCATTGTAATTTTGGCAATAATTGTAAGGTTTGTGTTTATTTACAAGGCAACTCACAAGGCGCGCTACACAAGGCACATTGCAATGGACGGCTACAAAAACCCAATTCTTTCCGCCGAAGGCGATTTTATTGCAATTTCTATAAAAACTCAAGACCTATACATAGACCCAAACATAGTGCTAGACAAGCCAAAAACCCTCAAAATTTTGCAAAAATATTTTAAAAATCTTGAACAAGCCGAAATAAAACGCAAACTTGAAAAAACCAGCTGGATATTAGTGCAACGCTCCATAAATCAAAAAACCTTACACAGCCTTATTGAAGAAGGTCTTATTGGCATAAAATTGCAAGATAGCTTTAAGCGAATTTACCCCGAGGACAGCCTGTTTTCGCACATTGTTGGCTATACAAATATTGATGGCGAGGGGCTTGCAGGGGTTGAAAAATATTACAACGATGCTCTTTACGAAAATAGCGTTAGTTTGTCGCTTAATAGGGCGGTGCAATCAATAGTTCATGATGAGCTTGTGGGGGCGGTGCGTAAATTTAGGGCAAAATCGGCTTTTGCGGTAATTATGGATATAAAAACTGGGGAGATAATCTCCTCCGTTTCAATACCCGATTTTAACCCAAACAATATACAAAATTCAAGCGGGGACGCCATGCGAAATGCCGTAAGTGCCTCTGCCTTGGAGCTTGGCTCGGTTTTTAAGCTCTTCACCCTTGCATTTGCACTGGAAAATGGAGTGAGTGAGGACTACAAAATTCGCACAAAGGACGGCATAAAAATTGAGGGCGGAAGGGTTATAAGGGATGAGCATTCTACCGCCGATGAGATGAGTGTTAGTGAGGTGTTTTATAAGTCGTCCAATGTGGGTTCGGGTATTATGTCGCTTATGTTTGGGGATAAAAAATTTGTGGAATTTTTAACAAAACTTGGGGTCTACAAAAAACTTTCAACCAATTTGCCCGAAGGCGAAATTGCCAGCCCCATTTTTAACAAAAACGATTTTTCTCGCTCGCGAATTATTACAACATCCTACGGCTATGGGGTTTCGTTAAGTGCCTTGCACTTTTTGGCAATTGCAAATGGCATCATCAACGATGGCAAATATTTGCCTCCAACCTTTATAAAAAATGGCAATAAGGGTATAAGCCCCGTAAAAATTGTTAGCAAGCAAACTTCGCAAAAGGCAATTGAAATTGCAAACAAAGTAGTAACCGAAGGCACCGCCCGCAGAGCCGCAATTGCCGGCTACAAAATTTGCGGCAAAACGGGAACCTCTCAAAAATACGACCCAGCAATTAAGGGCTGGAGCACCGAAAAAAAGTTGCTCTCGTTTTTTTCAATTTTTCCCTGCTCCAACCCAAAATATGTTATGTATTTAGCCGTGGACGAGCCAAAACCCACCCCCGAGAGCAATTTGCATATTTACGCAAATTTATATGGCGGCACCGTCTCCGCCCCCGTTTCCTCAAAAATCATCTCCGTCATCTCCCCCATGCTTAACATTCAAACGGATAAGGAGTAGGCGACAAACGCCAGTGGATTCACGCCTTCGCGGGAATGACATGGGGGGTTGGAATGAGGCAAAATTGGGGACGGCGGTATAAAAAAATCTTTTATAAACAATAGACCTCTCCTATAACTCACTTTTTACTGCATCTTTTTTCAAAAATTTTTCTTCGCCTTGCTTGTTTATATATAATAAAGTCGCTTCGGCTCATCAAAATATTTTAAAAAAATATTTTGTAAAATAGAGGCTTTAGGAGAGGTCTAATATTGCAATTAAAAAAAAATAAAAATTATCTTGTTTTTTAAAAAAGTGGAGTTAAAGTGTATTTGTAATTGCCTATGTGATGGAATTGGTAGACATAACGGACTTAAAATCCGTGGCTGGTAATACGGTGTGCCGGTTCGAGTCCGGCCATGGGCACCATTTTTGGTAAATAATTTATGAAACTTAGCGAAAGGCTTTTTGAAACAATTGTTGGCATTATAACTTTGGTTGTTTTTTCAGTGTTTTTTGTTTATATGCTAAACAAAAGTTCCTCAGCTATAAAAGGCGATAAAACATACATCTTATACGCAAAATTTAGCGATATTGACGGCATAGCCGTTGGCTCACCCGTAAAACTTTCGGGAATTTCAATTGGCGAAGCCGTGCAAATTAACATTGATGAAAATTTTATGGCAGTTATAAAGCTAAAAATTTCCTCAAAATACTCTCTCCCTGCAGATTCAAGCCTTTCTGTCTCCACTTCGGGACTTATTGGGTCTAAGTATTTAATGGTTTCCGCTGGTGCGGACGAAGCCTTTTTACAAAATAATGATTATTTTTTTAAAACTCAATCCTCCATCAGCCTTGATGGACTTATAAAATCTTTTGCTACAAAAAAGTTGTCTTAAAGATAGCTATTTCAACTACTTAACTTTACCAAAAAATATAAATAAAATGTTGAAAGTAAAAAAATAGGTGTTATGTTTTTTGTGTATATTTTTGATAAGATAATATGAAACAAAACATTGCAATTAATGGGCTAGGGCGAATTGGTAGATGCGTTTTGCGTGCTTTTTTTGAATACGGCTTTAAAAATTACTTCAATTTAGTAGCAATTAATGCTCCGGCGGAAATTTCTCAGCATATCCATCTAATTAAATACGACACCGCACACGGCAAATTTTCAGGCTCAGTGGAGGCAATTGGCGACAATATCTTAAATATTAATGGGTATAAAATTCCACTAATTCAGGAGCGAGATATTACCAACATAAACTGGGCCGCCCACAATGTGGACATAGTTTTGGAATGCACGGGAGCATTTACAAGCCGCGAAAAAGCAATTTTGCACATAAAACAAGGGGCAAAAAAAGTTATGATATCCGCCCCCGCAAAGGAAAAGGATGTTAAAACAATCGTTCACGGGGTAAATAACGAAAAGTTAAGTAATGAGGACGATATTATTTCAATAGGGTCTTGCACTACAAATTGCCTCGCCCCCTTTGCAAAAGTGTTGCACGAGGGAGTTGGTATTGTTAAGGGATTTATGACAACAATACACTCCTACACCAGCGATCAAAACATTTTGGACGGCTCGCATTCCAAGGGCGATATGCGTAGGGCAAGATCTGGGGCGGTTTCTATGGTGCCAACTTCCACAGGGGCCGCAAAAGCTTTGGGGCTTGTTTTGCCTGAGCTTAACGGCAAATTGGACGGCTCGTCAATTAGAGTGCCAACCCCAAATGTTTCGGTTGTGGACCTATGCTTTGAGGCCGCAAAAAAAACCACCAAGGACGAAATTAACAATTTATTAATATCTGCATCGCAAAATGCGATGAGTGGCATTTTGGCCTGCGAGGCCGCCCCTCTTGTATCTTGCGATTTTAACGGAAATCCGCACAGCTCCATCATTGACCTTGCCGAAACAAAGATTGTGGGGGAAAATTTTGTCCGCGTTCTTTCGTGGTATGATAACGAATGGGCTTTTTCGGTTAGAATGCTAGATATTGCCAAAATTTGGAATTAGTGAAGGGTGAATTTCAGCCTGTGAGCGAATGACGGCTCCAAAGTATGTTATCCTTTGCTTGAAAGATCTAATTAAAATATTAAAAAAAATAATTATTAATTTTTGTATTATGTTTGGTTTTTTTAAAAAGTGCGAAAAAATTACAATAAAATCGGTGAGGGGCTTGCAAGTTATAGATTCCCGTGGTAACCCAACCGTTGAGGCGGTGGTGGAGCTAACTGATGGCTCGCTTGCAAGAGCAATTTCACCTTCTGGGGCGTCTACCGGCACAAAGGAAGCCTGTGAGCTTAGAGATGGTGACAAAACCGCCTTTGGCGGCAAGGGGGTAACAAAAGCGGTATTAAATATTAACGGACAAATTGCCGGCTTGCTTTGCGGCATGAGCCCTTTTTTACAGGCAAATATTGATGCCGAACTTATAAAACTTGATGCAACTGCAAACAAATCTGCCCTTGGGGCAAATGCAATTTTGGCGGTTTCGCTGGCTGTTGCAAAGGCGGCTGCGGTTTCAAAAAAAATGCAATTTTTTGAATACATTCAAACCTTTGCAAAAGGCGAAAAACTAAGCCCAAAAACATCTGCCCCAATAGGCAGCATAATGCTTGGCAACAATGTTTTTCCTATGCCAATGATGAATATTATCAACGGAGGCGCCCACGCCGATAACGGTCTTGCAATTCAGGAATTTATGATAATTCCGTCCTCTGCAACAACAATGTCGCAGGCTGTGAAAATGGGCTGCGAGGTTTTTGCAAATTTAAAGCAAATTTTGCATTCTAAAAAAATGTCAACAAGCGTGGGTGACGAGGGCGGTTTTGCCCCTAAAATTGATAAATCTTGCGAGGCACTTAATGTAATTATTGAGGCAATTTCTAAAGCCGGCTACGCAGCAGGGCAAGATATCAACATTGCACTTGATGCGGCCGCCAGCGAATTTTACAAGGACGGCAAGTATTTTATTGATGGCGAGGCACTTACAACCGCTCAAATGGTTGAGTATTATCAAGATTTGACCGAAAAATATCCAATAATTTCAATTGAGGACCCATTTTACGAAACCGATGAGGCGGGTTTTATTGAGCTAACCACAAAAATTGGCTCCAAAGTGCAAATAGTGGGGGATGATGCCTTTTGCACAAATCCGCAAATTTTGGCTGATGGCATTGCAAAAGGCATTGCAAACGCCTTGCTTGTAAAACCAAATCAAATTGGCACGCTCACTGAAACCATTGAGGCAATAAATTTGGCGCGTAAAAATGGGTATAACACAATTTTATCGCATCGCAGCGGCGAAAGCGAAGATGTTAGTATTGCTCACATCGCCCTTGCCCTAAATGCTGGGCAAATTAAAACCGGCAGCCTCAGCCGAACCGACCGCACCGCAAAATACAACGAGCTAATCCGCCTTGAGGATTTTTTATTGTGCAGCAAGTAGTGAGGGCTGGTTTTAACCCCCTCCCCTTTAAGGTGATGCTTTAAGATTGCCACCTCTACCCCCCCCCTTTTTTTTTAAGGGGAGGTTGGGTGTGGTCTTTTAAAAAACATTGCAATTTCAACAATATCCCG
>JGI12421J11937_10000435_pt1 | contig 16240 bp, 17 predicted proteins | sample LakErihyJuly2011_2_FD_11937 | JGI IMG/M metagenome (IMG submission 11937)
AATCAAGCGACACATTTAAAAATAATATTAATACCTATAAGTTATTTGATTACCAAACAAAGAATAAAGTTAAGGTTAATAAATAGCTAGGTTATATTACTACTTACTACGTAATATTACTAGGTTATATTATAACTAGCCCTAAGGTTAGTATATAGGCATCAATGTAGTCGCACAAATATTTTAGAACAATTATCCCAAAAATTATATTGAACATTCTTATATTATGATATATTTTATTTTCTTATATTATGGAAATCGTTCCTTATGTATATACAAGATATTATTGTTCGTCCACTTCATACTCATTTTATTTATTCTAAGCAAATTATTAAACTTAAAGTTCCCAAAGTAAGGATTTGTATTATTTTTATGAAATACGCGCGGGGCTTTTTTGTCGTATAGGTGGTAGTCGCAGATAATGAAGCAAACCATATTGCGAGGTTTTATATTATAAAATAAGTGGTTCCACTTTTGTTGGTCGGCTAGTAAAGTTTCAAACAAATCATTGTCTCTGTCTATTATTTTTTCATTAAATAGGACTGCTTTTAATTTCTCTATAAATGGTTGGTATACAACGTTAGACCTTTCGTAGTTTCTTAATTGCGCAGCTCTATTGGTTGGCGACGGAGTTCTTCTTATCCCCGCTGCTAAATTAGCACGTGTAGTTCCTTTTAGTAATATTTTCCTTAAATCAATTGGTGAAGGGCTTCTTCTAGCGGCAGTAGCAGTGGCGGCTCGTGGTGGCGATGGGCTTCTTCTAGCAGCAGCAGCAACTGCAGCAACTGCAGAAGCGGCACGTGTTGGTGACGGACTTCTACGAACCGCTTTAGTTCGCACAGGATTTCTTCGAGGAGGCGCTGCAGCCGTTTTAGCGACAGGTGAAGGGCTTCTTTGCGTCGCTACAGGGGACGGACTTCTATGAACCGCTTTAGTTCGCACAGGATTTCTTCGAGGAGGCGCTGCAGCCGTTTTAGCGACAGGTGAAGGGCTTCTTTTTTTTAACATTTATCTCTAACATTTCTAATATATTTATATAAATAAAATTGAAAATTGATTATTCTTATAATATAGAATGTAGAGATGATCCCTAATATTTATGTAGGAGCGCACATTAATCGCGAAAAAACCATTGTGAAAACGATGGAGGCTATTACAAAGAATGGTGGCAATTGTTTGCAGCTCTTTGTATCCAACCCGAGAAGCGCATCACTAGTTAATATTGATAATTATATAAATACCGCCGATGATATAAAGGAATATTCTAATAAAAACGATTTCAAGACTATTATCCATTCGTCATATACTATAAACTTAGCACGGGACTTCAAAAACGGGAAACGCGCAGTTCCCATTGAAGAATGCTTTTGGGTGCAGCTATTATTACACGAATTAAGGATATCACATTTAATCAATTCGTCGGGTGTTATTGTGCACGTCGGAAAGCATACTACATTATCATATGAATATGGATTAGAAAATATGAGAATAGCACTAGAATATATTATAGATGTATTACACGTGAATAATATAAAAACGAAGATAATCATTGAAACACCTGCAGGGCAAGGCAGTGAATTACTAACTAATTTACACGATTTCATTGCATTCTATAATAATTTCACAAATGAGCAAAAAAAGTATTTAGGTATATGCTTAGATACTGCTCACGTATGGGCTACAGGCTATGAAATATCTGAAGCATATGAAATCATTTGCAATAAAAATGCCAATGATTTGATTGCCATACATCTGAATAATAGTATTGTCGCAAAAGGAAGCAACGTTGATAGGCATACTACATTATTTGATAGCACGAATGGAAAGATACCTCTTAATACATTCAAACATATGCTTGAAATCATTAAGGAAAGCAAAAATAAACCAATGATAATTTTAGAAACTCCGTCATTGCAATTATCAAAAGAAATCAAGTGGTTGCATAGTATATAAAGGATTTAATAATTCATCATCATCCACCAATCCTTGTCCAGCTATCAGGGAATAGGTCGGTAGTATTGGTTCCCTCGTAATTCTTCCCAAACCAAGTATTCGGATAGCATATAACAGGCGCAGCCGATGAAGATAAATAAGCGCCAAACCACGAAAATGTGCTATTCCCTATAATGTAATGTTTTGAAGATGTCATAATTAATAACTGCATCCAATCAGGAATGTCGTCAGATACCTTTTTATATTTTAAGTTCTTCCCATATAATTCCTTTAATGCATTATTAATTACTGCATTGTAATTATCAACAACTGCATTGTCGTTTTTTTCACAGAAATATAGGATTTCGTGGTCATATATATCAATACCTTTGTTCACTAGCGTTTTAAAGGCTTCGATGTAATATTCGGGTTTTTGCACAGGATGGAACAATTGCAAGTTAAAATAATCGCCCATACGATAATGAAGCGTTATTGTATTATTAATCATATATTCAGGGTGCTTTGTTAATACCTTGTTAATATGCTCGTCTAACCCTATAATCCTCCTGATTTTATTAATATTCTTTTCAAAATATTTATAACTTTGAAAATAGCCTTCTAATATGGTATCCTTGCTAAAAATAGGGATTTCCTTATAGTGAAAATGGGGTTCTGAATATTTTTCATTGATATCTATGGTATTTGATACTTTGTGGCTAATATTACTAAATAATGTATCCCAGTAATATTGGCGATATCCAATATCTCCTGTTGTATATAACTTATAACTATTGCTATTATCTATGTAATACGATAAGGCTGCAAATATTTTAAACAATTGATTACCTATACCATCGCTTATAACAATACCTATATTATTCATTATTATTAATAAATAATGGATTATTTTTATATATAATTATGGCTTCGCATAAATATGTAATAATTACTCCTAGCAGAAAAGAAAAATTGATTAAGCATATTCCCAAATTATAGTAAGAACAAACAAAGATGCTGACCAGAAGCCAAACTATTGCTGCCAATGCCGCTGCTGCCAATGCTGCTACCAATGCCGCTGCTACCGCTACATCGAATAACATCTCAAGTGCTGAAGACACTACTAAAGTAGTATATCCTAGTATGTTTTCTAGATGGGCTGAGCCTCTCTAAGTATAACAATGAATATACTTATCTAAGTATAACAATGAATATACTTATCTAAGTATAACAATGAATATACTTAGTATATGATTATATGTGTGTATGATATTTATTTTTTATTTATGCTATCTCTTTTTTATTTTTGTATATTTTGGAATAAATTTGTTATAATTTAGAATAGAAATATAAAAAATTGATTAATGGGGCTAACTTTAATATAACAAGGACAACCACATAAACGCCCAATCAATCAGCAAATCGATCAGCAAATCGATCAGCAAATCGAACCGCAAAGGAACTCTCAAAGGAATTCAAAGGAACTCTTCTTCAGCAATGTCAGCTATCTCGGCTAACGCTGCTAACGCTGCTAACGCTGCTAACGCTTCTATCCCTACTATCCCTACTATCGCTGCTCGTGTCAAGGAATTGATGGCAAAGATGCCTGATACTCTCAATACCAAGAAGGAGATAGATGAATATTATAAGGATGTAGTTAAGAAGGTTAAGGAAGTTATGAATACTGGAGGAAAAGCGCCACGTAAGGCACTCGGTGTGAAGGCACCTAAGGCAGCGAAAGCACCTAAGGTAGCAAAGGAACCAAAGGAACCNAAGGCAGCGAAGGCAGAGCCAAAGAAGCGCGTTAAAAAGGTAGATGTTGATGCAGATGGCAATGAGATTGAAAAGGTCAAGAAGCCTCCCAATGCATATCAAAAGTTTATTCAAGATAATCGCCCTAAGGTAAAGGAAGATAACCCTACTATGACTGGTGTAGAAATATTTACTTTACTCGCCCAGAAATGGAATGAGCATAAGAAGGCTATGAATGGTGAAGAAAGTGATGATGATAAAGACAAACCTGATAGCAGCAAAAGCAGCAAAAGCAGCAAAAGCAGCAAAAGCAGTAGCAGCGAGAAAAAAGACACCTCTGATGATAAGAAGAAAGCCGCTAAAGCAGCGACAGCAGCGACAGCAGCAGTTGCAAAGTCGGTGAAAACCGCGAAAGCAAAGAATGCTGCAAATAAAGAAAGTTCATAAATAATGAAAGAGTTTGTAAAGTAATGTAAAGTAATGTAAAGTATTGTAAAGTAGTATATATTTTTATATTTTTTGCATTTATAATGGTGTGAAAATATAAAAAATACCATTTAAAAATATAAAAATTGATGATGTCCTCTAGTATTATGTAGTTTAATAACTAAAATACAATGACTATTTCTATCAAAATCAAGGAGATTATGGCGATTATGCCTGATACGTTGAATACCAAAAAAGAAGTTGATGATTATTATAAGAATGCTATGGCAAAGGTTCTTAAAGATACTAAAACAGATAATGAAAATAAGCCAAAGAAGGAACTTAATGCATATCAAAAATTTATGAAGGAAAATATCAGCATCGTAAAGAATGAAAACCCTAATTTAACAGGAACAGAAGTATTCTCTATTATTGCAAAGAAATGGAAGGAACAAAAAGAAGAAAATAAAGACGTTAAGGCTGACGTTAAAGTAGAAGAAGACGTTAAGGACGATGCTAAGGACGATGCTAAGGACGATGCTAAGGCTGATGATAAAGTAGAAGACGACGTTAAGGCTGACGTTAAGGCAGATGTTAAGGATGACGCAAAGGAAGTTGTCAAAGAAGTAAAGAAGAAGAAAGGTAAATAATAAAAGAAAGTAATATCAAAAAAATACTAAAGTATAAAAACAAATATAGGTAATACTACATATATATTATGAAATATGTTATATGTTATATGTTTTTTATAATTTCTAGGTATGTAGCAAATCCATCAGCAGTATTCAAGTCATTATTACAACTTGATAAGCGAACATCAAAATGAACCCAATTTTTTCTATATTTTTCAGGAATAAAATGCATCAGAAACAAGGAAGCCATCAAGCCATCGCTATTAATACATTTATATCCTGAGTTTTTAACGTCTGCAATATTAGATTTAATATAAGTAGAATATTCAACCCACGCAGGTAATCGAATACTTTTTTCAGCATATTCATTGTTATATATTTCAATATTCTTAGCTATTTTATCATTCAATGTAAAATATGTAAAACTTGTATGGCAATGTATTCTCTCAGACCACCCTGTTAATGTAGCATAGTCAAATATATAGTCAGGCTTATACTTTTCACAAGTATATGCTAATGCATCAGCAAGTATTAATCTACCTTCTGCGTCGGTATTAACAATCTCTACGCTAGTTCCATTGTAGGCTTTAATAATATCATTAGGTTTTAATGAGGCACCTGATACAATATTTTCAACTAATGGGCATACACAGATGACACTATGCTTATACTTGCTATCTACTAAATATTTAAATAACCCTAATGATATCGCCGCTCCTTCCTTGTCCATATACATTTTTTCCATATTTTTCCCAGTTTTTATTGAATACCCTCCAGTATCTATAGTGACACCTTTGCCAACTAAGCATATTGTTTTTTTGCATTTAGGAGGTTTATATTCTAACACTATAAAGGAGGGTTTATTATTAGAAGAGCCACCTACCGCGTCAATAAGTCGCAACCCCATATTTTTAATATCAATGTGATTATATTTATTAATCTTAACATACTTTGTATTATTAAAAAGGCTACAAGCATATGCTCCTAACTTTGCAGGAGTATATATATTAGAAGGCTCATTGATAATATTGCGCGTAAATTTAGAATAGTCTACAATATTAGTTAAATGATCTAAGGCACTTCTTTTGAATTGAGGTATATCAAAATATATGTTGGTTTTATTTTGAACACTTTTATATTTATTAAAGACATATAACCCTTGCATAATCCTATAAACAAATCCTTTAACAAACTTTTTGTTTAATTTAGTAAGATTAAAAGTGATATCTTTGTTATTGCCGCTGCTACCGCTGCTACCGCTGCTGCTATCTCTATCATCTATACTATTAACTATTGATTTGATATCAATAGATTTTAATAATATATCTAAAGTATTATTTATTAATATATTAGCATCATCGGTTTTGCTAGAAGATACAATAATATGTTTAGCCTTAACCCCCATTCTAATATATATATATTTTATATTATATAGTAGCCGATATAAGTTGCGAACCATTTAATTCATATATTTTATCAGCTATCTCTAATGCCGACCTTCGATGTGCAATGATAATCATAGTGCTATTTTGATTTCTAAAGCATTCTTTTATTGTTTGCTGGACGAGTTCTTCGCAATATGGGTCTAGCGCAGACGTTGCTTCGTCGAATATTATTATTTGCGGTTTCCTTATTAGTGCTCTTGCGATTGATATGCGTTGCTTTTGACCTCCCGATAGCGAACTCAATTCAGTTCCCTCAAGTTTTGTCTGGTATTTATTAGGAAGTTTAGAGATGAACTCGTGGGCATTNGCATTTTTAGCAGCCTCTATTATATCTTNTTCGCTTACTTCGCTATTATCCAAGCCATAAGAGATATTATTAGCGATTGTATCTGAAAATAGAATGCTGTCTTGGGCTACATATCCTANGTGTTTCTTTAACCATACGCTATCATAATCGCTAATATTTACATCATCTATTGTTATACTACCACCGACGGGCGATAGGGTATTAACTAGTAATTTCGCTAAAGTGCTCTTGCCGCATCCTGAAGCACCTACAATTGCTATCTTATCCCCTCTATTAATCTTAAAATTAAAATCGCTTAATATTTGCTCAGTAGAATTCTCGTATTTAAATGAAAGCGAATTGAAGGATATATTGCCAAGCAAAATATTATTGCGTGGTATGTAATAGCCGCTCGTATATTCAGGTGCATCTAGGATAGCCGTAATCCGCGCGTAAGGTTCTTTGCATTTTATGAATTCGTTTTTCATATCAAAAATTGTTTTGATTGTAGAATACAACCCTTGATTATGAAGAATAAATATAGTAAGCCCTTCAATCGTGTTCAAGTAGTTCGCTGATAATATAATGAGTATTGTAGTAATCGTTGGTATATTGCTAACTATCAATAGATTGCTTCCATACAAAATGCATTCCTTGCTATTATAATGAGCAATTTTGTCTGATATCTCATTGTATTTATTGAGAGAACGCAATTCATTCGCATACGTTTTCAAAACTGAAATGTGAGAGATTGTTTCGTGCGTATATGTATTTAGTTCCTTGTTTAATTCTTCGTGATTAGTCATTATTTTTTTGTGAATTATGTTATAGCACTCAGATATCAAATAATTAATTGGTATTAAAATCAAAGCAATTGCAGTAAGTTTCCAAGATATATTTGTTAATAACCAGAATGTTATCGAAACCTCTATAATAGAACGCGATAATACGTTCGTATTTAGGGAAATAATATCGGAGACAACCCTAGCATCATTATTTACGCGCTCTAACAAAGAACTTACTGGCTCCGTTTCATAAAACTTCAATGGTTGGTTTAAAATCTTTCTATATACAATGCAACGCAATTGATGGTTCATGCATTTTTGCGAATATACAAATAGCCCACCTCTAAGCGATATAGCAATCATAGATATGAGATTACTATAAAATAACTGGCGCATCCTTTCTTTCGAAAAGTCGCCTAGCATCATTCTGCTAGTATGCTCGTTTGCATTAACATTGTAATATGAACCTACGCAGCCGCATATCAATCCCAGTATGCTATACTTGATATCATTGCCACATAACTCTATATATCTTCTTATCATATTGAATGAATATATTATATGTAATGAATATGTTTGTAATATATGTAATGAATATATATTTATATGTATTATATGTATTATATGTATTATATGTATTATATGTATTATAATATCAAAAATTTCTTGGCTACGAATAATAAATAATGTTCGCCATCTCGTAAAAGCGAGATATATTTATAGATACTGCCATCTTTTTCAATAAATTTATATGTTCCCGCAGTTTTGCGAAATTTAACTATTTTGGTTAAATTGGACACGCTTTGTATTGTTTCATAATTTAACCAAAAGCGAGGAATAGCCTTGCTATCACTCGTGTTTTTCAAGTTTATTTTTTTGAACAAAATCTTTCTAAATATGAAAATTTGGTCATCGCCTGTAAAATACCCATTTGTTTCAGCATATATCTTCATATATTCATCTAATAATATATTAACATCTATACTTGCTTTAAGTTTGCCTGTTCGTTTATGATAATATTTATCCTTTACATAGTTTATCAACGTATGATCCCAATCTAATACATCAACTCCATCTGCTGATATCGCAATATCCATATATCGGTTGAGCCGATTTAAGAATATTTTCTTGCCAAAAGTATATATATATAATACTTGCATATATTTCATTGTTTTCGAAAATAACTTTCTCTCTTTATCATAATCACCTCTTTCTTGTTTGCGCGGGTGTATAAAATATCTTAGTCGTTTGGATAATTTACTATATTTTGAAGGCACATCATCATTATCTATTTTTACGAGAGATTTGCTAATAATTTTTGAATACCCCTTTTTATCATTATCATATTTTTTTATACTAAAATTGCTAAACAACTCCTTTGCCTTTTTCATTCCCTCTCCATATTTAGCGTATTTACTAGCAATCAATAACTCTATATGTATCAAACGATTATACATAGCTTCCAATGTTCCTGTATATAAACAATAGTCAAATATCGCATTTATAAAGCAATCTCCATCACCGACCGCGTTTATCAAATAAATCTTTGGATTATTCTTGACAATTTCGTAGTCCCTGCTTCGCGGGGCAGTTGCGTCTGATGATTTGCTAGTGAATGAATGAGAATATATATCGGATAAATCAGATTTAACAGATTTAACGGATTTAACGGATTTATCGGAATTCTTTTTCATCATATTAATTATTTGCAAATAATCTGGTGTTCCTTTTTTTGGCGAACACCATTTATCTTTCCCTTCATTATACTTTTTCAAAGCGTCGATATATCTCATTACTATTCTCTATTTCTATATAAACATTCTATAAAAATTGATATCGATAGATATTGATATTTATATATCTACTATATAGAAAATGACTGAAATCAACATCTTTCTATTTCGCAGAGACTTCCGTATAGTCGATAATATGGCATTAAATATGCTGATTGCTGAATGCGGGAACAAAGGGATATATCCTATGTTTATATTCAATCCCAAGCAAATATATGCCAAGAATAATCAGTATTTTAGTAATAATTGCGTTCAATTTATGATAGAGAGCTTAGATAACTTAGATAAGCATATACACGTCAATTATTACGAAGGCGACGATATCGAAGTAATAACAAAATTATCTAAAAAATACAAAATTAATTCTATAGCATATAACAAAGACTACTCGCCATTTGCTATAAAACGAGATGGTATTATAGAGGAATGGGCGAAAAGCAAAGAAATCCGCATTATAACTGCAGAGGATTACACGCTTTACCCAATGGGGGCTATTCAGAATAACAAAGGAGAGCCATATCAGGTTTTCACACCATTTTATAAGAAATCTTTGTTAATCAAAGTGAAGGCACCTGAACCATTAGCGGTTAATCGCATAAATGTTATTAAAAATATCAAAGCGTTTGACAAGCATAAATATTACATAGTTAATGATGACTTGGCAGTAAGAGGCGGTCGCGAGAATGCATTGGAACGTTTTAAAAATATAATGACGGACTACGCTAAAGTTCGCGATTATCCCGCGCTAGACAAGACGACTAAATTAAGTGCCTATATCAAGTTCGGGTGTGTTAGCATTCGCGAGGTTTATTTTAACTATAATAAAGTCAAGGAATTGCAAAGAGAATTAATATGGCGCGAATTTTATGCAAATATTCTGTATTATTTCCCATATGTATTAGGAAACTCATTTAAGGAAAAATATGATACTATAGAATGGACGAATAACAAAGAATGGTTCAAAAAATGGTGTCAGGGAAAGACAGGATATGCTATGGTTGACGCAGGAATGAACCAGTTAAATAAAAGTGGCTGGATGCACAATAGGCTGCGTATGATAACCGCTATGTTTTTAACAAAAGACCTTTTAATTGATTGGAGGTGGGGCGAGAAATATTTTGCTACGAAACTGGTTGACTATGACCCTGCAAGTAATAATGGCGGGTGGCAGTGGTCTGCTAGCACGGGAACTGATGCACAGCCATATTTTCGCATATTTAATCCCGAATTGCAATTAAAAAGGTATGACAAGGATTATGAATATATAAGAACGTGGATACCAACATATGAATTGGATGCCGTAGAAAAAATAGTAGACCACAAGGATAGGTCAGTCATCGCTATAAAAGAATTCAAGCGGGCTCAAACATTGTAAGGGTGGAGGGATATATAGTTATGAACTACTTATTTACTAAATAACTGAAGTCTATTATTAACATTCCAGATATGCCTAATAATATTATTGCAATATTCGTGATTTTGTAGATGGACGGGGTGAATGATGCTTCCAAAAGTTATATCAGAGACCGCAATCGGATAGGTTAATACATAGGCATCCGCTGCCGCATATATTATGTTATCCGCTGCAGTCCACGAAGAATACGATAAATCATATTTATTTTTGCATAATACATACTTGTCTAGTATCTTGCGAGCACCTTCGCGTGATATTAAATAATAAGCGGTGCTTGGATAAGCCTCTGCCCTCTTTACGATTACCTCGTTCTTTAAGAAATGCTCATTATATAATTCAATAACTGGCGGGTGCCCATTTGTAAAAAATTGTAATATATCAATAACTGCATTATTTTTATTTTGAAATTCCTCTATATATTTTTGCATTTTGCCGAAATCTATATTTGTGAATGCCAAATCGTCTTCTAACACGCAAAAATACGCATCCCCATCATCATAGCCTTGCTCTATCGCTTTTAAATGCGATAATATGCAACTAATCTCTTCGGGTGTTGTGATATCTAGAGAACCTTCATTGCGAATAATGTCGTAATCTGCGATGGTTGCTGGTGTTTCTGCGGAAATGCGATAATTATCTATGCCCTTTTCTTTTAATTGGTTCTCCATATATGCACGTCTATCCACGCAGCCATCTATGTTAATCCAATAATGTTTCATAATGCAAAGAATAGAGAATAAGGAATAGAGAGAAGGTATTAGATATTTTTTATATATATTCTTTATATAAAAAAATGATACGTAGTATATCTAGTGTAGCCAACATATATATACTGCAGTTCTAAATGGCTTTATTCATAGATACAGAAACATCGGGGCTTCCTGATACTCATAATTTGAGATGGGGCGAATATCCATATTACAAAAAATTAGACAAATATGCAAATGCTAGGATTGTGCAGTTTTCTATGCTAATCACGGATACTAAATTTAAATATGTAGATGTTAAAGATTACATTATTAAACGCGAGGGATTTGATATAACAAATCAAGAGTTTCACGGGATTACAAATGATATTTCTGATAATCTCGGGGTTAATTTTGATATTGTAGCCATTGAGATATTCTATGAACTACTAAAAAAGGTATCTCATATTGTTGCGCATAACGTAGCATTTGACGTAGGCGTAATTAAATCCGAGTTATACAGGAGAAACTTGCATCATATTATAGATGAACTAGATAAAAAGACGCTGCTATGCACTATGAAGCATATGAAGCCAATCCTTAAAATTATTAATCCTTATGGGAATTTCAAGAACCCGTCGCTAAACGAGATTTACAAATATAATTTTAAAGAAAATATTGAGAACGCACATAATTCGCTTTATGATGTTAAAAATCTTCACAAGGTCGTCGAGCATATGTATAAAAATAAAAGTCTTAATTATGAGATTGAATGCTAGCTGCTGCTATTGCTGCTATATTCTTATTTTAGTAGCCCACAAAGGATATTTGAGGGATACTTCATCACCGAACCCATTTTCAAAGTAAGTCTCGTCTTCTATCACAATTGTTTTATATAGTTTGCATATAATACTGCAAACGCTTTGGTCGTGTCGGTTATCTATGAAACCTTCGCATTGATTATTTTTATTATAGTGGTCTGTGAATACTAGCGGATTTCTATATAATGCATTTAGCCACGCTGATACTATATTAAGCGCATTAGCATTCTTTTTAAACATTTTAATCGTAGCCATAATCTGCCCCGTTTCTAGTATGTCGCCGCTATCATTATTTATATTAAAATGCTCAAATATTTCTTTTGTCGTCCAAGCCTTTTCTTTGTGCTGAGACATCTGAAATGAAATACAACCTTCCTCGCTATTATTGAGCATCTCGATATATTCATTGAAACGCTTAACACCTGCAGGATTAATGTAGCATCCTGCATCAATATATATCAAAATATCATTGTCGCTAATCATATCCATATGTTTCTTAATAATATATGGTTTCCATATCCAGTATCCGCCGCCTCTAGGAAGTTCTAAAATATCTTTAAATGTTTCCTTGAATTCCTCATCCAAGTCTTCTGGACTATACAATGTTATTGTATCAAACCAACCTAAACTATTTGCTTGATTATATATCCTTTTCTTCGATTCCTTAAACTTATTATCACCATAAGTAATGAGATGTATCATCCTATGATATATGCTTTATCCTATATCCTTGTATGTATATATATATTTATTATTTATATACATTATATTACATTATATTACATTATATTACATTATATTACATTATATTATATTACATTATATTACATTATATTACATAACTATTTATATATATTCTTTTGTATATATAAATGACTACTATGGAAGAACTGAGAAAGCATAGGTTTTTAAATCTAACGCTAATTGACTTGATACCTACTTTTATTGTTGGGCTTATAATCCATTCATATTTATGGTTATACCCGCTTGAACTAGATATTGTCGAGCAATCGCATAGAACATTCATCCAATATGTAGCATCATTGTCGATAATAATAATAACATCGCTAGGGTTAGGAATATTATCTCATAGGGTAGCAGGTATTAGGTCAGGTTTATCTGCACATTTAGGGTTAAATGGGCTTCCAAATAAAAAAATAATCTAGTATTTTAGAAAGTCAAGAAAGTCAAATAATTTGAATAAAATGAATAATATAATATCACCAGATAGATTTCTTTCCATTTGGATATTTATTTATACAATCGCTTATTTACTCGGGATAGTTCCATACAATCCCATACTACTTATTGGAATAGCAATATTATTCTTCGCGTGTGGTTTAGTAATTACAATATATAGTTTGAATGATAAATCGCTACTGCAATACTATTTTGTAATCAATTTCATAGGTAAGGTGATACCTTTTTTCCTAATTATTAATAGTAAATTTACAAATGATGATATAGTATTCACATTATATTTCATATTATTATATGTAATCTATATGCAAATCATCAACGATGATATCATATGTGTATATAGAGATTATATGCAGTTCATTGTAGACCGCGATAAGGGCAGAGAGGGGGCGCTATATAACTTTATTAAGAAATCGCATTTATATGTATAATCAATCTATCATCTTTTGCCCAAGAACTATCAAGGTGGTATTCTTTGTTAATCCGATAACGCAGAATGTTCAATAAATTTTCTTTATTTATTTGGCTCCAATCTTCACCTTCTTCGTTTGTTCTATCAAGTCCGAATAGTCGGAAGTCGTCTATTATGATAATAGCCTCGTTTTTAAATAAGTTATTGATGCTCGTTATTTCTTCTTCCAATGGGCAATCTTTAGCAGACCGCGCGGTATCGCAATGGCTCCAATGCCCATCGAGAAAAAAGATACATTTGTCTTCAATGGTAGGCAATAAGGTCTCAAAGACAATGCTACTATCACCTAGCAAGAAGTTGATTTTGCTACCCGTATATTTGCTTTTTGTTCTACAATATAATGTTTCACTAAACTCAATTGTATATATTGTATTAAAAAATGGTTCTATTGTAAAAGTAGTCTCGCCATTATAAGTTCCTGTTTCAATAAAACAAGGATACTTTGTATAATCGTCGCGCAACTCTTTAAGGAATGATAGGTCTATCGAAGGCATTTTATATTATATTTATATTGATAATTGTAATACTTATATATGTTTATGCATATATATATATGTTTATGCATATATATATATGTTTATGCATATATCTTTATAATGTTATTATCGGGTAATACCGAGTAATCGCGATGAGGATGGTTTAATATTGCCTTAATAAAAAGGTTGTTTTGCTACTAGCAGGATTTGAACCTGCGAGTGCTATGCACGTGACAGCTTAAATGTCATGCCTTGGACCTGGCTCGGCCATAGTAGCAAAAGCTCATAAATCAGAGCAATATTAAGTGAAAAAATAAAATTAGTATTATCACATAATAGTTTTAATTATTATATGAATATACTAAAGATTTAATGTATATATGGGATATACTTGAGATAATAATATATATGATGTAATCCTTATATGTTTTTTTGTTTTTACAATCATATAAAAAATAGTTCTAATATATATATCAAAGGATGAACTATATTTTGCTAGGATTTATTGCGATTTCAAATATTATTACTTCATATGCATTTGTTAACTTTAACTATGGTAATGGCGATAGATTAACAATAGAAAAACGCAGCCTCTATAAACCTGTTAATAATATTCAATGCGCCGCGAATGCCGCGAATGCCGCGAATGCTAAGATTGATAGACGGGGCGTTATAAAACTCATCCCGCTAATTAGTATAATTAGTTTATCAAAGAAATCATATGGCGCTACATTGAAACCGCAAAAAATAGTTGTATTTGGTGCATCGGGATATACGGGTGGTGATACGATACGTGCGCTATTAGAAAAAAACATTAGTGTTGTAGCAGTTACGAGGAGAAAAGTGGAGATTGTTGATAGAGAACACGCAAAATTAAATACATTAGTTATAGATGATTTAGATAAAAAAGGCAGTATTACTAGTGTTGTAGCAGATGTTCTCAGTCCAAATACGCTGGTTGGTATTATGAAAGATGCGGAAGCAGTAATATTTTGTGCAGCGTCAAGACCTAAAGTGAAAATTACTGCTACACCTGGTGTTGATATCTCAAAAAAAACTATGAAATACGATACTGCCACAAATGTCGCCGAACCTAGTGATAATGTCGAAGATATTGGATTGGTAAATGTAGCAGAAGAGGCTATACGTTCCAATGTTAAACGCCTTATTATTGTATCTTCTATATGTGCAAAGTGTCAAAAGAATGACGAAACATCAGGTAATGGATATGGTGAGGCGATTGATAGAGGTTTTGCAAGCTGCGATGCGTGCTATAAGAAGCAAACAGGTGAGGAAAGAATTCGCATATTATACGAGAAAGCACCCAAGCATCTTAGTTATACTATCATTCGTCCGGGTATGCTATCGCCTGGCGAAAGAAGAGGAGTTTCGGAAATCGAGTTTAATCAAGGAATATCTAAAAGCGGTATTATATCTCGGTTAGACTTGGCAGATATATTGGTATCAGCTGCATCAACTGATAAAGGAGCAAAGAAAACTTTTGAAGTATACTACAAAGATACTGCGCAACCCGTTGATATGTATAAATCACTAAAAACGTGCAAGGAATTAGGGCATTCGATTAAAGAGTGCTTTTTTGGCGAAGGCTATAATGAAACGGAACCATTAACAATGGAAAGAATTATGAAAATGCCGCAAACAGGTTCAATCTTCATTTCAGGCACTGAAGTGTTAGGCAATAATTATACTGAGATGCTTGGTAAATTGCAAAAGGACGTATATGTCCCTTATGATATTAACGCGCTTAGCTCAAATGATATTATGTGATTAAATTTGTTAAATTTTTTATGCTATATTATAAAAATTGATATAGAAGCAATGAGGAGTTATGCACGTATGATAAGAGAACCTCGTGAAAGTATGACCGAAACACACAATAACTGCGCCGAAGATGCGCGCATCAGCGAACTAAAAGCCAATGGGATTATTTGGATTGAAAAGATATTGCTCAAAGACTTAACATGCACAAAGGCAGGTTCTATATCGCATTTGCTATATGGCGAGAAGCCTAGCGAACAATCCATAAATATAAAACTAGGGCGTTTTGGCGAGTTCATAGCGAAGGAACTAATAAAAAGCGATGAACGTTTTGATTTGCTTGA
>JGI12421J11937_10000437_pt1 | contig 16141 bp, 39 predicted proteins | sample LakErihyJuly2011_2_FD_11937 | JGI IMG/M metagenome (IMG submission 11937)
CCACGTATGTCAGTACTGTGGCTCGGGGCATCTGATAGTCGCTACTACGCACAATCCGGTCCGGACCGATTGGTGTATGCTGTGCGGTCGCAAGCTAGATGAAGAGCTCAATGAGCTTCTGGAAGATATTGAGACTGAATAAGCCCTCAGTACAACCCGAGAACTGAGGCAAAAGGAACTCCGATATAATAATAGAGTAAGCAATAATAACTACCAACTCATATATGACAATCGATAAAGTAAGGTTTGAAATGTTCGTGCTTTTCGCGGAGTACGTATGGGGTGATTGGGCTCCTATCGAATCTAAAGTATACAAATTGTACAATGAGCAGGACGAGCTTACCGGAACTCTATCCTGGTTAGAACTTAAGAACGGCTTCCTCAATTGTAATACTAAAGAAGAGCTCGACAATCTCATCAACGTCGAATGGAAATACATCGATGAGGAGCTGCGTGAAGGTCTCAATAAGCTGTTGGAAGATATTGATACTGAATAAGCTCTCAGAACAACCTGAGAGCTGAGGCAAAAGGAACTCCGATATAATAATAATATGCAATACGTTATCAGAACTATTCCACAAATGAGAGGCCCGCACGTACTCGGTATTGGTAATACCGAGGAAGAAGCTTGGCTTAATGCTATGGGTCCTAAACCTTGGCATCCGGTAGTTGAAGAAAGTAGTAAGAATTGTTGGTGTGAGAAGATTGAACCGGAAGCGAAAGTATCGTATTATACTTGGTAGATGGTGATCACCGAATAAGGAACTTCAATATAATAATAGAGTAGAGACTAACAAACAAACAATTAATCTAATCAATCATATGGCTTATCAATCTAAATACAAAGGCGTCCTCGTTCATCCTTCTGATAAAGACACACTGAACACTCTCCGTGCGCTAGCCCCTAGCCTTACTGAGGCAGATATGATGCAGTTCTTTATCAATAGTGTTGATAAAGAATCATTTACCGCTTTCCTCGTTGAAGAGGAGACTCGTAACTTCCTCAAGAAGAACGATAAGAAAGAGGCTTCCGCTAAGCCTGCTAAGAAAGCAGCTAAGGCCGAGACGGTTGATAAGCCGGTCAAAGAGAAGAAGGTAAAGAAGGTCAAAGAGCCTGTGTTCGTAGCGACAGAAGAAGAGACTGATAAGGTTCGCGAACTGCACGATAAAGACGAGCCTGCTATTCGCGTAGTGGTAGGCTGCTAGCATAAGGAACTCCGATATAATAAGGTATGAATACGACCCCAACTGAAGACGCAGTTAAGATCGCGCTGTTGCGCAAGACGCTAGAAGACTTGATCGGTGAGTGGGGCGGTCAAGTTGTCGATCCTAACTGCGACTGTGAGGACTGCAATCGACTGCGCCCTCTGCAGAGAGCGCTTGAAGCGACAAAGTAAAGGANCTCCGATATAATAAGGTATGAAGACACAACAAGAGATCAAGGAGACTAGAGAGTACATCAAAGATACAGTGCAGTTCAAGATTAAGGTTGCTAAGGCTAATGAGTGGTTCGAACGCAACTTCAAATTGTCTGATGACGCTGACGAAGGTCGACACATCTGCGAGCGGTACTGCGAAGAGATCAAAGCCCTTCACGAGCTCTACCGTTACGAAAAAGGTCTATAATTATATTACTACAATGTCCTATATCGACAATGCAATCGATCTCTCTGCCGACGTCACGAGAGCTACTGAGTGGTTCGAGAAGAACTTCAAGCAGTCAGAAAGCGCTGAAGAAGGTACGCGAGTATGTGAACGGTACCTCGCTGAGATGAAAGCTCTTCACGATCACTATGTTACAAAGGTTGAAACATATAAAAACAATTGTGAATACTATACCGACAAGCCACGCATTACCGTTGACAATGTCAACTACGATTGGGACGGTTGGGCTGACGCCTATCTAGGTCCAACTACTCCATCTGGTATATATGGTGCACGAGAAGAGGAAGATGGTAAATGGCGACCAGCGGTATACCGTCCAACCGAATACGATGCCGAATTATCATTTGAATCATTCGACACACCTCACTCTGCTATTAAAAGATCACTCGCTTACTTCGCAAAAGGAACTTCGATATAATAATGTTGTCAGAGATTGAAAGATACGTTTGACATAAAAACAAACGGCTCGTTAGCTTAATGGCAAAAGCGTCTTAGATGGTGACATCTAAGGAGATGAAGGTTCGATTCCTTCCCGACCCTGCTTTCAACGTAGGATGAACATCCGAACAACGAGGCGTCAGAATACGCCTACAAGACACAACTTTAGGAACTCCGGTATAATAATAGTATGACCAACGACGAATTCATCAAAGACACCATCGAGTACTACTGCACAGACTCTGACCGCATCGCATATCCAGGTCCAATGTACAAGTGTGGTGGTCGCTTCTGCGCCGTTGGTCGGTGGATTAAGCCTGAGAAGTACTGTAACGCAATGGAGTGCAGTCCTAACGTAGAGGAGCTGCTCCAAATATATCCTGACTGCTTGATGGATGAAGTGAGTAGTGTTGATGTAGAGGTACTCTCTGTGATGCAGCAGATGCACGATGTAGTGTTGTCCAGTATTTATTCAACTGAGCAGAATCGACAAAAGGCAAAGGTGTTCCTCGAACGCCGCGGCATCACAATCTAAAGGAACTCCGATATAATAAGGTATGAACATTAACGATCTAACAGATGCAGAGCTGATTGAAGTCAAAGAGGCTTGGGAAGGAGTAAACAAAGGACAGTACCATGCATGGACCCATACACGCGCTGATGGCTGGGATGACTTCGATGTAGCGAGAGCTTATCCTGAGTGGTGCTTCGCTGATAATCCCGAGCGGATGCTCAATACATACCCACACTGGGTAGCAATCAATCAACCTGAATTCGCGTTCGAACGTGAGCCAAAGACAGTAGCTGTAGACAATAACCGTTGGGTAAAAGAGAACAGGCCCGAGTACTACGCAGAGTATAGGAAGGCGATGCGCTTAGCAGGTTATGTACCACATAACGGAATGGGCATCGAAGAGCTGTAACCAAGGCGGGTCGTTTGTTTAAGGAACTCCGATATAATAAGGTATGACCGAAACTGAATACAACGAAATTGCTGCTGAAATCTTTGAATCTGCTATGTGGACTATTAAGTTTACATTAGATGCTAAGAAGTCATCAGATGAAGAAAAGCTAAGTCAAATTAAAACAATCGTCAGCGGAGCCTTCAAACGCATCGCAGAAGAAGAACTCAATATGCTGTGCGACGAAGAATAAACGAACTCCGATATAATAATAATATGCACAATGTATCTGTTGGTGACATCTTTATGGATTCAAATGAAGTCTTTCGTGTGATAGAAGTTCTAGAAAACGAGAAGTTTCCTGAAGATCCACTCATCGAAGTTGAAGTGTGTATGAGTGGTCCCGGGCGCGAGGGCTTGGGCGACTGGAGCTTCACTCTCGAACAAGCAGAAAAGTACAACCTGCAGCACTACAAAGCTGCCAAGTAAACGAACTCCAATATAATAATAATATGACACAATCAATCAACTCCTTCGACCTTACTCCAAACGAGCACATCGCTCTTGACAATATTACTGCAAAGCTGCTCGATGATGTCAATGTCGATATCAAAGAAGCCTTCGAAGTAGTCCAGGCCATTACTCAATCAGAAGGACTGACTGTAGAAGAGGTAATCAAGTTCCTCACAGAGAGCCTATTCATGGACCTCGAAGTAAGCCCTGATGGTATGACGTTTAAGGCTAACGATGTGCATGATGTATAGTTCTATTCACGTAAAGGTTCTTCCTAAGAAAATAGATTATAGCTCTTCGACAATAGAGTGTGAAGCACGCCGTCTTCTATACATTGACGATAGAACTATAGAGTACTGTCAAAAGACCACGACCACCCACCCACTACCTCCGGTATATGACTACTGCAGAGAAGATAGCGATCTTGGATAAGGAGTATGCCGATGCCAAGATCGTTGTCAATAAGACCATAGAGACCTTCTGTGGTCTGAATTCAGCTGAATCGTTGGCAGTGCGCAGGCTGTTCCAGACAGAGAGAGCACTAGATGGTCTGCTAAAGGCTCTCAGAGAGCGTCACATTAGTAATCCGGACATAGAATGGATCATTGGTGTAGCAGAAGACATCCGCTACCTAGAGTAAGGAACTCCGATACAATAAGGTATGACCGACGAACTCAAAACAAACCAAACGTGGGCCGAAATTTCAGCTCTGCGTACAGAAGCCAATATCAAGTCCGCTGCTGCGCACAGAGCTTGGCTTCGGTCTACTGTAGACCTCAACACTCTCGGACAAAACGAGCAGGTGGTGAAGGAAGTAAATGATAAGCGAGCTGCTGCCTATGCTGAGTATAAGCGCTGTCACGATGAGGCCTTTAGAATCTCGCAGATAGCCAACTCCTTGTATAGAGATATGGCAGGTTCAGATGATCATCTGTTTAACAAATAGACCAGTAAGGAACTCCGATATAATAATAGTATGACCGACATTACTAAATTCACTGCTGCAGAGCTGGCTCGTATCGAAGCATACGACGCTGACCTTCTTATGCTCAAAGGTTGGGCATCTAATCTCGAAGAGGCTACACAGATGGCCCGAGCCACTCTCTGTAAACGCTTTGGTGTTAAACAAATGCCTAACCAAGACTAGTAAAGGAACTCCGATATAATAATAGTATGACGATTACAGAACTCATCAACAAACTACAGCAATTGCAAACGCAAGACGGTAATGTAAATGTAAACATTGTCGATGAAAGCGAAGGTGCTTTTAAGTATTACAAAGTGTTGTACTACAACAATCCGAACCAGGATACAAATATGAGCGCTGGTCGCCCTGGTGAAGTACTTCAGTAAAGGTACTCCGATACAAGCTCTCTATATAGCTAATATAGAGAGCAGGCGCTAGCGATAGCTACGCCTCTAGACTATCAGCTCTCTAGACCGTCAGCGCTCCAGATTGTGTATAGAGAGCGAGAGAAAAAAAAGGTGTGAGCCGCCATGGCCCAATTTTTTTTTTGCAAATTTCCGAAGACCTCCCATATAGGAATTTTTGCAAATTTCCGTATAGCCCTCTTCTCCCAATCCCCCCACGCCTATAAGATATTCGGAGTCGATACGGAAAATTTTTTTTTCGGAAATTCTCAGAGTTTTCCTAATAGCCGATTTGTAGATAATACCTTATAAGGTGACTCTAAATTACGGATGAGAGGCGGATTGAAATATAAATAACTATATGAAGAAAACAGATATCGAGCAGCTTGGTGCACTCTATGAACAAATAAGCTTCGGAGAGCCTGGTGGTGGTGACAAGTATGGTCCTACTATGGGCCGAGGCGGTTACGGTGTCAGAGTTGCTCCTAAGGAAAAGCGTGATCCAGATGAGTATAATGATGGATACGATGACGATGAAGATGGGCCTGATGACTATTTCGACTATGGTTCCTGTATGTTTAAGAAGAACACTTTTCAAAGAAATCCTTCTTCAATTAAAGCTCATACTACTTTAATTGATGAGGTAGATAATAATAAATCTATTTCTTTCGACAGATTTTGGGAGCTCTTTAGTGTAATGTATAGCCTTACAGAGAAGGATACACCTCATTCTAACTTCTTTAAAGTGGCTATTCGTTGCGCTGTTTATAAAGTAAACCAGGACTTCCCTGACATGTCGCTAGAAGCATCTTTACCTGGAGAAGGCTCAGTATACAAAAAGGAAAGTTAATTACTAAACTAAATAGTAATATGACTCTAAATCACAATGTTGGTAACATTAAATGTTTAGTAAGAGTCTCTCACTTGACCCATAATCCAGAAGATCATGACAAGTACCATAATGCTTACATATTTGGTATTCAATCTATATCTATGAAGATCTTAACATTCCATATCATGACTGATTATGGAATGATGAGAAGTAGGGTTCCTATTAGTGAGATATTTTTGTCTGAGCCTACTAATGATATTCCTTTCCACTTTAAACAGCTGTGGGATTGCTTTAGCGAGAATGTATCGGTAATTACTTATGAGTATCTAAAGGAAAAGAGATGCGAAGTATTACTGAAGGACGGATCAAAGATTTGGGCGAGCTATCTCTTTACCGTAGATTGGTACAACAATGCTTATTCAGATGAGCCTTCTGATTATAAGTGTGGACACGTCTTAGTAGCAGATGATGGTTATCTATTATGCCAGCCTAATAATAGAATATACTGGAGAGACTCTAACTGGGTCACTAAGCCTTTTCCCTTTAAGACAACAAAGACTATAAAGGTTGATAATAAATTACCTTCGGTAGAGGTCGTTTCAGACAAATGGGTTACCGAAGATACTGATTCTTATTATTACGATATATCTAAAAAGGCATAGGCTAGATTAGGATCTTAGCTATTAAGAACTTGCTAATTTGTCAGCAGGTTCTTCAGCTGCTATAATTCTAGCGTTTCTTTTCATACGCTTTATGACCCCATCACCTTTGGGCTTCTTCTTAAGACGTTTCTTATACTCTTTGTGATCTAAGTACTTCTTAGAGGCCTCTTTATACTTCCCAGCTTTGAGGAGCTCTACCCATTCAAACTCTCCTTCTCCTTTTGATTGTAAGTCGCCTCTAAACTCTATATCTACGAGTGCGGCCTTTAGCCCAGTGCTCATGTTAGGCCAGAGCTCTATAAATATATCTTCTACGGTTGGTATACGTTTACTGACGTCTTTGGTGAAGCGCTCTAGAGCTTCTTCAGGTGTAAAGGCTGATTTGAGGCCTTTCTTTGCACGAGCCTTATCATGAGCTATCTTAGCTTTTAAACTACCATCTCCTATCAAGTGCCCTACTCCTATTGTCCATTTGCCTACATCGTCCTTATAAGGTGTTAAGAATCGACTATTTGCTTTAGACTTTATATCGCTTCCTATGATCTCACTAGGTAGAATATAGTTAGCGATGGTATCGTATAGATTGCCCATGTCCTTTACGGTGATAGGCGGCTCTTCTTTCTCTTTCTTAGCTTCCTTAGTATCAGGCTTGTTAACAGGTTTCTCTTTGCTCTGAACTTGTTGATCTGGCTGAGCGGCTGGCTGGGCGGCTTGTGGCTTTGGTTGTTCTGAGGGCTCGTTAACTATACGGCTGATAGCGTCGTTTGCTATCTGATGGAATTTGTCGTTGTTGATCTTATCGGCTGCTAGCTTCATAGCCTCTATCTTCTGAGGTTTAGACTCAGGACGTTTCCAGAGCTCTTTATTAATCGCATTAACATTATAGAGCAGACCGACAGCACCTAGACCTATTACAGCAGCAAGGACTTCTCTTACGCCTTCGTTATACTGTTCGAGCTGATTTCCCTCAGCTATACCTTCGTTAAGGACTCTGTAGAAGACACTATCAAAACTCATATAGATACTTAATCATTTAAGCTGTCTTATTCAGGACTGATCATATAAGTCGACCATACTTGTCCAGTAGCTGCGTCTCTATGCACAGGTCCGCTATTGGCTACAGATAGTGTGATACCTTGACGCTCTGCCTTCTTTAAGATTTGTTTTAACAGTGGCTCTGATAGGGTGTTTGGAGATGTAGTAAGTGACTTACCGTCTTTTAGTTTAGAAATCAATTGATCTATCCAGCTGAATAGATCTTTCATATAATTAGTTTTCTCTACACCAGGCACTGCTACAATACCTAACACAGCTACTAGCTCGTCAGAATCGATATAGCGCACAATCATGCTACCATCTTCAGTCTTATAGGTTTCAATAGGCGCTCCAAAATATTGAGACGCCATCTTGTCCTGAGATCTAATTGTATTTACTAGCTTCGCATCATAGTGTTGACCTACTGCATTATAGTATTCCTCATCATTTGATGAAACAGCTTCATTCAACATCCGCTCATATATTAAAGTCAAAGGGTCTTTCTTGGTCATATGAGTATTTAATTGTCCTAGTATACTAAGACTATACTACTCTTTAGAATTCTGCTGCAGTAGGTCCAATTCCTTCTGCTTCTTCGAAGCTATAGGTCTCACCATCCGAAAGTACAACCGACTTTAAGTACCCTGTTAGTGGGTAGAACTCGTACTGCTCTACTTTACCGTCTGGTAAGCGTTTTGTAAAGCTAGTTTGCTTAGGAGCGTTAGTATGCACCAGCCTATTTTTTTCAAGAAAACTTTTAGCTTTATAATAGTCAGGTAGAACATGATCTAGATGTAGTTTATTTATACTAATATCAAATGAAGTCCATTTAACATCCTTTAAATTAGTTATACCTTCATCATGTTGAAACCCAGGATATCTGGCTAAGGTGTTTATTCTTTCGTTAGAAGCCCAGTTAGCTCTTTTTTCCTTTTTATCCGACGAGGTCTCAGCATTTATCGGGTACCATTCATGCAAATTAGATGTATACCCTCTTAGTAGGAAAAAGGTATGATCATCTGACATAGTTTGGCTCCAAGATCTAATTACAGAAACAGAAATTTCTTCATCTGCTTTACTAAAAAGATATTTTAAAGCAGTTACCATATCACCCCCAGTCTCAGCGAGCCTACCAGAAAAAATATTATGCATTATTGGTACCTTATTTGAATATCTTTTTTCTAATCTATTTGCTCTTTCTTGTGCTTGCTTATATCTGCTATACGCATCTTTAGTCACAAAATAAGATCTATTGTGCTCGCTGCCCACCTCTGGATCTTTAGTATCACCTACTACTTGACGGTAGGCTCTACCAACATCATCTCGTTCTTTAAGTATTTGATCAACTTCCTTATTAAAATCCATACATATACTTAATCAATCAGAGTCACACCTTCTGGTGGAGGAGACATTTTGTAGATTTCCTTCCAGCGATTAGCGCCCGGACCAGAGAAGGAGATGGTTCCAGGCTTAACTTTATCGGCCTCTACAATCTCACTAGCTTGAATCTCTGCAGACATATCGTTGTAATCACTCATACCTTATTATATCGGAGTTCGTTATGGGTACAGTTTCTGTACCAGTTCTTTGTGTTTGCAAAGTATTTCGTCCATCTCTTCACGACTAAACGTTCGTGTCGACGTCCAGACTTGTAGATCTAATCCTTCAACTTCTTTCTCGCAAATTCCGCATCGCGCTTTTTTGATCGGGTTTTGCTCGGACGCGAGGATTTGGTATCCGAATCCACAGTACTTACAGACGTGTGTAATGCGGTGGTAGGTCTCAATAGTAGTTTCCATGCTTTATTTTATCAAACTGATACGAGCTGCACCATGCTGGATAGTAGCAGGTTCAATCGACACAATTTTAGAGTAGTACATCGCAGTCAACGCATCATAAGATTCATACGTATGCAGTACACCATCTGTAGTACGCTTGATACGTTCGATGAGAGCCTTTAATGCTACAGCAGAGCTGAAGTGAGGACGATTCTTACTATTAGCTTTGATGTAATCGTAGCAGTGCAATGCCTGTTCAGTAGTTGCTTTAGGTCTATCTGCTATGAGCTGAGCGGAGGCTCGGCGTACGGTAGTCTTAGGAGCTGGCACCGTAATGTTGTATAGAGGGTTAGATGGGTCGTACGGCATATGATTACTTAGAGTAGTTGATCCAACGCAGGAATGAACGGAAGTTTTTGAAGCCTACTATGCTGCCATCAGGATTGATCTCTGCTTGTAGGTTATTATTATTCCTGGTACGTTGCATCAGTACAGAGCTGTCATCGTACATGCACATGACTCTGAAGCCTAGATGGATCAGCGACATCAACGTTATTTGACGTTCAAAGGAAGGTAGAGTGAGTGTATCGGTCATACTATTATTATATCGGAGTTCGTTAACAAAAAAAAGACCCGCCTTGGTGCGCATCGTAGAGAGGCGTGGCGGGTACAGATCACCTAACGAAGTGTGCTTCACTCTTTTCAGGAGGAGAGGCCCGTTAAGTCTACTGAAATTATTTATGCATCCTTAAAACTTTTAGGTTTATACCCCATGGAGCGCTCCTCAGGTTCATCGCCCATATCTAAATGATAAATTAAATTCTCAAGCTCATCGTACTGGAGCTGAGTGCCGAACAAATAATCTACAGCAGCTATAATTTTCTCAACTTCAAAAGCTGTTAAGTTTCCTACTTCGGATTCATCGCCGCCGAAGTCACCCTCTTGACTATTATTGTCTCCGATAGGCACACCTACTGCTTTGAGAAAGTCTGTCGCAGATTCGTTTTCTTGTTTAAGAAATGGCATTAGTGCATTCTTATCGAAGCGTAGATTCAAGGTACCAGCATACTCGGTTCCCATCTTCATGGTTTTAACAGCTGTAGGCCACTTTGATTCATCTGGAGTATACTTTTGATCTTTTGCATGCATGCTTGCAAAAGGTTCGTTTTGATTACCTTCCATAGCTTCGTATATTAAGCCTATTCTCTTAAAGTCGTTATTTCTCATTCCTTTATTTATGGCTCGTAATATATTTTCTTTAGGTTCGTCTTTCATACTTCAGGAAAGGGAGGAAGATCCATCCATCCAATGATGGTCCAATCCATATACGGATAAGCATTATCGTCTCTACTAATCCACCTGTGGCCAAGTTGTCTTACGATGGCGTGTCCTTGTGGACCGTCCTTTACAGTACCATACGCAATGAGGACTTCACGATCACTAGGAATGGTCTTAAATGACTTCCATTTCATAATTACTTAACAATAATGAACCAGATAGCAGCGACAAGAGCAATGTCGAGTACTGCGCAGATATAACCAGTGACGAATGTGCTATAGGATGAGCGGAAAGCGTAGTAGCGAATATTATTGAGCATACTTTATTATATCGAAGTTCGTTTAGATCTATATGAAAAAATATGGTGGGTAGGGATGGATTCGAACCATCGAAGGCTAAGCCAGCAGATTTACAGTCTGCCCCATTTGGCCACTCTGGTACCTACCCGTATTACTATTTATCTAAATCTTCAACTTCATCAAGCTCTTTCTCTATCTCTCTACAAGTCTTATTAGCTAGTGTCTGCAGCTCTTCTGTAAAGTTTCCATAGATTCTAAACGTATCATACTTCCATTTTGTATCAGTTACTCTAATACCTTTAGTGAGTAGATAAAAGATCTTTGATAGAAAGAGATTTCGACATCTGACCAATGAACCATCGTTGCCGAATAGATCAAGTAAGCGTAGTACGAATCTTGGACACCACCACGGGCGCGCTACCTTATCAACCTCTTTAAAGAACTCGCGTAGGAGTGCTTCTTCAGGGTATAGAAATTTGCTACCTACAGTATAGGTATAGATAGCGTAACCTAGATAACTGTACTCGTTTCCTATTTTAGGAAAGAAGCATTCAATTACATCTCCAACCTTTATGCTATTTAACATAACTTTAAAGGCTGTCGAATCTTTTACTCTCGGTTTAACAAGTACAATGTCTCTAAAATTCATATAGTTAGTCTACTCTCGTATCTTCAGGTATATCTTTCTTAGGCACGATATATACATCTATTGTTTTCTTATCTTCGATAGATATAGCTCTCTTTAATCTATTCAGACCGTCCGCTACAGATAGCCCATAAGAGCTATCTTTAATAACTAACAAAGGGTATGATGTGTCAGCTTTCTGCACACGTTCATTAGAATGCTTAGGATCTTCCTTATTCTGTTTGTTCCACCATTTTAGTTCATGTTTAAGTTTAGAAATAGGAAAATCTTTTTTAAAGTACTTTTCCTTATTCTTCTCAGCAAACTTTACTATTTTTGGAACAGACCACTTTTCACCTTTCTCATTCTGCATTATATTGCTTGCATCATGAAAGTGCTCTAGAAGATTTTCTATTTCTTTATTAAAATTCATATAGTTAGTTCTGAGATGTGCCGGGAATCTCCTTTACCATAGCCTGTAGTAGGGCTCTTGCAACTACTCTATCCTTCTCTTTATCAACTTCCTTTAAATCCTTATAGTCAAGGCCCTTTAGATACTCTCGCTGAGCATACTTAGTATCAAACTTGCCGTCATCACGTAGCTTTTGAGTGTCGTCGAATTGATCAGGATCTTGAACGAAGCGCTCTGCAGTTTCATTCCAACCTTTATGAATTTCATCACTGATACGCTCGATGTCTGTCTCGCCACTATTAATAGATTTTGCAGCGTACTCTGCACTCTTAAGGTTGGATTGCCAGCCGAATGTATTGCTGTTTGGAATACTCGTTGGCCAGCCATATTCTTGCTTCAATGCTTCGTCACTTATCGCAGCGAGTTTAGCAATATCGCTTGAATCAGTGTTGGTATTTTCTAGAATGCAGCTATAAGCAGTCGCAATAAGTTCAGCGTCTTGTTTGTGTTTCATTTTAAATTTTGTCCATTGAGAGATACATTAGGTACCTCACTTGCTTGAATATTAAACTTACAAGGTCCTGCAGTAAAGAAAACTTTGACACCTTCTCTTCTAGTAATTGTTATAAAGTCATTCCTACCGCAGCCTAGGTTCGCAAGCTCATCACTAAACTCTTCAGTAATGTACAATATTTCGTCTTCCATACACTTACTTATAGTCTAGCTAAGATTCTACTAGCTTGTTTTATTTACGTAAAGTTTGTGTCTCTCCTATTGCTCTGTTTCTCTAACACCCATACTACCTTTTACGGTAGCATTGGAGAGACAAAGGATATACCTAAGAGACGACCTATCAGGTAAAGCTTTCGTAGAAGTTCTGACGCGATTCCCAGATATCTACCTCTTCTTCGAAGTTTGCGTCAGGAGAAAGAATATCCCAGCCCCCTGCCTTTAACTCTTCTTTCATATGCATTTTGAATTTAATTGGCTCATTGTCGATAGGAGACAAGGCAATGAAGAATTCTTCGTTGATCATATTTGTGTTGGTTAGTTGAAGGCCGTAACGTAGACAGTATTGTTGCTTTCGTCGATACTGAGATGGCAACTGAATAGAAAGGAGGCGTAGTTGACAATCTCTTCTAGTTCGGTATAGCTGAATCCATACCAGATTTGTAGAGGATCTAGAGCTGATAGAAGAGCCGCAATAGTCACACTTCCCTTCTCTTGCAACTCTTCGATGATTCCGTATTCTTCAGTAAGCATACCTTATTATATCGGAGTTCGTTTTAACTTTCGATTCAAAATACTTTCAACAATAGTCTTTTTCTCAGCTTTCAACTCTTTTAAAAGAGCAATATAATCAGCAGAACTACAGATGCAAGTAATCTGTAAAGAAGGATCATCCATAGCTCCGCAGTCGCAGCTATCGCGATGCTCATCGATACTCTTACTGAGCTCAATAATGCGCTCCATAGTACGAGTTTCTTCTGCCGTTAGTTTTTTCATTTAAAAGGAATTTAAAGCCTCTGGTAGATGTAGAATGATTTTACTCAAGTATACCAGCATTATAACTCCCATAGAGCAGAGAGCTCCTGTCGTTATAAAATCAAATATACTACGCTGACTACTCCTATACTTTTGTCTTTCAATCTGTATTAGTTTCTCTACACTATTGTCTAGATAATATTTTTTCATATATAAGGGAGGTATTAGTATACTTATTAAGCTTCTACCTTCTCTTCAACTAGTACTTTCTTGAAGCAAGCGTTATCGCCTCGTCCAATCTTTACTAGCTTATTAGTATCGCAGAGCTCTTTCAGAATCAGGTAAGCTTGAGAACCAGAAAGATTAAGAGAAGTCATAATAGTGCTCTTAGTAATCAAAGGAGGGTCGAGCTTGAGAATACTATCGATAAGAGTTTTCTTACGAGCGTTCTTAGAAGGAGTTACTTCTTGCTCAACTACTTTACCCGTAAACGTAAACCCTTTACTAGTCATACTAGCGCGATAGTCGAGAGTAGCTCCAAAACGATTCTTAATAAAGCTAACAACACGAGCAGTAGAGTCGTCTTCTTCATCTAGCTCGATCTGAATATTCACATCGACAGTATGAGGAATAAGAGTCGAACCTTTCAAGACGCCATTCTTAGTAAAGTGCATAACGATAAACAAAGCACACTCGTTCTCTTTAGCAGCTTTAACAAGACTACTAATAGCGTATCGCTCGAGCTCTGAGAAATTAAGCTTATTAGCACTAGTCAGAGCTTGAAAAGAATCGACAACAAGAGCGTCAAAGTCTTTAGTCGCATTAACAAGATTATCGATATCAGTTTCGCTAGCGATAGACACGTTCGAAACATTTAGACGTTTGCAAGTATAAGCGAGCTGATGCTGATTCTCTTCACCAGAAGCATAACCAACGTTATACCCGTTATTAGCTAGACCTTCCATAAGCTGTAGAAGGAAACTAGACTTACCAGAACCTGCACGACCCGTTACAGTAAAAGAAGAACCAGGAATAATACCTTCACCAAACATCTCATCAATCTCTTTAACACCAGTCGTTAGACGGTTAAAGAAAGTAGAAGGAATAGCAACATCACAAGCGCGGACAAAGTTGGTACGTTCAATATTTAGATTCATATTAATTTCTGATTACTCCTTATTATACTGTAGTTCGTTAAAAGTTCAATTAAGCACAAGCTAGTCCCTTAAAAGCTACAGCAGCGATCGCTTCAGGACCAGTGCAAAGAATCTTTGCATGCGGATAACGAACTCGAAGGGTTGAAGGCCGACCGCTCCAGAAAAACTCACGACTTTTATTCTTGATATAGTAGCAGGCATACACATTGGCTTTTACTAGTTGTTCGTCTGTTGTCATACTATTATTATATTGAAGTTCGTTAAGGTTAATATTACAGAATGTACCAAATAGTGCAGATAATAAGGAACCCTAATCCTACACAAACAAGAGCAGTACTTAGCAGTTCATTATCGTTATCATCGTTATAGTTCATAATTAGTAGCTTTCCCAGAGTCCGAATTGATTGGTGAAGTAGACTTTTTTAAAGTTCAATACTTTGATTAGATGAGCGCAATGAAAGCAAGGCTTGCTATGGTTAAGCTTACCGTTGCGGTCAATCCGAAGTACACCGATGCTATACTTGCGGCAGTCCTCTTCGCCCAGTTTAATACAAGCTGACAGTTCCGCGTGAAGTCTCGAGTGATCTTCGTAACCATATTGTTTAATTTTTGGATGTGTTTTGTTTGAGTTAGTGCCAACAGAAAGAATATTATTACCTCTAAAGATAAAAGCGACATGAAAGCATCTGCTTTCTCTTGAGAGATTCTCCCAAGCGATATTTTCTAATCTCTTAAGCAGCTTAATATTGTTTAGCATTAACAATATTATATCGAAGTTCGTTTACTCAGTTAACCAAGAAAGCAAAGTAAACTTTCCCCAGCGATTTGTTTTTTTAATCGACTCAATATGGAGAATTGGATCATTGGGATTCTCTGCGTTGTTTATAACTTCAATTACGCGCATTTTATCGTTTGAAACTGTAAAGACATCATTAACAGATATATTGTGCATATTATTATTATATCGAAGTTCGTTACGCCAATCCTGCATCAACAAGAGATCTTTCATGCTTAGCTAATTTTAAATCTGCATCGACCATAATACCACAAAGCTCTTTAAACCTCACTTTAGGCTCCCAACCTAGAGCGTTTTTAGCTTTACTAGGATCGCCAATTAACAAATCTACTTCCGCGGGTCGATCGTATCTAGTATCGTACTTGACATACTGTCGCCAATCGAGATCGAGAGCACTAAACGTCTCTTCGACAAATTCCTGAACGCTATGAGTCTCATTTGTAGCAGCTACATAGTCGTCTGGCTTATCTTGCTGAAGCATTAGCCACATCATATGTACATATTCCTTTGCATATCCCCAGTCACGCTTTGCGTCTAGATTTCCTAAAACTAATTCAGATTGCAGACCCATTTTAATACGAGTAGCTGCTCTAGTAATTTTACGCGTGACAAAGGTCTCACCTCTACGAGGCGACTCATGATTGAAAAGTATACCGCAACTTGCATGCATCCCATACGACTCACGATAGTTGACAGTCAACCAGTGACCATACAATTTAGCGCAAGCATATGGAGAGCGTGGATAGAATGGAGTAGTTTCAGTCTGCGGTACTGCTTGCACCTTACCATACATTTCTGACGATGATGCTTGATAGTATCGAGTATACTCGATCAAGCCTGTTTGCTTGATCGCATCAAGCAGTCGTAGAGTTCCGAGACCGACAATGTCACCT
>JGI12421J11937_10000438_pt1 | contig 16127 bp, 5 predicted proteins | sample LakErihyJuly2011_2_FD_11937 | JGI IMG/M metagenome (IMG submission 11937)
TTTTGGTTAGTACAGCAAAAAATAAATTATTGATTGTAAAATGAAGACTGACGGACTTAATTTCGGATGTGACGGATAAGTGAAATTGAATGACTTGTGAATTTTGCGTGATAACTAAAATCGTCACCAATTATAATTTGATTTATTCGTACAGTAAACGTGCCTTAAATACTTTACTTTTGTAAGTACAAGAAGAAGAAAAAATATAGACTCGTGATATTATTGTTTCACTAATATTTAATTAAAATTGTACACTTAAGTACCAATCCGGCACCACCCCTCAGTACGTACCAATTAATATCCTTTATTCAAACAGCAAAATCAAAACACGTCTAGAATCGTGTCATTTTTCCGTTCTGTCTTATAATTAATAATATATTTCTGTTCAGTTAACTACAAATCCGTTCCCACAGCACGTACATACCCATTTAAGTATTTTCAATGGTTAGGTCAGGTACCGTGCTGTGGGACCGGAATTGTACTTAACCGTACAAAATTTTATAACATACAATAATGAATGCAAAGATACACAATTCAAGACATATTATTTATTTTGCTGTACTGTAACAATTAACGGAGGTACGCCACGGTAATTGTTTGAAAAAGGATTTTAATTGGTAGGTACCTTGGGGTAGGACTGGATTTGGACTTAACCGTACAAAATTTTAATAATTCAAACAGATACCGTGATGTAGCTCCCTTAATATTTCAAGTACTCTCAATCACAATTACATCTGGAATCACGTTTTTTAATAAATACGTTTGTTTTTTATATATACAAAAGTACAGTTAACTACAAAAACGGTCACACAGCACAGTACCTACCCAATAAAGGGTTTTAATGGTTAGGTAAGGTACCGTGCTGTGGGACCAAATTAGTACTTACCGTACACAAATTTTCTAAAATACAATAATAAACGCAAAAATAACACAATTCCAGACATAGTATTTATTTTGCTAAAATGTAAAAAATAAGATGCTATGCCACAGTACTTATTAAAATTTCAGATTTTAATAGGTAAGTTCAAAGGGAAGGGGCAGGATTTGGACTTAACCATTCTAAATTGTAATAATTAGAAAAGTTACCTTGTCAAGCTCTCTTATTTGTTACAGTAAACAAACATCAAAAATACGTATAGAATCGTGTTATTTTTCCATTCACTTTTGTATTTAATGCAAATTTTGTACAGTTAACTCCATATCCAGTACCACAGCACAGTACCTACCCAGTAAAATATTTTTAATTGTTAGATAAGGTACCGTGCTGTGGGACACAAATTTTACTTAACAGTACCAAAGTTTTATAAAATACAATAATGAACGCAAAAATTACACGAAGTCCGAATACTTTTTATATTCTAGTAAACTGAAGGTTGCCATCGAAGAAAATCTTCGGTGTGGCATCTGCTTGGAGAGTGTGAGAATCCCTGTGGTCACAACATGTGATCACATGTTCTGCAATGGGTGTATAATTAGGTACCTATTAATATATATCAAATTAGTATTTTGTAAATTATAAAGAGTTATTGATATGTTTAATTTTTGTACAGTAATTATTAGCATNACCAGAGCCGTAAGAACAGTTTTGATCCGACGGGGTCAACATGTTTCTTAATTAAGTTCATTAAAATCTGCTGGCACCACATTGGTTACTAAATACGATATGTTGAATTTTTAGTTCTTAAATATTTTGATAAACCTTCAATGAGAAAATTATGTTTCATCATAAATCTGATCAGGATCCTAATCCGCAGTGTTTCGTATCCGGATTCGTTGTATACGGATCCGGATCAAGGGATTTAAATTATTCCGAATCCGGATCCAGGTAAAGAAAAACATTTGGAAAAGCAATTCAAAAAAAATTTGGGGTTCCTACCACTATGGTACTTATTTACCTGTATATTGGAATTTGCACTGCAGAATGACTGCCAATCTTTCACATGTATGAGTAAAAAGCACATAACAGCTAACTGATATGATGACATACCTCACAACACTCCTCCCCACACCAAATACGTGTTTAATAGTACCTACCCTATCGGTACAACCTTCCACAGATTTAAAAAAGGTCACTTTCAATTGCAGGATCCGGATCCGGATTCCAAATCCGGATCAGGATCCAGACTTGAAATTTGAATCCTGAACAATCCGGATCCGAAATACTGCTGATCAGAAAAAATAGCATGAAAAAAAGCTCCTAATAAAAAGAAAAAAAAGAGTCCCCACGGATGATTTTTTCTAAAGATATAAATAAAATTTCAGAGCAATTTCTGCCTTCCCTCTATGGTGCCCATCCTGCAAGACTCGACTCCCAAACGAGAACAAATTCCGTAGGATAAGGGTATGCTTTATAAATTGACCTCATAAAAATAATTAAAATGAATGTGTGCCTTTTGATGAATATGCATGAATTTGTTTTGTTCTAGAGCAGGGTACCAATAGATGTTTTATTACATTTGATCATTGGCCATGGGATAGCATTCCAAGATTGGTTTTTGATTTTCGTAACAAAATCAATGATGTGAATCAGTATCAAGTCGTATCCAAAAGATATTCGCAGGATCGGAATCCTGTTTCGTAATTGTAATTTTCTGATCAGGATCATAGGGGCTCAAATGTATATGAATAAAACAGCTTGAAATATTGTGAGAACACATTGGGTATTTATATTTTGACAAATGAGGAAAAAATTGACATCTAAACCGTCTAGAATTTTTGTTTACTTTAAATTCTAATTAAAGTTTAAATTTTATTTTTACTTTGCTTTCCTTTTGATATATTATGCTTGATCAAAATAATTCCGAAACCGGAAAAGGATCAACAATTTCCTAGTCGTTAGATCAGAATCCGGATCCTTGATTAATATTTAATGATCCACCAAGGTGGAAAATATAATCTAGGTACATTAAGACCATTTTATCTTATTGGATGATTGTTCAAGGTGGCAGAACCGGATAAAATGTGATCATGACATGTTTGGTAGGTTCCTAATCCAAACCCGATCAGAAAATTTCACCAGATCCGTGTCCTGTTCCTATTTGTACTGTTTCCATGTAAATTTTAAAAAAAGACAAAAAAAATCATTTTACAAATAAATAGTTGAAACATTTTCTGGAAAAATTTTGGCATTTATTAGGATCAGGCAGAAAAAGGACAGGGACCGCTTAATAAAGTTTTATATTAGGTTACAGTTATGTTTTAAATTTGACCATAACCTAATATTAAACATGCAGGACCTGGAGAACATCACGGAGGCAACAGGGAATATCATCTGGGGCACTGCTGAGAAGTCTGATCGTGACAACCAGAAGAAGGAAGATGAAGAGAGAATTAAGGAGTATAACAGGTCCTTTGTTGCTATGATTTATTTTGTTAAAAAAGCATTAATGAAGAAGGATATTTAAAGCCATGACTTATTATGGTTATTACATACACAAGCACAACCTATATATGGTAGAGAAGGTACTATACAATTTAAATTTGTTTAGGAGGTCAACCGTATTGGCGACCATCTCTTTGGTTCCACTAGAAGTCAGTGACAGTGATTAAGGTAAACGTGTTATTTTACNTATTTATTCAATGAAAAATTACGGATCTTGATGCTTTTGTTACATTAGTAATTNTTTTGTGTTTTAAGTCAAACTTGATAAAAAATTTGATTACATAGATAAGACGAAATTTATTATTGGCAACCGGAGGTAACGTGGATTCAAGAAATGTTATTGGGAATTTTTTTTTCCACAGCTCCCAAGCTTCTGGATGCTCAAGAACATCATTATCTTCGGCATCACCCACCATCCAACCACCAACCTACCCTTGTAATATATGTTAAATTTGATGCTGATTTTCTAAAATCATGAACTGATTTAAATTTATATTTTAATTTTTCAGATCAATTCAGAGGAACATTTGTCATTGAAGATGTAAGTACATGTACATTTCAATTTCATTTTATTTCATATTTACAAAAAAAATCTTTCTACTTTATATAAATGATTAAAAATTACTAACACAATTTACAAAATATGTTAATTAAAAATTATGGATTTAATTTGTTATTAAATGCTCGTTGTGAAAACTTTTCTAATTTAAATATAATTGATTGATGGTTTTAATTAACACCAAATATGTACTTATGTTTGACTCAGGGAACCGGAGATTGGCATTACGCCGGGAAGGAAGGGGGAACGCAGCAGAGTCCTATTCATTGATGGGTACGTATGACGATAACACAATTATTATCCTGATTATATAATTAGATGTGATAAAGATATGTACGTAAAACACCGTTTCTTTTTACAGCTTCAAGTTTGTGAAGATTCGAGACGGATTCGCCTTCGGGGAACCGGTCTCCTATTTCCAATGTGCGGACAAGGGATGCCGGCTAAAAGCCCGCACAAAACTCCTCGACCTCTTCAATCCCCCTCCACAGGGTCCGGAATTTATCCAGGTAAGTCTTGGACCATACGTACCTTTTAGTATTTAAAACTGGTTTATATTGAATGGACCTGATTTTCAAAAATATTATATAAAAAAAAATTCTTTTTGATCATTATGACCATAGTCAACGTGCTGTGTATGTGACTAAAGGTTGGGAAAAAGAAAAAAATATTTCATGAACAGAAAGCAAATGAGTAATTTCGAACCATAAGCAAAAGGGTAATATTTAAATTTGCTAAAATAACATTACTTTTGTGTGCTAAAACAAAGACAAAAAAACTTATCATTTGCAATCTTTTTAAAAGTGTTTGTACCTTTTGGATATATACATTTGGATTCCACACATTTACTTCAGTTAAGTAAATTTATTGACAAAATTATACAGTATATTTTATCTTTCGTAAGATCCCCGACGAAGACGACCACGACCACTGGCCCCCGGAGCATGAGCAGGATTACCTGGAGTAAGGAATTTTCTTTATCTATCTTCCATAGATCTTCTTACTTATTCAAAATCAACTATTGATAGAAAGAGTTAATATTTTCTTCAACTGTCAAAGGTTCTTTGGTCACTTGAAAATTGAACTTAACTGCGTATTATTTGTGATCTTTAACACAAATAGACATATTGCTAGCTTTTGTTAGGTCCATTCTGTTCATTATGAATGCATTTCTTGCAATAATTAAATGTGAAGAACATAAATAAAGGGAATAACTTGATTTAGGTTCATCAGGACGGTGAAGAGAAAGATAGACCAGGATCCTGGAATTGCCATAAGGAATGAACTCCGGTATTTATAATTTTATAGCTAAAGGTGAATGTTCATACTCGTCTAAGTAACATCCCGTTTCCGGGACCACGAATTAAATCAGTTTGTGTTATTAGCTAAATAATTAGGTAAATTCTCCATTAACTTAAAAAATTTATATTCATGAGCATAGATATTTGTGTTCTTTTATGACATACAACGTACCGGTACATTGCAAATACCGTTGGTACATTAATAGGCAGCACTATGATGAGGTTGTTTTCAACTGGGAGGAGGGAAGAGGAGGGATACCGGAATTCAACGACATCAGGTTTGAATTATTTGTGATAAAGTGGGAACAAGTTTGAATTTAAAATTGTCACTAATTGTGCATAAAGGGGGGTGGGGCCCTGGTCACATGTGAGCGAATATTATAACGTTGCATATATAAATTAGTGCCCATATTGTGTCCTTTAACCCTAACAAGCGGTGATTGTAGAATAAGAATCTGAATCCACAACAATCAATATAAGTAATTGAACTTGTATTGAACTACTTTTTAATTATAGGTCTGTGCTGGACAAGCACCGGCAGAAGCAGGTGCCCCCGAATCCGAACTCTATCAACGACCTAGTGAACATTCCAGGTATATTTTTTTCCAACCTGTATTTTCGTTTATTAAGTCCCTTTAAGTTGTTCGCATTGTGTGAAGAACTTAGACATAATAATTTTGTGGGATAGTATTAAATAATTGAACAAAATTGCATCATATCCGTCACACAATGCAGTAATTTCGTCAGTATTCCTTACATAAAAAAAGGAAGCTTTCAGCACAGGAAATATGGCCATGTATTTTATGTGGACTGATATGTAGGTTTTACAAAAATTTACAGTTTAAATACGTCACAAAATAATTTTTATTTCGTCAGTATTCTGTACTTAAAAAATAGTGTACTTGTTAGCGGTAATTAATGGCTCTTGGGTATGTAACACTGTAATGTGTCAAAAATAAAACTAATTTGTATTACGCTAAGATTAGACGGCCATTAAGAATATGAACAACGGCACATGAAGGAATTAATTTCGTCAACATAATTTTTGTCAATATCGATTTTTTTACTATTTGTTGATTCAATAGGGAAGAGAAAAAAAATTGGAACTAAAATGTATTGAGTACTAAATTGAAATATGGAGAAAGAATCAAAAATAAACTTAATTAAATAATTTACTATTCAGGCCAATGGGGCAGGACCCTAAAGGGGAACCCCTTCCACGTGGAGACCAATGTAAGTAGATAATTTACATACAATTAGATAGTTAGGTACAATGAGGTAGCTAGTAGATGAGAAATCTTATTTCTCATGCTCAATCTAATATATTCTTATTTCAGCCTATAGATTACAACGTTGTCCTTCACATGTGAGGAATTATTTAAGCTTTAATTATAACTAAAAAATGTTCAGGTGGAGGCTGGTTATGTGTTGTTTGCTTCAAACATCCAGCTCAAGAGGATGGTGGAGTGTTCTGTTCTGCACATGGACGGGACATTTCAAAGCTGTCCTCGACCATTCACTCAGGTTAGGTATTTTTCAAATGATCTGTAAATAAGAATATGCATACTTTTAAGGGAATTTGTCATGAAAATTTAATATCGAATGCTTAAAATAATTCAAAATTCATCTAAAACATATAATTTCTTTGCTTAATATTTTTATTAAATTATAGGGAGCAATCACAGAGTACAAGAATGTTAAATCCATTAATTGGACCCACGTGGATTTTAATACTATTTATCATGATCTGTTAATTAAAGTTATTGACTGGATCATGATCAATATGATGATTTTCTATGCTAATCGGCAAACCGTAAATATTTTTACATTTGCAGGTCTACGTCATCCAGGGCCGGTACAGAGGCAGAATTGTGGCCCTGGGGTTTGCCCTCATGAAGAGACGCAGGCGGGCAAACTACAGGGACATGTTTGCCGCCCTGGCCATGAAATGCCTGGCCGTGACCGGCAGAAACCTCGCCCCAACAACCATCGTCACGGACTTCGAGGTGACAATAATTCCGTATATCTGACATATATACCTTATTATTTCTATGAAATGGGGTTGTATGAAATTGTGGAAAATAACATTAAAAAAAACAAAAATTTATTACTTTTACAGAAAGCGGCGATCAAGGCGATCCAGGATGTGTTCGGAGCGGCGGGGACCGTGGTCCAAGGGTGCTACTTCCACATGTGCCAGGCGGTGTGGCGAAACATTCGGAAGGTTNGAANAAATTAGTTTTAACATTATTTCTGTTATACAGGTAACCAATTTCGGATCCAAAACCGGAACCAATTCCTATTTCTGTTCATGCTACTTTCTGTTTTCGTGTTCAAATTTAATTAATTATAAACAAATTAAGGTAGAATTTTATTTTAAGAATTTTAACGCCTACCTAAGACCAAATATGGCAATGTCAAAAAAAACACGGTAAATGAAAAAATACCCTAATCAGAGAGATAATTTAATAATTAAACCAATCCCTGTGATTAATATTTATCATATTATTTAACATTATCATAATATCACATTATATATAAGGTAATATTTTATTAACATTATTATAACATATCTAGCACAACAGCCTGCGCAGAGCCTGCCGCCATGGAAGGGACCACCCCGATGGAACACCCTGCTTCGCCAAACAGTAAGCATACTAGCCTACTGCTGAAAAATTATAGATAAAGTTGAATCTTTGTTCTTTCTTCCCTTCAATGCAAATGCAATACCGTAATATGTTCTCCATTATGAGTTGCTTTTTTACAGGCTCTTCACCAAGATGGTGGCTCTCTGCCATGTCCCGCCAAACGAAGTCCGTAAGTAATTAAACATATTTATTAATTAATATNTGTATGTCAATTTACACCCACCCCCTTATCTGCCTACTTAAGTACTTCCTTAATAAATAACCATTTTTGGGTTAGGTAGAAAATCCGATACATGATTCTGGTTTTGTACAAAATGTATCGAATATATTTTATTTGTGAATGGATAAGGTTTTTTCAAGGAATTTTAAGATTCGTGAACCGTATAACTGAGAGTATTCCCCGACAACGTTGTATAAAAACAGGAATGGTAATGTTGATAAACGTTGAGAACCTATTTTTTCTTGTTCCCCCACAATGCTTTAAATTCTTCTTAATGTCGATAGCAAATTTTTAACAAATATTTAATTCACAGGAGAGCTGTTCCGTCAGCTTCGCGCAAGTGACGAGGCAGAGCTGGAAGTGGACGCACACCCTCTGACACTCAGTGTCTTCGACTATTTTGAGAGGGTTTGGGCTGGGAGAAGTAAGTATTTTATACACTTAAATTTCTTAAAAGTTAGATTTAATAAAATTCTCCAAGACACTGAGTAAAGACGATGATAGAGTCAATCTGTTCATTCTGGCAATATTTAAGTTCCATAGGGCAAATTTTTAGCGAATTTTCACTGAGTATTTTACTTTTAAAACAAACTACTAGTACTTAGGGCACCGAAGAAACAGACGATTTTGGGTGGGGATGATAACTATGTTCAAAAATAGATTAAATGTATTTGTATAATTAACATTAATTTTAAACAATTTTATGAATGGCTGTTACTTTAAAGGCAGTAGGATGGGCTTGAAGGACACACAAACAGTAAACAGAATCCCGGTTTCAAGATACCAACGAGTCAAAAATCCCCAATCCTTTGAAACCAGCATATCGCACCTCCCAGGAGTCCAAAGTACCAGGGAATCGTTTTAAAGATAATGTCCAATGCTAATGTAAAATATTTAACATAAATACTTTCATTCAGACGCAACCTACCCCGTGACCCTGTGGACGGTTTTCACCAGGTCCATGGATGACAGGTGCAAATATTACTATGAATTGCTATTACTATCACATATTGACAATGTTTTAAACAAAATTGTTGTTAACGAATCAAAAAAAGAACATACTTAAACGAAATTACAAAATTAACAGAAAAATTGTTACCAATAATCAAAGTTTATAATATTTAAAAGAAAAAAAAATTGGCAAAATATTACTTACGCAGCAGAGGCAACAAAGCATTTGTTAAACTTAAAAAAAAAATACATAATATATTTATTAAATTTTTATAATTATAAACAAAAAAAATTTATTTACAAAACCGTACTAAATGGGTTTAAGTCCGGTAACTCAAGCAGTTTCGTCTGACTATTATTGATATTTCTTGAAAAAGGGCCAAAAATAACTGACTTCTAAAGTTACACTTTAATAACATGCTTTCTATATTCAGCATTGGAAATTAATTAAACTTGAAGATGAGACTATAACTTATATTTGAAGTTTTTATTTGATTAGGACGAACAACGCGAGTGAGGCCTGGAACAGCCGTTTCAATCGAGCCACTCACCAGCGCCACCAGGGATTCTGGCGGTTCCTCCGCCAACTGAGGAGGTATTTATTAACTATTACTGCAGTAGTGCTATCAATGTGACGTGATTTTGGAAAAAATAATTTAATAATCAGGTAATGGGTAAAATACAAGGAATCTAAATAACCCATAGAACAATACGAGATATTTTGAGGTATCCAGACTTGTTTTAACATTTTAATGACGGAAAAACTAATTTTTGGCAGAAAAATGAGGTGCACTCAGTAATTTAGCAACAGGTTTTCAAAGAAACAAGTTGAAAAGCAAAAAACAATTTACGATAAGTGTTAAAACCTAGAAAATTGCATAAGATTTACAAATAATTATATCTTAAATTGGATGTGAAACGTAACATAAATGATTTTTTTATTCGTTCTTTGTCAAGGGAGGAGAAGAGGTCGAGAATCGAGATGAAGCAGGCGAGGGAGGGCATCCGCGGTCCTCGCCGCAGGGTGATCTGGAGGCTGAAGGAGGACCTCTACGTCAGGTATAATGTGCTACATTTTAAAAGAAAGGTTGTGGATAAAAATTATTATTATCACATTCAGATCAGAATTGTCACAAAATAACAAATAAACTTCAATGAATTGTTTAAAAAATGAAGATAGAAAAATAGGTACACTGTGATTTCGTCAAAGTTTGTTTATACAAGTGACACTTGAAGTCGGATGTTTAGTCCAATGATCAGTTCATCCAAGATGACAGTTGTTCCTAGTTCAAAGGGTCCAAACTTCTTGGCTGCCATGAACAAACTGTCTGTCCACACTTAAAATTGTAAATTTGGCCTGGTTGGTTAAGGTAATATATATATAATGCAGGGCCCGCGCCGCCTTTGACCAGAACAGGATGGACATCGAGGAATACTGGGAGGCAGCCGCGGACGCAATGACTGCCAACCGTAACGTCCGAGTGTAAGAGGTAGGTAATCATCCATTTTAGGATTATAGTACCAGGTATCAAAAGGGGCACAGTTCTGGTTAACAATTAAAATTGGTTTCATTCAATAACATAAAATTTAACAACAAATGACGAAGGAATTCATTCTTTGTAAATGTCACTGTGATCTAACTATTAGGCATACTATATATATGTTCTTTACGACGCTGGAAGTGTGATTAGGGTAACGATACATGCTATAGTTAATAAGTTACCTAAATTTTTACGCGGGCTAAATAATAAACTATGAGTACACGGACCAATACCGTGCGTGACAGAATTAAATAATTAAATAGAGGCGAGAAAATTAGCTATAAATGTGACTTAGTTCTAGTGAAACTTGAATATACTAATTTTGAGGTTCTAACGAAATTGTTAACACTATGGAACGGGGTTGAATTTACATTCATACTAGTGTGACGAAATTAAATACTTTAAGTGACGGAGTTTTACTTTGATCATTTTCATTAATATAACTATATTTCAGGATCCGAATTTGTAATTATTAATTTCAAATCCGGATCACATGCTACACATGACCTCAGATTGTAGGGTACCGATCTCAAAATTTAAATTAAAATCAGAGTCCTACCAACAATTTCAATAACAATAGACTGATCTCTGTACATTTATTTCTTAGGTTCTACTTCAACACTCAACGAGCTCGAAAAATGGGACTACACTCCACCCACCACTGATCGTCTGTTCCAAATTGATTTGATTTTCTCGCTCAATTGATGTAAAAAATGTCGTTTATTTTTTTTTTTCTTCTTCTTCATTTTCTATCTGGACTAGTGTTCATATGACCAATTTGGAAAAAAAATTACTTTTTCCAATATTTATCAAGTTACATATTGAGCGTTTATCTCAACAAATTGTTTTTTCTCCTTTTTTTCCAATTAAAGTTTTGTTGGTCAAGTATTGTAACGTCAATTGTTACTAAGATTGAGATTTAAATTTTAATATACAACACAATATAGTAAAAAAACTATAATGTTTGTTGAATAAACGTCTTATTTTGATAACAATTTATATTTGATATTCGACGATAATTTCTTTCATTTTTTTGTCAGTTATTTTCAGTATTATACAAAATATGTTCCTCAGATAAAGATATAATTTATATTGTCATGCTATACCGGTACGTAATTGACAATCGTTAATTTGTTACATTTAGTAACAATCTATCTCGTATCTAACCCAGCCACCCCCCTCCCAGTGTTTTATGTTATGTTATCCTGTTAATCCAAATTTATNCTGTTAGATGAGATGAGATGATGGTTACCGGATTATCTGTAGGCCACATATGTTTCTGTTTATCACTTTTTTTGTGGAATTTTGTGAGAAATATATTTTTTCATTGATATTTGGAATTTATAACATGTGTCTACTCTGTAATACTTACACGCAATGGTGTAAATCTGCGCGAAATAATTCTCCTGGAGGAATATTATTTTTTTCCTTTAGTTCTCGTCATCTTGGTCAATTTTTTTCTTTGTTTGTTTTAATGTAAAAAAAAAGGTCGAAATATAAAGCATCTTAAGCAGGACAACTCAGCACGTGTGTTGGAAATCTAGCTAGCCTGCTGCAGTCAAGCGGCAAAGATGAGCTGAACTTTGTGCTAGCTTGAGTCGCTAAATGCATAAATGTTAATGATAGGCGTAAATGTTAATGTCACTGCACTTGAGAAGTAGGCAGCTGTTGCACGGGGGCGCTAGGCAGCTGTTGCTCGGGATAGCTAGGCAGCTGTTACACGGGAGCGCTAGGTAGCTGTTGCACAGGAGCGCTAGGTAGCTGGTGCACGGGAGAGCCAGGTAGCTGGCCCACAAGATCGCTATGGGTAGCTGGTGCACCGGAGCATTGGATTCTTAGTCTCAACAAGAAGAGCGATAATATAACGTTGATAATAAACCTGTACTACTGTTTTATCCATATTTGTCCAATATAAAACAGTAATACTGTAAACGAAATAAAAAATCTGAAACTGAACTGACCGTTTCTAATTTCTAATAATCTTGGATCAAAAATCCACGTCCTGTTAAATTCCATACTTTGGATTCTGAAATTCAATATTAAAGGCTGACATGAATTAAAAATCTTCCTGGTGAATACTGAAAAAAAAAATCTGCCATTTATATCTATGGGGACAAAGTTACAGTAAAATTCGTAGACCACTTCCCCTTTAAATTACGGTTTAATCTCCGAACATTGTTATAGAGAATTTAATACAAAAGAGATGGTGTAAAATCTGTAGCCTACTTCCTGATTAAAGGAGTGTCTCACGAATTCTAAGGTGGTATTGCTGTATATCAATGGAAAGCTTTGTTTAAGGCATTTCATCGCTTCGCATAAAATTTTTAATTCATTAAAGGGTTAGTTCACAATTTACANAAAACAGGCTGAAGCAGCCTTGTTCTATGATAAGGATTCATCCAGAAATATTNAACGCGGAGAATGAGTGTTTCCGCAATATTGAAATTCGCAACAGCCTCTCAGAGTGATACGATATTGCGGAACAGTGCTTATACACAATATTGCCGGTCAATCTCTTGGATATATAAGTTCATATTGCGCAAAAGAGGGCATTTTCACATTCAAATATGGAGGAAACAACCTGTTTACGCAGTATCATATCACTCAGAGGAGCCTGTTGCGCATTTCAATATTGCGAAACTTAATAAAAGTGAGGCATATTTTTTGACACACAAAAAGGCTCGTCCTGACCTCAATTTGCAAGCTATTGATCTAAAATTTGCACAGATTGTACCCTACTAAAAGGCCTACCATATGAAGTATTTTCACCTAGATACATTTAACATTAAGACTATCAGATCAAAAATGCGAAAGCATACAGAAAGGGTTATTCAGAGGGAATGTTGCGAATTTTAATATTGCGCAAACCATATCTCCGCTTTCAATATTGTCTGGGTGAATCCATATCATAGTAAAAGGCTGCGCCTGCCTGCTTTATGTAAATTGTAAACTGCCCCTTTAAAAAAATTTAAAATTTATGCGAAGCGATGATAGGCATTGAAAAGAGCTTATGATTGATATATAGCAACACCCACCTTAGAACTCGTGAGACACTCCCTTTAATATCTGATGCTAATTATTTGGTCTTTTTTATTTTTTCTTTGAAATCAGCACAGTTAATAATTAACATTCGATTTAGTTATCGAGCAATGACTTCTGGCAATTAATAGTGAAGAGTTGCCGCAAATTCCGCAGCATAATTCCCGTTTAATTTTGAATTAAATTATGCCTTGTTATTTATATACGGCAACAGCCAAATGCCTCAACTATGTTTATTTTAATTCACACAGTAACGTGTTTGACATATGCTCTTGCCGACAGCCGGATTAAAATTTTTATATGACGAAATTAATTCTTGATGTAACGACATCATTGGATGAGGTAGGGTAAAAAATTAACAGCGCATTATAAGTCAACATTCAATAAGAATTCATGTATTTTAATTGCATCAAAAGTAAAAGGGTACGAAAATACTACGGGTATATAACAAAATAACAACATAACTTAGTTTGTTTAATTACCACGTAGAGAATACCTAGCCCACCACACCAATCATTTTATCTATTAAAACAATTTTCACACTTTACTCCTCCACTCTCTTGGTCAACGTGAAAGTACACTTCTTCAGGGAGTTACAGGTACCATTATGTACAATTTGTATATTTTTCATATCTGTTCCATTCTTACCCTTGTGATTAAGATTTAAAGGGATTGTCTCACGAATTCGAAGTTGGGATTTATTATATCAATCAAAAAACTTATCATGGACTTTCATAGCCTCTTGTAACAATTTTAGATTTTTAAAAGGTCAGTTCACAATTGACCAACAAGAGCAGTCGCAACATTGAATATAATATGCTTTTTTGCAGATGATCCAGCCAACGGATCGTCAACCATGAATGGTCCACTGTTCGGAATGTCCACAATAACGACTCGTCGCCAGCTTGGAAGCTCCTACCGTCGATTCGACCACTGGTGGTCAAAGCATTAGGCCACCTAAGGCAGCACTGAACATGGGCAGAACTGATCCATGAGCAAACTGATCCATGTGCAGCACTGATACATACTTGATGTGTTATCCATATGGGAGGTTAGATTAGGTTAGGCATGCACAGCGCTGATCCATGCTGGTGACCGATCCGTATGGGGGGTTAGGTTAGGTTACACAAGCAATGATCCATGCTGCTGTCCTATCCATATGGGGAGTTAGGTTAGGTTAGAAAAGCACTAATCCATAAGCAGCACTCAACCATGCTCCACCAACACAAAACATAAAAGCAAAATGCTTAGCATAGGCATTTTATCGATCGTAAAAATTAAGAATGTACAAATTGGAAAGGGACAGCGCAGGACTAAACCGCTATACGCAAATGTCGTCTTCTCTAGGCGATTGGTGTCGAGTTGGTCGTGCGTTCATATCCATATGGAATCACTTTTTTATAATTTTAACTCAAGACTTAGCTTTGGCAATGATAATAGTGGAGTAACTTTCTGACCAACTCTTAATAAGCAAAGAAATCATTGATTGATTCATTAAAAACAAGGGGTTACTCTGCACAGTGGGCAATCCGTACGGTAAACATTTCGGACAGAGGACGATAAGGCTGGACAATCCGTTTTAATTTCACATTATGATAGGATGTTTCAAGAATATAAGCTATCTAAATTTTATACATTGAATTTAAATAACTTACGACCTGATAAGAAGAACAAAATATCTATAACCACGTAATATCTATTTTATAATAATAAAATACTGTTAATAATAGAATTAAAAATGTGACGAAATAATATCTGAAATATGACGGCCAATTGTGTTAAATTTGACGAAATAAATTACGACTTATGACGGAAAAAAATATTTAAGAAAATTGAACATAACGCAAATTTGTTTTTTATAAAAGGAAATACGGCAACAATGTTACTATTCATAATAGATACCATAGTCCGAAAATGAGGTTAGGTTAGGTTAGGTTAGGTTAGGTCAGGTTTACATTTTAAAAATGTTAGGATAATAAAAAGCAGAAGTTTCGTTACCAGGAACCTAAAAAATTAAGTATGTACAAATTTTTACTTTTTCAAAGAGAAATACACCAACAGCACATTGAAGGAAAGGACAAGAGCATAAAAAAAAATCGGATATACTCAAATATTATATTGGCATAATAAGAAGATTATAAGTAGAATGTGAAATAATTCAACTGAAATTAAAATTGATGCATGAACATTAAATTGAATATAAATGCTAAATGAACCAACAAAAAATTGATATAAATACTCTACAAACAACATTAATGGTACGAACTCCAACAAAATAGTTGAAGCTTTTACACATTGATCTAAATAACAATACTTCCATATATAAGGTATTTTCTTCAATAAAATCTTACAGAGTTGGAGTAAATCCCATTGATTTACTTCCCATTGATACAATAAACATTGATCCATCAACGTGTAGCCGTTCATAATAGATACCATAGTCCGAAAATGAGGTTAGGTTAGGTTAGGTTAGGTTAGGTTATCCT
>JGI12421J11937_10000442_pt1 | contig 16050 bp, 12 predicted proteins | sample LakErihyJuly2011_2_FD_11937 | JGI IMG/M metagenome (IMG submission 11937)
CGGCGGCGAGACTCTCCTCTCCGCGCAGCTCGAAGTGGCAGCCGAACTCGGCACCGCATTCGTGGAGTACGGCTCCCTCGACAAGCCATCGGCCTTCGTCGCCAACGCGCGCGCGACCTACTACCTCTCTCGGCGGAACTCCTTCTCGTTCGAGTACCTCCGCGACTTCGCTGACACCGCTCGGTACTCTTGGGTCCAGTTTGATCGGCTCTCGGTCAAGTATGCCACAAGTGATCAGCTGTTCGACGCTTCCGCCCGTGTTGCGGCATCATTCCGCAACTTCGGCCCTGACCAGCAGGCCCCGCTCGTGACCGCGACCACCGATCTGGTGGCGAGCGCCGAAGGCCGGGTTGGATTCAAGGTGGCGAAGGGAGTCTTGGCTGGTTTCAAGTATGTCTTCGAGACGAGGTCTGGCTCTGCAGAGGGCGCCGTCGATGCTAGCGGAGCCGGAACTGGTGATGCTGGCGACCTTATCAGCGCTGGCGACCTGACGCAGATCAACGAGTTTACGCGGCATCAGGCCTACTTTACCGTCGACCTGAAGTACTGATTTGAGGTTGCGCGCTGGCCGTAAGGCCCGCCCGGGGCTTCGGTCGTCTGTTGAGAGTTCGTTCCGATGCGCCGCCTTACCTTGAGCCTCTTGCTTCTGGGTGCCTGTCACCCCGCTGTTTCGGACTCCTATCTGGAGTGGGCAGAGCGGTCATGGCAGTTCCAAGACCCGGGCCGGTTAGGCGTGGGCGACTCGTTCGCCATCAAGGTGTTTGGGCAGGCAGACCTCGGGGGCGACTTCGCTGTGAACGAGCTTGGCGTCATCAGGTTCCCGCTCGTTGGGACGGTTACCGCTCAGGGACGCACCTGCGCTGAACTCGAGGAAGACCTTACGGAGCGTCTTGCGGCGACCGTTTTAAAGGCGCCGCTTGTCACCTGTTCGCTCATCGAGATGCGGTCTCGCCGCATCTCCGTAGTTGGCCAAGTCGTCTCGCCAGGTAATTTTCCCTACACGCCGGGCCTGACGGTCGTCGACGCGGTGGCGGCGGCGAAGGGCATCGATGCAACCAACGCCAGTGGCGACGTGCTTGTCACCAGGATGGTAGACGGGCAGCAGATCAAGCTTGAGGTCCCCCTGCAGGAGATCATGAAGGGGCGGGTGCCCAACCTTCTTCTCTGGCCCGGAGATGTTGTCTTCGTCCCAACCTTCCAGCTGCTCAATTGAGGTCGAAATGAGCAGCGAAGGGACACAGCCACGTACCTCCGTCGAGTCTTCGACCGCATCGCAGGTCGACTACCTCGGACTGATTCTACGGCACCTTTGGCTCACGGTGGCCGTCGTAGCCATCTCCATGCTCGGCACCTTCCTCTACCTGCGGACCCTCTCGCCGCAGTACCGCTCGACGGCGCTCCTCGATCTCGACACCGAGTCTCCCAATGTCCTTGGCAGCATGTCGGCGGGACTCGATGCCCAGGGTGGAGCCCGCGGCGCGCGCGAGCTGCGCATGAACTTCGAGTCGCAGTATCGCGTCATCGCAGGCCGTGCCGTTGCTGAAGATGTCGCCAATCGCCTCGCGCTCCGCGAGAACGCCGCCTTTGTTGGCCTGTCAGATGTCAAGGACCCTGCCGCTCTCCGCGAGGCGCTCGGGCGGGCCGACGCAGCCGCTGCCGTGATGGGTGCCATCACCATCGAGCCGGTCTTCGAGTCCTCGCTCCTACGTATTCACGCGCGTGCCTCGTCTCCCAGACTTGCCACCCAGATCGCGAACACGGTTGCGGAGGTCTACATCGACCAGCGGGTCAAGCGTCGGCTCGATGTTTCGGAGAGTTCGGCAGCCTGGCTTCGGCAACAGTACGAGGATCTCGGCAAGCAGCTCTCCGCCTCCGAGACCGCAGTTTACGACTTTCGCAAAGAGCGAAACATTCTCTCCATCTCGCTCGGCGATAAACAGAACCTCACGGGTGAGGCACTCGGAGAGCTGAGTGGACAGCTCTTCCAGGCCGAGTCAGATGCGCGCGGGTTGCGCGTAGCTGCCGAGCAGCATCGGGCTGTGAAAACCGACGAGGCGCTACTCGATGCCGCTGTTCAAGGTGTCATTTCGTCGGAGCTAATCGAAGGCCTCAAAGTACGTCTGGTTGATCTCAGCGTGGAGCGAACCAAACTCGAGGCAACCTACCTCGATGGCCACCCGCAGCTTGCCTCGGTGAAGCAACAGTACGCCCAGGTCCGCTTGATGCTTCTACGCGAGGTCCGAAACTCCATCCGTGCAGTTGAGTCTCAGCTAACGCAGGCAGACAAGCGCGTTGGTGAACTCCGGGCCCGCCTCGATCAGACCCGCTCCGAGGCACTCGCGATGGGGCAGGACGAGCTGACCTATAACAGTCTCGTCTCTTCGGCTTCGTCAGACAGAGAACTTTACCGCATGATTGAGCGCCGACTCAAAGAGGTCGAGATCGCCCGTATGCTTCAGCAGAACCGCGTGGCGGTCGTTGAACGAGCGACCGACAACGGCGGACCCGTCTTTCCAAAGTTTGGCTTCTCGATGCTGGCTTCCTTGGTTGTGGGCGTGTTGCTCGCCTTCGTCTTCGCCTATCTTGTCGAGACAATGGACACTTCGGTCCGTTCGGTCGGCGAGCTCGAGCGACTCATCGGCGTGACGGCCCTCGGCTTCTTGCCCATCATCTCGCGTGGGAAAGCCAACCGGCGCTCCTCGCGCGCACCCGCAAAGGGCGAAGACTTTGAGCCCGATACCTTTGTTATCGATTTTCCGAAGTCGACAATGGCGGAATCCTGTCGCTCCATCCGAACCAACCTTATCTTCATGGGCTCCGAGCAGCCGTTGCGCTCCATCCTCGTCACCTCGGCGGGGCCCCGCGAGGGTAAGACGACTGCCTCGGTCAGCCTTGCCGCGGTGATGGCACAGTCTGGCAGTCCGGTCGTTCTGATCGACGGCGACATGCGCAAGCCCCGCCTTCACAAGATTTTCGGTCTGGATGGCGGGCTTGGGCTCTCCAGTGTGCTCATGGGCGAGGCCTCGCTGGACGAAGTCATCCAAGCCACGCGCGTCCCCGACCTCTTTATCATTCCTTGCGGAGCTGTCCCGGAGAATCCGGCGGAGCTGCTTCAGTCTGACAGGTTCCGTGAGTTGATTTCCGAACTCACCGAGCGGTTCGGAATGGTCGTGTTCGACTCGCCGCCCGTGGTGCCTGTTACCGACGCGGCCATCATCGGCGCTGCTGTGGACGGCGTCGTCCTGGTTGCACGTTCAGGGTCGACGCGCCGAGAGATGATAGCACGCGCGGTTGACCTCCTGAGAGGTGTCAACGCCAACCTTCTTGGCGTCGTCTTGAATGCGATCGATGTCGAAGGACGTCGACGTGGTGGCTACTACTACTACTACTATCGGCACTACGGCGCCTACTACGGTCAGCCAGACGACAAGGCGAAGGGCGGAGACTCCGCGGCCTAACTTCGCGGGTGAGCGGCGTGCCAAGCGGCAGCCGATGCGATGTCGATGCCGATCTGTGCGCGAAGGGCGAGCGCCTCTTCGAAGCGCTGCTCGGGGCGCAGGTAGGCGTGAAGTTGGACCGCCACCGGCCCTTCGAAGGCAGCGAACTCTGTGAGTGCGTGGGCCTCGAGTGAGATGCGAGGGTCGTCCGCGAAGGTGGGCCGGACCCCAAGGTTGGCGACGGCAGAGATGGACTGCGCCGAGGTAACAATGGTCGCAACATAGACGCCGTGCGCAGGCAGCAGGTGTCCAAGCGGGTAGAGGTTGAGCGTAGGAACACCCAGCGTTCGGCCGCGACCGTGGCCCGAAGCAATCTCTCCTGCGATTGCGTAGGGTCGGCCGAGAAGTGCCGCGACGAGGCCCATGTCAGCCGATCGCAGCGCACCGCGCACCCGTGACGAAGAGACGACCACACCGAGATGGGTAACAGCCTCATGCACGGCGACGGTAAACCCTTTGCCCTCTCCGAGCGCGCCAAGCATCACCGTGTCGCCAGCGCGACCGCTACCAAAGCGGAAGTCCTCACCGACATGCACACGGGCGATCCCAGGATGGCGCGCTACCAGCAGGTCAACAAAGGTTTCGGGCGACATTGCCGTGAGCGCCTCATCAAAGGTCAGCCGATCTACGCGGCTCAGGCCCAACCCGGTGAGCGTCTCATCTCGGCCATCGGGTGACTGAAGCCGGAAGGTCTCTGGCGCGACACCCTTGAAAAAGCTCACAGGGTGCGGCTCGAAGGTCACGGCTACGGCTTTCGCCCCGGCTTCACGCGCATCCGCCACCGCTGCAACGACGAGGCGCCTGTGGCCGAGGTGCACACCGTCGAAGTTACCGATGGTGACGACAGTTCGTTGATTCGAAGATTGCATCGACTTAGGGTTCCGTGCGGCGAAGGGTCTCGACGGGCAAGTGCCCGCAGCCATCTAGGCCGTCGGCGTGCAAGGTGCCAGATGTTCGCAGCGGGTAGGTTCGCAGTCGTGGGTGCAGATGTGGTCGGTTCGGCCTCGCCTGCGATGCACAATGCTGCGCTGCAGGCCATGGGTTTGCAGGCGACCTATGAGGCCCGCTCTCTCATGGCCTCGGAACTTCCCGGATTCCTGCGTCGAGCCTCTGCAGAGGGGTTCCGAGGGCTGAACGTTACGGCGCCCTACAAGACGTTGGCCTATGAGATGGCGAAGGTCTGCTCAAAGGTGGTGCAGGCTGCGGGCGCCGCAAACACCTGGCGCATCGGTCCGCGCGGCGCGGAGGCCTTCAACACCGACGTCGACGGGCTGTGGGCCATGCTAACGGCCTATGGTGCGCTCTCCGCGGGGCAGCGGGTGGTGTTGCTTGGGGCAGGTGGCGCGGCGCGTGCCGCGGCCCTCGTGCTAGGGCAGTGGGCAGAGGCTGTGCTGGTCATCAATCGCACGCCGGCGCACGCGCGGGCACTCTGTGCCGCCCAGATGCTGCATCCTGAAAACAGGGCTCGCTGGCAGGTACTGCAACTCCAACATCCCGGCGATCTGGTGGCGCTGCAGGAGGCGTTTGCCGATGCCGCGCTGGTGATAGACGCCGTTGGGGATCGCGGTGTTGCCCGATGCGGGGGCCACGAGGCCCGTCTACCGTGGCGCGTCCTCGACCACCGCGCCGAACTCTTCGACCTAAGCTACGGTAGCGCAGCTTCGCCACTGAGCCTCTGGACAGGGCGTGCTGCCTTCGATGGCGCAACGATGCTCCTGCATCAGGGAGCGGCCTCCTTCGAACTCTGGACGGGGCGCGCGGCACCGCTCGAGGTAATGCGCGACGCCCTCGCGGCACGGCTCGGCCGCCCCGCGCCCTCCATCCCCATGGTTCCCAGCGCGATCGGCCGCTTTGAACAGGCCGGCTCTCGCGGATAATGTCTCTGCCCGCTGCTCCTGCTAGGTGAGCTGCACCGCACTCTTAACGGGTCGAAATGTCCTCGCAATCTGTCCAACTCGTCGTCGTTGTCACCCCTCGTCCGGGAGATGAGGCCGTTGTGCTGCCCGCGCGGCTGAGCGAGATCACCGGCCGCAGCAGGACGCAGCTCGCCATTGAGCTACAGCGCGGTGAGGTGGAGGTGCTCCGCAGCGACGATCGGGGCGAAGTCTCTCGCATTGTCGAACAGCTTGCGGCCTTTGGCCTGCTCGCGGTCGTACGCGAAGCCGCGGCGCCTGACCCGCGCAGCGCGACGCCGGCTACCGGAGAGGGGTGGGGCAGGGTGCTCGGGGCCTTCGATGCCAAGGTTGCGGTCGCGCCTTCGCGCCTGCCCGACCGGCTCGCGGCGGGTCGCCTGCCCGAGGCCGATGGCTGGCAGCCGGCTGAGCCGCCACCCTTGCGGTTGAGTGACGCAGCAGCCTCCCCATCGGCGCACCGCGAGGGCGTCGTAGACGGCCGAGGACGGCGGGCGCCGAATGCAGGCGCTGCCTCGGCCAACGATGTCGCGCTCGATCTCATGAGCGAGGCAGCAGGGTTGAACCTGCCTCGGGTCGGAGGTGCGCGGCGTGGTGCGAAAGGAGCGAACGCGGCGCCGAAGCGGCCGTCGGCTCGCGCCGTCGTGATAGCCCTGACCCTGCTGTTCGTCGCAGTTCTAGGATTCGCCGTCTACCAACGGATGCATCGTGCTCTCGCGCCGGTCGTCGCTCCGCCGGTCGGTCGCGTAACGGGTCTCGCACCCGTCGAGCCCTCGGTCGCTCCAGCCTCAGCTGCGCCTCAGCTTCCGACCGAGGAACAGGTCCGAATGCTCGTCGACCGCGCAGGCGAAGCTTGCCGCAGCGCAGACTTTGAGCGCTGCAAAGAGCTCGCCGATCAGGCGCTCGATCTCGACGAGACCAACCGCGCCGCGCAGGCGGTTCACATCAGGGCTGTCACCGCGATCAGCGCGCAGGCCGGTCGACCAGCGCAGAACCCGACTCCCCCACCAGGGCCGCCATGATTGTCTCGCTTCGTGCAGCCATCTCGCTCCTCCTCCTCTGCGTCGCCGCGCTGATGCCCGACCGCGTCAACGCCGAAGCGGAGCCCGTCCGAGGATGGGTAGAAGCTGGCTCCGAGCCGCTCGTTGCCACCGACCTCGCGCCATGGGATGGCGACGGCACCTCCTTCGAGTCGTATGACTTCTGGGTCTGGCTCGACGACGGCCGATACATGAAGCTGCAGTTCGTCGTTACCTCGATGCGAGCCGGCTTCTTCAAGATTACTCGCCAGGGTAGCCTGAAGGTGGTGGTCGCCCCCATCGGTCAGACCACCACCGACGACACCATAGACGGGGTGTTTCGTGCCGGCCGCGGCTTCTCAGGGCAGGATGGTGAGTGGAGCTCCAGTGACGACGCTTTCAACCTCGTCTTTGACGACTGCTATCTGCGCGGTGATGGCCAAACCTTCCATCTCGCGCTCCTCGCCGGCCGCGTGAAGACCGAACTCGACCTCACGCTGAACCGGCCGCTCTGGCAGGCTGGAGACGGCGTTACCCGCTTTGGCTGGGATGGCGACACGACCCTAACCGAGCACATCCTCCCCCGCCTTTCGGTCACCGGGCGCCTCAGTACTCGGCAGAGCAAGAAGGACCCCGAGCAGTGGCAGGCCGTCACCGGGCTGGGGTATGCACAGCATCGCCGTACATCATCCTTCCCCTCCTCGATCGGCGAGCGTTGGACAGGCTTTCGTGCCCTCCGAGATGATGGCCTGACCATCACGATGAACCACCTCCTGACCCCCGACACCTATGGCCACGCCACCGTGGGCTGGCTCACCGTCAGCCTCGGAGATGAACTCCTCTTTGCATCGCGTGACCTTGTGCTGAAGCCCGTCGACGTTCGCAACCAGGCCATAGATGCATCGAACTACCCGGTCCTCTTCGGCTATCGCGTGCAGGCGCGGAGCGGTACAGACGAGGTTGAACTGACCGTCAACGACGGACAGATCGAACTCCGCGAGAACCCGCTAGCCTCTGTTAGTCCTGTGCTCCGCGCCGTGCTCGCGAGCGCGCTGGCTCCGATGGATTACGAACTCTCCAACCGGTACGAGGGCACCATCCGCATCGGTGGTGCTATCGCGGCGGTGGCTGGCACGGGTTGGACAACGCTCAGCTACCCAAAGTAGCAGGCTATCCGTCGACGCTGCCCGCCCCGATCGCGCGGAAGATGGCATGTACCAGCCCCTCTTCCCAGGGGTTGATGGCCCCTCCGAGTGCGCTGATGGCGCCCGCGCCGATCAGCAGGCCTAGGAGGACAGGGCGCCGAAGTACCGGCCCCTCTCTGTCAAGCACGCGGGCCGCTGCCAGAAACATCATCGGCTGCAGCAGGATGAACCAGCGAAAACCTACACAACGGCCCCCGTAGTTGTTGGTCCGGTAGAGGTAGAAGCCCACCATCGCCACGACAATGAACCAGCCTGCATACCAAGCAGCGCGCTCCCTAGCTTCGGTGGGGCGGGCCGTGAACCATCCTGCCGATAGCAGCAGCCAAGGCGTCAGACTGAACAGCCCGTGATGCCCGAACAGGGAGTGGAAAGCATAGACGGGCAGGGGCTCATTGAGCGCGTCGAATTCGACGGGGTTCTTCCAGTAGGAGCCGGGATACTTCCATGCCGGATCCTGAAACTGGATCGGCACCGGAGAACCAGACTGGTTCCAGTGAATCGCAACCTGCACCAGCGGCAGAGAGGCCAATAGGAGGCTCAGCCCGGCGAGTCGCCCCCATGCACGATCTCGGTAGAGCGCGGGCAGAAGCATGGCTGCAGATGCGGCAACTACCGCGCCGCTCGTAAGCTCGCAGGCAATGGCGAAACTGCCCGCGAGCGCTCCGAGCGCAAGCCGCGAGCCCGACAGCGCCTCGCCGCGGAAGGCAGGAAACCAGCGCTCCCACATCGCGAATACCAGCACGAAGCCGACCACATGGTTGTTGAAGGTCGCGCCGTAGGCGGTCGCCAACGAACTGAGCGTGATGGCCACCATGGAGACGGTTCGGACCTGCCACGAACCCACCGTCAGCCGTAGCAGGCGGTGGAAAAGGAGCACCCCGAGCAGCCAAGGGAGCGTGCCCAGCAAGACTCCGAACAGCGAACCGAGCTGAAAAAGGTGGGTGTCGAAGGTCCAGCCGGTCAGCGGCTTGATGGCCGCGTAGAGCACCGCGCCGACCAGATTCAGGACCGGCGGCTTGCTGCTGTAGAAGTGGCCGTCGAGGAAGACCTTGTCGATGGTCATCGAGCCGAGCGACACGCCGTCGATGGCCCAGGTGTGTTGCTCCACCAGCGCCTGAATGGCGGCCAAGCGGCTCGCCGGATTGACGGGCATGTGAGGCTGGATCGCGCAAAAGAGCAGCCAGAGCGTCACAGCAGTCAGCGTGAGGCGGGAGATGAGGCGTTCGGTCGGGTGCAGCGGCATCAGGTTAGGCATGATGACCGCGCGAATACGGTGCATCTGCCCTGCGTGCAAGCCAAAGGTGGTGCTTACCCGCGAGCGGAGCGCGGCAGAGGTTGTGACTCGCACCAGAGAAAGAAGGCGCGGAAACTCTGGGGCAGGGCCACCCCTTCGATCTCCAACTTGGCGCCGCCGCCGCCGACGGCGAGTTGGTTTCGCGAAGTGAGGTGGCGGCGAAGCTCCCGCACCTGCTCCAGCACGATTGGGCGCGGCGACGTTACCGAGATGCTGATAAAGACCGACGCCTCAGCCTGACGAGCGGCCTTCGCAATCTCGATCACGGGGGTATCGAGCCCGAGGTAGGCAATTTTACAGCCCGCGGCGGCAGCCGTCACCGCAGCCATGTGGAGGCCCAGCGCGTGCGGCTCCATGGGCATGGTGGCACCGACCAGCACGGGGCCCGTCGAGGCATCAGAGAGCGGACGCCAAATCGTCCCCAGAAAGTCGATGATTCGGTCCGAGGCAAAGTGCTCGTGCGGGATGCTGAGTTCATCACGCATCCATGCCTCGCCGATTGCGACGATGAAGGGATGAATGCGCCGCTCCAGAAAGTCGAAGAGACCGAGCTTGCGCCATTCCACCGCGAAGCCATGCGACAGGGTCGCCGAGTCGAAAAGGGTCGCGGCGCGCAACCAGCGCGAGACCACCGCATCGGTCTCTGCGTCAGACTCGGTACAGGGTGGAGCGTCGCAAATCACGGTAGGCAGCGGCCTGATTCCCTCCAACGGCTCTGCAGCCTCCCTGCCTGAGACAATACGCTCGAAGGCCTGCGCCGGACGGAGACCTGAGTCGATGGACCGCTTCGCCTGCAGCAGTAGCTCCACGGTTGCAGGTTTGTAGAGACGCTGCCCGCCAGGCGTACGCGTAGCGACGGGGAAGCCATACCGGCGCTCCCAGGTCCGGAGCGTCTCGACTGGGACGTCGCAGGCCTTCGAGACTGCACCGATGCTGAGGAGAGAATTGCTCATGATCAGCCTCAGGCTACCGCGAGCATCCGCGCCTTGAGGCCCTCACGGACGCGGTGCAGGCGGGCCTTGAGTGCTGGAATCGTCATCGAAAGCTCTGCGGCCACCTCTTCCTTGCAGCGGCCGTCAAGATCCATCGCCACGTAGAGGCTGCGGTTGGTCTCTTCGATCTCCATCAGACCGGACGCGTAGGCCTCGATGCAACGCTTTTCGCGGAGCTGGTCATCGGGGCGGTCCGACCTGTTCTCCATCGCCGCCGGCGCCATCATCGCGCTGAGCGTGTCGCTCTCGACGAGAATCGGGCGGCGCTTGAAGGTCCGCAGCTTCATCCTCGCGCAGTTCTCAGCCACGCGGTAGATCCAGCTCCAGAGCGCGCATTGCTCGTGGAAGAGGTCAATCTTGTTCACCACAGTGAACAGGGCATCGTTGGTCGCCTCTTCGGCGTCCCACTCGTCCCGGAGGATGCGCACAGTCACAGCAAAGACGCGGTCCCGGTAGCCATCATAGAGGGCGCGAGCGGCGTTCGGGTCACGGCGGCGGAGGGCTTGGAGGAGTTCAATGTCGGTCATGGCAACACCCGAGGTGGGAAGTGATGGACAGGTTATGAACAGTTTTTNCCTCCAAGTCAACACTTCGAATAGGTACTGAATAGCATTNTCTCCGCGCCCGCTCACGCCGCTAGGTCAAGTTGAACAACGGGTTAGCCTCTGTTACGCCGCTGAACTCCCGTCGGCGTCCCCTCGCGAAAGATCNTTCCCATGAAACTGTCNCTGCTCATTCCCGTGTTCAACGAGGAGGAGAACCTCTGGCTGCTGCACGGGCAGATAGATGCCATGGCCAAGCAGTTCGATCTCGAGGTCGAGGTCGTGCTCGTCGATGACGGCTCTACCGATCGCTCCTTTGAGGTCCTTACCGCCATCGCAGCGGCCGACCCGCGCTGCCGCGTTGTCCGATTCCGGAAGAACTTTGGCCAGACCGCGGCGCTCGCTGCCGGCATCGCGCATGCGACCGGTGACATCTACATCCCGCTCGACGCCGACCTGCAGAACGACCCGGCAGACATACCCCGCCTCATCGCCAAACTCGAGGAGGGCTACGATGTGGTCAGCGGCTGGCGCAAGTCCAGGCAAGACCTATTTTGGAGCCGGCGACTCCCCTCGGTCCTCGCCAACCGGCTCATCTCCGCCTGGACCGGCGTGAAACTCCACGACTACGGTTGCAGCCTCAAAGCCTATCGCGCAGAGGTCATCCGCGACATCCGGCTCTACGGCGAGATGCACAGGTTTGTACCCATCTATGCATCGTGGGCCGGAGGCCGTGTCGCCGAGATTGTGGTCAACCACCGCGCGCGGCAGTTCGGCGTCTCCAAGTATGGCATCAACCGAACCTTCAAGGTCCTCCTCGACCTGCTGACCGTGAAGTTCCTGAGCAACTACGCAACCAAACCCATCTACCTCTTCGGAGGCATCGGGCTGATTCTCGCCGGCTTGGGATCCGCCATTGCACTCGGCGTAGTTGTCGGCCGATTCATCTGGAACGCTCCGCCCTTCCAGCACAACATGTCGCTCCTGCTCCTCTCCACCTTCCTCGTCACCATCGGCCTGATGCTGGTGATGATGGGGCTGCTCGCGGAGATCATCATTCGCACCTATCATGAGGCGCAGGGCAAGCAGATCTACCTCGTCCGTTCGGTGCTGAACCCTGCACCAACCGCCGGCGCGAAGGAGTAGCTGTGTGCGGCATCGCCGGCGGCTTCTTCGTCGCTCCCTCCGCCGACGACGAGGCGGTGCTCCGCCGCATGACGGACTCGCTGGCCCACCGAGGGCCGGACGGTGAAGGGCTGCTGCTCGAAGAGGGATTTGCCTTCGGCCACCGCAGGCTTGCCATTGTAGACCTCGCAGGCGGAGCGCAGCCCATGAGGGCGGCGACCCACAGGACTACGGTCTGTTTCAACGGCGAAATCTACAACCACACGGCGCTGCGGGCAGAGCTGGAACAGAAGGGCTATCTGTTCGAGACCTCCTCCGACACAGAGGTGCTTGTGCATGGCGCTCATGCCTGGGGAGCGGGCCTGCCGGCCAAGCTCAATGGCATGTTCGCCTACGCTGTTTGGGACCCTGCTCACCGTCGCGGACGGATTGCTCGCGATCGCTTCGGCGAGAAGCCGCTCTACTACATGCATCTACCCGATGGGTCGCTCTGGTTCGGCAGCGAGCTGCGCGCACTGATGGCCCATCCGAACTGCACGCGGCGTATCTCGCAGGCGGCGCTCGAACTCTACCTGACCTACGAGTATGTGCCCTGGCCGCACGCCGCCGTGGAGGGGGTGAGGAAGCTGGAGCCAGGCACAGCGCTGGTCTGGGAGGCCGGTCGGGTGACCATCGAACCCTTCTGCGAAAACGACTTCTGCCAGCCGGAGCGGGTTGATCTGACTGATGATGAGTGGATCCGGCAGACCAAGCAGGCGCTGCTCGCGTCGGTGCAGGCGAGGACCATGGCCGATGTGCCGATTGGGGTATTCCTTTCGGGCGGCGTAGACTCCTCCGCCATCGCCGCGCTCCTAAGCGCCGACATGCCCCGCGGCGCGCTCCAGACCTTCTCCGTTGCCTTTGACGATCCCTCGTTTGACGAGTCGCAATATGCATCGGCGGTCGCGGCGGCGCTCGGTACAACCCACCATGTGCGGCGGTTCGGTGCCTCGGATCTCCTCGACCTCGTTCCGGCCATGATGGGCCACATGGACGAGCCCTTCGGTGACGCCAGCCTGCTTCCCACCCACCTGCTGTCGAAGTTCACCCGCGAGCACGTCAAGGTTGCACTCGGCGGCGATGGCGGCGACGAACTTTTTCTGGGCTACGAGACCTTCCGCGCCGATGAAGTTGCGGCTCCCTATGCCAGGCTCCCGAAGCCGCTCCAACGACTCACCGAGCGGCTGGTGCGCGCGATGCCGGTCAGCACGGGGAACTTCAGCCTCGACTTTGTCGCCAAGTCCTTCTTGCGCGGAGCCGGCTCGCCCGGCGTCGAGCGCCATGTGCGCTGGCTCAGCTCTTTCCTGCCAGACGCCGGCCCGCAGCCGCTCGCGCGCGACCGACGCCGGCTGCTTAGCGCAGACGAGGTCTTCGCCATCATGGGGGTCCACTACGACGCGCCCCAGGGTCGAGACCACCGCCAACGGCTCTCAAACGCCTACATCCGGACCTATCTCGCCGAAGACATCCTGACCAAGGTAGACCGGGCGAGCATGGCTGCGGGCCTCGAAGCGCGCTCCGCATTCCTCGACCCGGAACTCCTGAAACTGGTTGCCCGCATGCCTTCGCACCTCAAGATGGGCCGAGGCTTGAAGGCAAAGTGGGTGCTGAAGCAGGCGGTCGGTTCCATGCTGCCGCCGGTCGTGACGGCGCGGAAGAAAAAAGGCTTCGGGATGCCGGTCGCCGCCTGGCTCAAAGGGCCGCTACGAGAGCAGATGCACGACCTGCTCAGCCGTGATCGGCTCACTGCTGCCGGTGTGTTCGACCCAACCGTGGTCGAGCGTCTGATGGCCGAACACGAGGCAGGAACCTTTGACCACCGCAAACAGCTCTGGACCCTCATGATGTTTGAGGCTTGGCGGCAGCGGTGGGGTGTGACAGTCTCCGCGCCCGACACGGAGGCAATGGCATGAATCCCAAGACGCTCATCATCATCCCGACCTACAACGAGCGAGAGAACATCGAGCGCATGCTGACGGCGGTTCACGCGGCTGTGCCCGATGTTGAGATCCTCGTCGTCGATGACGGTTCGCCCGACGGAACCGGTGATCTTGTCGAGGCCCGAGGCAAGGCCGACCCCCGCATCCACCTCCTCCGCCGCTCCGGGAAACTAGGACTTGGCTCCGCCTACCTCGCAGGCTTCGCCTTCGCCCTCGAGCGGGACTACCAGCGCATCTTCGAGATGGACGCCGACTTCAGCCACGACCCGAAGTATCTTCAGCCGATGCTCGATGCGACGGAGAGCGCCGACATGGTGATAGGCTCTCGCTACGTCGAAGGCGGAGGTACCGTCGACTGGGGACTCTCGCGCAGGCTCATTTCACGCGGAGGCGGCCTCTATGCTCGGACCATCCTGGGACTCGACATCCAGGACCTCACAGCCGGCTTCGTCTGTTACCGACGTGAGACGCTGGAGAAGATCGCGCTCGGCGAGGTCTTCTCCACGGGCTACTGCTTTCAGATTGAGCTGAAGTATCGGGTTCACCGGGCCGGCCTCCGGCTCGTCGAGATCCCAATCGTGTTTCCCGACCGCGTTGCGGGCGTGTCGAAGATGTCGGCAGAGATCGCCCGAGAGGCACTCGTGCAGGTGCTGCGCCTCAAGTGGAAGCTGGGCTAGTTCCCCTTCTCGCCGCTCCTGTCCGTGAGTGCGCGCATGAATCCCACCAGATCGGGATCGTTCGGTGACTGCCGGAGTGCCATCGCCAGGAATCCGGCTGCGGCTTTGGGGTCGCCGGTGCGCTGCAAAAATCGGGCATAACCGACGCTCCACCAGATCAGGTTTCTCGAACTCTGCAGCTCGAACGAGGAGCCCTCCGAGAATCGCCTCTTCCATGCGTCGAGCGCAACGACGGCTGCACCCTGCCGCTCCGCTGCGGTAGGCGCTACCGACTGCCAGACGAGGCCACCCTCACCTGCGAGCAGGTGCTGGCGCTCTTCGCTGGAGACCAGCTCATCTGGCTCCATGCGGACGGCGGAGCGGTCGGCCCAGGCAGAGAGCGCAGGCGTCGATAGCGAGGCGTTGGACGGGTCGGCCTGAAGCAGTGGGGCGAGTCGGGGCTCTGCTGCCACAATCATCGCGTCGTAGTGCGGGTAGGTGCGGAAGGAGCGGTGGAGGTGGACGAGGTCCGGGCGCTGGTCCTCTGGCCCCTGCGCATACCAGGTCTGAAATGCGGTCTCGAAGTAGGCAGAGACCCAGAGGGTGTCGGGGGGTGCGCTACGCAGAAACGCATCGCGGAACAGCTCACTTTCGCGGTAGCCTGAGAGGTCGCGGGTTCGCCCGTCCTCAGCCTCTGCGAGGCCCCAAAACAGCGCGGTGAGTGGCAGCAGGCCATAGGCGGTCAGCCGGACGATGTTCGACTGCTTGGCCCCCTCTGCAAGCCGCTGAAGGAGCCAGCCTGTGCCGAGTCCCAGCGCGGCCACCGACACCATGAAGTAACCGAGCACATCGGGGTTCCACGGGTCGAAGTCGAAGATGAACTGCGTTGCCAAGTTGAAGACCACCACGACGCTCAGCGGCAGTCCGAGACGCGGCTTTGTGATCGCGAGTCCGACAAGTCCGACCGCACCGAGGAGCAACCCGAGCGGGCCAACCTGCTCCATAAAGAGCAGCGACACCTTGGTGAGCCCCGTCGCGACATCCACCGTCACCACCTTCGCCGCCGTCTTCTGGAAGGCCTGCGCGGAGACCACCCAGTAGAGGTTCTGAAAACTCTCGGGCCAAGCCCAGCTCCCGTGCGGGCGTGCGGCGCCACGGGCGACCAGCGCGGCGTAGCCGCCTACAAGCGACAGTCCGATGCCAAGTGAGGCCGCCACTCCGACAAGCAGGGGCCGTGTGCCAAACCGTGCGAGCAGCAGCCAGATGAGCACCGCAGGAAAGAGGAAGAAGGTGAGGTAGTGGTGGTTCAGCAGCCCCACGCCGAGCACCAGTGCGCACAGTGTGAGCGCCCGCAGCCCAAGCCGTTCGACCGAGACCATGAGCCAGAGCGTCGCGACAGCCACGAGGAAGTGCAGGCTATAGACCTCACCGCGGATGGACTGGAGCACGAGCGCGGTCGACGCCCCTACCAGGAGCGTGAGGCTGCCCACCGTCAGCAGCGCAAACCGGGTTGCGACCGAAGCAAGGCGATCGGCAATCAGGGGGAGCAGCGATACTCCCAGAGCGGTGCAGGTCGCAGCAAAGAGGTGGATGCGCCACGGGTAGGGGCCAAGTGGAACCAAGCCTGCGAGATAGGAGAGCAGGTGAAAGGCCGGGTGACCGGGCGGGTGGCTGATGCCGAGCGACCAGGTCGCGTTGACCAGCTCGGAGCTGTCGAGCAGGTAGGTGGTCGGGGCGGCACGCCAAAGATAGAAGAGCCAGGCCGCGACGCCGCAGCCTGCAGCGAGCAGGCGCAATCGGTTCCGATCCGGCGGGAGCCGTTCAGCCATCG
>JGI12421J11937_10000444_pt1 | contig 16028 bp, 15 predicted proteins | sample LakErihyJuly2011_2_FD_11937 | JGI IMG/M metagenome (IMG submission 11937)
TTGAATGTATTTAGTGCTAAAATGCGACTTAAATAGCTAATCTAATTTCTCTTTTAAAATTATTTCAAAAGAGTTATTAAATCAAGTTTTACATTCTAGTAAGCCTCTCCACATCCTCCCTCAAAAAGTTCGATAATTCAGACCTGTGTCCCACTTGAAATAAACGTGAGTTTGGTAGTTCTCACGTTATTTTTTGCTCTTTATTATTAAGGATATTTACTTGATTGAACTAAAATTTACAACCCCAAGTTTTTGGTTAATCAGAATAGTAGGTTGAATAAACCATCCAACAAAAACTAAAAATAATAGGGTTCCAAATCCAACATCTCCGCCTAAAAAATAACCTGAAATTAATAAGGCCGCCTCGAAAATACCTTTATATAACCAAAATGGTTTTTTAGTTCTTTCATGAAGGCAAATTGCCAATAAATCCATAGCTCTAATGCCAAAAGATGACATAATAATGAAAGCACTCCCTTGTGTACAAAGCACAACGCCTAATAACATTTCTATCCAGGGATTAATATGATGATTTTCTGTTAGAAATAATGCAAAATCAATTAAATATCCACAAAAGAAAAATGTTAAAAAAGTAGTTAATGGAGGGAATTTCCAATTATTTATAGCCGACCAAAACAATAAACAAATTATTGCGAAAAGGGATTGGCTAGTTCCAATTTTGAATCCAAATGTTTTCTTTAGTCCAATTGCAAAAACATCTAAGGGATCGGTTCCCAAACCTGATTTTATAAATAAAGTAGCTCCAATAGCAAACAATAAACAGCCTAATACATATAAATAGAGTTTACTCATTATTTTAAAAAAAAAAATAATTTAAAAGCGACAAATGAAATCATACATTATTTATTTTTATAAATCATAAAATTAGGAAGCCTCCCTTAATCAGTAACACTAATAACTTATCGTTCTAGTATTGAATTTTATTTATTAATAATTATCTCTATTGTCCGATAAAAATCGGACTTTATTTCTTTGTCCTTTTGTATTGTTACTGATGAGCAATACAATCATATTCGGCTAAAAAATGCTAATTCGAAGAGACTCATTCTTAAAGAGTAATTCCAGAAAATAGGTTTTACTTCCCTTTAANCTGTTNAAAAGCATTNTCCAAATCGTTTATCAAATCTTCAGGGTCCTCCATTCCAAAACTTAACCTAATTGTCGATTTATCTAAACCCATGTTTTCTTTCTCACAATTATCCATTGAGGCGTGACTTCCTGTATAAGGTTGAGCAATCATTGAAGTCACACAAGCCATCCCGGTTCCGGTACTAAAAAGTTTTAAGTGCGAACAAAATTTACTATAATTATCTATAATGTTTGAATCCATATCTATAAAAATAAGCGTTGCATAATTCGTTAATTGAGTACCATCAATCTTTGGGTAATACACCTTATTGATTTCTTTTCTCGTTTCCAAATATTCTACTAAACGCTTTGTATTAATAGCCTGTCTTTCCAATCTAACATCAAGTGTATGCAAGCTTCTTCTCAGTAGCCATGCACTATTTGGGTCTAAATTTGCCCCAGTATAAAATCGTCTTGACCTCAATTCTTCGGCTAAGTCCTTTCTATTCGTTAAAAGAATCCCTCCCATTACATCGCTATGACCTGAAATATATTTTGTTGCGCTATGCAATGAAATATCACCTCCAAAAGAACAAGGACTTTGGTAAAGAGGTGTTGCCCAAGTATTATCAATAACTAACAAACAAGTAGATTTTAACGCTTTAAAGTGTTTCGAAACCTTAGCAATATCAATTGTAAATAAAAATGGATTCGTTGGTGTTTCAAAGAAAACCATATCCATTTCTTTTAATTTCTCATCAATTGATTCTAAACTTAAATCAGTCACCACAAGCTCTAAACCATAATGTTCAGTGTACCACTGAATTAATTTAAACGAACAGCCATAAACATGTTTGTTGACAAGAATACGCTGACCTGGCTTTAAGAGTGAAAGTGTCAATTGAATTGCCGACATACCCGTAGTTGTTGCTAGACCATAATCTGTATCTTCCAATACGCGAATTGCATCTTCTAATTCGGCAACATTAGGGTTATTAAGTCTTGAATAAAAATAATCTGATTGTGACTCGAATGCAGAATTTTGATAAATAGGTGTCGCAGCTGGAAAAGCCTTCGTTACATCTGCCCGAGTATGCGTTGAAACTGTTTTGTTCTTCATATTTAATTCAAGTATTTATCAGATGATGTAGAGGCATTTTTCACTGGGAAATGCGCTCTATCCAATACGGGTAAAAATTCGATTTCAACATCTATATCTATTTGAACTGAAAGTGATAATTCTTGAGCATTACTTTTAGAAAGTATTAACCTTTCCAAGCCAGACGTAATTTTTAAAAATTCTACTTCTCCATCTGGTAGTCTTTCTATTCTTAAAAATGCATCTTTATGTTTATCATCAACAATAATGTGCAAGCTGTTCACAGCTTCTTTTTTCCAATCAAAAATAAGTGCTCGTTTTGACTGAAAATTAGGGACTTCTATTTTCTTTGACACACCCAGTTTTGGTTCAATAATCGGAGTTTTCGTTCCACAATTACTGCAATTTCCGTTGTTATCAATTGCTTTTACCTCAACGGACAATCCGAAACGTTGTACTAACTTCTCATTACATGACTTGCAGTTTGTATTACTTACATTATCGGCATAAACGTTTCCTAAATAGCAATACTCTAAGCCAATGTCGAGAACGATTTGTCTTAATTTAAGCAATGTTTCAATGCTTGTTCTTTCTTTTGTATATCTAAAAGCCGGGTGATATGCCACCAAATGTAGAGGTATATGAGTCCCTAAATTTTCTTTCATCCAGATTGCTGTTTTTGCAGCGTCTTCTCCATCGTCATTCAGATCTGTTACAACAAGCTGACTGATTTCAAGGTGTCGATCCGTTTGACCAATTAACTTAATCCTGTCCAAAACGGGCTGTAATTCTCCTTTTGTTTGTTTTTTATACATTTCTGGATCCATACCTTTCAGGGATACGCTGAAGATATCGATTACTTCAATTAACTCTTTTAAAGGCTCTTCCTCAATATAAAGAGCTGACTTATACAAGGTTTTAATTCCGTTAGCATGAGCCAGCTTAGAGGTGTCTACAACAAATTCTTGCCATACAACAGGGTCATTATACGTCCAAGAAATTATCTCAATTCCATTTTCAATAGCCAAATCAATAACATCCTGAGGTGTATAATGATGAACGTTTTTATCATTCAAGAATTTCACCTGCGATGTTTGCCAATTTTGACAATATGAACAAGCCATCATACAGCCAACATTTCCCATGCTCAGTATTTTTGAGCCCGGTCGATAATGATTCACTGCTTCCGTCTCAATATTTTCAATTGTTGCTTGAACTGAGATACCATAGTTAAATGTATGCATTTCGCCTTCCACATTTCCCCTGACTTGACAAAACCCTTTTTGACCAGGTTTTAACTCACAATGTCGCGGGCATAAATCACATTGGATTTTCTCTCCTGCATTGTGCCAATAATTTGCTGGCCTTGAATTAGAACGCCAATTTTCTGCTTTAAAATCTGTCATATTTCTGTTTTTATTGCAATTAGTTCTTCCATAGAGAAAGGTACGTATTCTTTTTGGATGGCCTCCTGCAGCATTAGATAATTTGTAAATTTTGAACTTCCTTTAAGTTCCTTTGATAATTGAGAGTAGTTTTTAATTATGGGTGAATTATATACTTTAATCAAGGTTTGAATTGGGTCAATCATTTCTGTTTTTTCGTAGCGCTCAACATAAAGCTTTTCTTCTTCCGAATTGATTATAGATAAGGTGTTCGTGTTGCATCTATTTGCAAAACGCAATGCCTCCCATGGTTCCATTCCAATAAGTACATCTACTGAATAATTAGGTATTTGACTTGAAAAATAAGCCTTGCTTTTAGGATCTAGCAGAATCCTTAACTCTGCATAAACAGAACCCATTCGTTGCGCTCCACCTTTAAATGTTGCGCCTTCACACTTCAAGCCTTTACTCAAAGCAAGTTTTCTGAGCATGTTGGACAAGGTTAAGACTCCTTGTCCGCCTGTTCCGGAAATAATAATATTTAGTATTCCTTTTTCGCTCATATCATATCTTGAATTGAGATTGCTCCATTCGGGCAAATTTCATTACACACGCCACATCTCACACAACGGTCTAGATCAATTTTCAACTCCTGATCAGGGGCTGACTTAAGATTTATTATTGCCGGGCAAGCTAATTCTTTGTAACACTTTGAACACGATCCGCATTTTGTGGCATCTATAGTTGGATAAATTACATTTCTGCGACTTTCGATAAAGTCATTTCCTTTTAGTACACATGCGCCCTTCACCCAAAATACACGAACTCCTTTTTTAGGCAGCTCATCTCTGAATTTTTGAATAAAATCTTTCGGATCATAGGGCGAAACATCTATCACAGTTTTCACGCCCATGCCTTCAAGAAATTTGTGGTGATCAAAGTCAAACTCAGAGGGTGAATTTTGGTGTCCAGTCATTGCGATGGTACTGTTATCGAAAACCATATGAATGAGGTTAATATCATTATGCACCGCACTCATAAGTGACAATGCGCCAGCATGGAAGAAGCTCCCGTCACCACCAGTTGAAATTACAGGTTGATCGGTCAAGACTTGCGCCATTCCTTGTGATACTCCAATACCCGCATTCATACACATCAGCCAATCTGCTCGAAATGGAGCTAAAGATGAACAACCGATATCTCCGCCAATTACGCCATTCAATTCTTTCAGTACTGAATCTATTGAATAATAAGACCCAGTATGCGGGCACCCTTCACAAAAAGTTCCAAGTCGTTCGGGAATTTCAGGAACGGTTAATCTCTTTTTTTCTAAAACTTCAATTTGGAATACTTTTTCGAAATAAGCCTCAATTTGATCGATTGTAATTTCACCGTATTTTGGAAAAACATCCTTACCATAAATGGAGCATTTTAAGAAATTGAAGAAGTTCATTTTTAGCTGATTTTCTAAAAATCCGTCCTGATCTTCAATAACAGTAATCACTTCCTTTCCTTCAATGAACGATTTTAAATCTGTCTCATTCAATGGAAATACTAAATCGATATTTAGTAAATGAACTTGATCTTGAAGTTCATGTCTTTCGATAAGCTCCCTAGTCATAGAATAAGACAATCCTCTTACAAGAATTCCGTGTTTTGCATCCGTATTAAAATGTGACTTACAGTATGATTCGGTTTTGGCTATCCGTTCAACTTTTTCCAGAAGAAGTCTGTGATTCTTTACTGCCTGCTGTCCAACATTGATATAACGCTCTTTGTCCTTTTCAAAATAAAATTTAGGCTTCGTTTCTTGTTCATTCAAAATCACTTCAACAGTTGAATAATTATATGCCAGTCTACCTGGAATAAATAGCATAACAGGAATTTCGTAGCGCTCGGAGATTTCATAAGCTTCCTTTGTGAAGTCGTAACACTCCTGAACTGAAGTTGGCTCAATCAATGGAAAATTGAACTGAGGAACAAACCAATGAACATCTTCTTCACCCGTACTCGAATTTGCTCCAGGATCAGTACCTACAATAATCACCATTCCGCCTTTAACACCTGTATATCCGATATAATTAAATGGATCAGCGGCAATGTTTAAACCTACATGTTTCATAATTACCATCGAACGAGCACCACAAAAGCTTGCTCCAGCCGCCGCTAAAGCAGCAACATGTTCGTTTAATGAATTATTAAATTGAACATTTCCATGGAATCGATCATTCAATTTTTTGACATTCAATTCAACCAAATTCACCGGGGAACCGGGGTAATGTGCAACTAAATCAACACCGGAAGCCATTGCCCCCCATGCTATTGCTTCATTACAATTCATATTTATTTTCGCTTCAAACATCCTTCTTAATTTTAACACGTTCAAGCACCCATTGCATTAAGGTCATTTCACAAACCACTCCGACAGTAAAAATAATTGCACTCACCCATCCCAACACTCTAATGGGTTCGAAACTACTGAACATAAACAATAGAAAGCCGATATTTAATAGAACTGCTGATGACAAAATACTAAATGACAATTCCCCCATGGGCTCTTTAAGCCATATTTTCCTATAAATGATATGAACAGTATCATCATCTAAAAGACCTAAGCAAATTACAGCTGTGATAGCTGTCAGAATATTAATGTGCATCCCAAAAACAAAATACATCACTACAACAAACGCAATAGGTGCAATATTCGGAATTAGTGAATATAAAGCTATTTTAAAGGACCTAGACAGTATAAGCATCATCAAAAATATAACAAATCCCGAGGACGAAAAAGACTTAATCAAAGAAGAGGCTACACTCGCGTTCACAGCATCCATTCGAAGAATATTACTTGAATAGGAGACCTCAATATAATTTGGTAAATCCTCCAATATTTGTTTCAATCCATGATTTTTAAGATCAATAATGTCTTGTGCTTCTTTAAATTGAACTTGAATTTTATATAAATTTTTATCTGCATTATAATAGGGATTTCGGTCTTTTAGCTGCCCAAACAAATTTACAGGTATGCCAATTTTCGATTTGAAAAAGAACTGTTCTGTAGCAGAATTAACATGGACTACTCTTTCAAGTTTTTCAAATCTTTGTGTTAATTTCTTGGTAATGTTATACAGAGAATCATTTCCTATTTTATTATTTTTATCCTTCTTGATACTGACATAGATGCTTAAATCCATAAAAGAATGATAATTTTTTTTAAGCGAATCGTGTACTTCTCTAATTTCCGAATTTCGTGGGAAAAATAGTTCTGAATTTGTTTGAAATTTCAATTTACTGGCTAGAGGTATGGAAATTAAAATCAATAGGATGAAGCCAAGTGAAAAGAGATTCTTTGTTCTTAAGAAAAAAGCGGAAATTTGATTGAGTTGCTTTTCATAAAAAGATTGAATATTAAAACGATACAAAAGAAATGGTGCGATTGCGAATGTTAGAAAAAACTCAATCATCAAGGCAATTGACGTGATTAAACCAAATTCCCTGATATATTGAGATTCATTGAACAGGTAAAATGAAAAGAAAGCCGCTGCTGTTGTCGCAGAAGAGAAAAACGACGGAATAATTAAATGATCTACAACCTTCCTTAGTCGATGATCTTTATCCACAATATTTTTATTCTTAATATGCCCTGCCAGCAGATGTAGGGCGTCGGACATAGATAATATCAATGTGATAGGGATAACCAAAATTGAAATAATATTGATTTGATATCCGAGGATATAAAACAAAACGAATGCTGCACTAAGCGAAATAACAATATTGGCAAAAGTAAACACCACAGCTAAAAAATTCCTGAATATCAGCATAATAAATCCAAGAAAAAAGACTAGAATTAGCCCTGAAATTAGCACCACATCTTTTTCGATATGTTTTTTAATCGCTGCTTCCAAATGAGCAGTACTCATTGCTCCAATTTTACTGATTCCTTGGTATTCCTTATTTATCACTTTATTGATTTCATTTGCTGTTGATTCATCATGATGGTCAATCGAAAACACAATCAAAAAAGAAGATTTGTCACGGGCAATTAGTTGTTGTAGCAATGGAACCTCACTAGCCTCTTTTAAAAATGTTGAGAATCGCTTGTCTTTTATTTTCCAGTGCCTGATCATTTTACTGTAAAATGATTTCGGGGTCGAAATTTCGGCATTTGAAAACTTACTTTTTAAATCCTGAGAAATAGATTCGATCGAATTGAAAATAACTTCAAGACTATCTGAATTTGGAGTAACTACTAGATACACTTTTTCCTTACCACCAAAAAGCAAATCCAGCTCTTTTTCACTTTTAAACGCTGTATTGTCCTCAGGCGAAAAACCATCCAAATTGCCCGTAAATCTTGGAAAAGGCAATACGCACAAGGTTCCAATAACGCTCAACATAGCAATTATGAAAAAGAGTTGTTTTTTACGAACCAATATGTCGACGATAGCTTTCATTTATTTCTAAAAAAGGCAGTAATTAAATGAGGCCACTTTATTTTTGACTGGTTATTTGATTTTAGTTCATGATAGTTCAGGTGCGGTTTAAGATGGTGTTCCAAATGCAGCCCGTTTTTAAAAAACAGAAAATTGTACATTGAATTGTGGTAAGAATAAGCCGCAGTTGAGTCATATTTAAGTGGAAGGTGTTGCCCGTAATTTGTCATGGCAACTAAACTCCACCCTATATAAAACATTGTAGCATATGCAAGTCCAAACCATGGATTAAGTACAATTAAAAAAATAAACACAACAAGAATAATTAGAAACTGAATTTGAATTTTTTGTTTCTCTTTTTTATTTATATCCCCATCTCTTAAGGCTGTTTCAATTGCTTTCTTGGCTGAGCCTTTAAAAAACCAAAAGAAGGAATAATTAAAAAATGATCTAGCCACAATCGTTTCATTCTTCTTTTCCCAGGTAGAAGTAATATCTCCAATACGGTTATCATAACGGTGGTGATTAAAATGTTGCATTCTATAAAAACTAAAAGGAAGCGCCAAAAAAATAGAATAAACACATTCAATACAGAGGTTTATGACCTTTGATTTAAACCTAAAATGTACAAAATGATGAATAGTGATGTGCAAAGAAAAATTGAGGAATAAGGCGGCTAAAAAGAACAATATGATTGCTAAGTAAACATGTGAATCCAAGAACAGAAGTCCTGAAATGAATGAAATCATCTGAATTAGAGGAAATATGTGAAGTAGCATCCTATACATTAGAAAAGATTAATTTATTTTCAAGTTCAAATTCGACATTTAATGCTTTCAATGCTTGCTCTTCTTTTCCCTTGAATAACTTAGCGGGACTAATAACACCAGAAAATTTATCTGGATTTTTAATTAGTTCCTCAAGACATACTCGAATTGCAAGGGCTGTAGTCTGATACATGTTCTTAGCGTTTACCACTGCAGTAGATACTTTTTCGTTTTCTTCTATGATTTCAATTGCTAAAATACTTCTTTGAGCGTTTAATTCTTCGATTGTAGGTCCAGATGGTTTAAACTCCCTTAACTTATCGAGTACTTCAATAGGTGCTTCGTCACTATCCTTTGCTACCCCAATATAGTTTGCTTCTTCTTCTTTAAGTAGCAAAAAACTTTCTGCTTTTTTTGGTCGATAATTCCAGTAAGCAAAAGCAATTTCTGGAAGGGGATACGGTACCGCTTTGTATTGAATATCCAATGAGGTAGACCAACGAACCGGTAGTCGATCTTTAACAGTATTTCCAATTGACCAAGCTCCATCCGAGATTTTTTCAAGTGCTCTAATTTCGAAAGTTTCATAGTGATACGACTTCCTGGAGAAATTTTCTTTTGATTGAACCAGTAAAAACTGCGAATGGATTTGATTTCCGATTGATCTTTTATTAGTAATTGAATTATTAAATCAGCAACAAGCGACTCAAATGCACAACCATGGACCAGACAAGCCTTATTTTTTAGGGATTCTGCATGATTGTTCATATACGAATTTCTAACAAAACCTAATTCGCCTGTTATATCAAGGTATTTTTTACCATTTCTAGTAGCACTTTTTGTTAAAAGTTGTGCTTCTTCAGTGAAAGGACCGGCACAATTGACAATTAAATCAGATTTATCAATAACTAATTGAACATCTTCCTCTTTTCGCATGTCCAAGGCCAAAGCTAATGGAACAGACTTTAATTTTTCTTTGAGCTCGAGTATCTTCTTTTCATTTCTTCCAAAAATTGAAAAAGTAATTCCCACATTTTCAAATTCAGTGCAAATTAGACGACCCGTGTACCCGTAAGCTCCAACGATTGATATTCTCATACATCCTTGAAATTAAGTATGATGTTATCAGGTGGAGTAATGTGAAGGTCGTTTGGTACGATTCTACCAGCAGCAATAATGTTTCCACCTCCAGTTTTTGATCGGTGGCCATATGCGACTCCTAAAAATTCCTGATTGGAATCTAACATACCTTGAGATGTGGGAATTTTTATGTTTTTTTGATCTAGTCTAATATCACAATTGATTACTGCAAAACAAGCTGAATTTTCTCCAAACACTGAAATTTGGTATGGCCCATGAATAAGGAAAACCTCATCAAAGGTCAAGCAACTATTTATATAATTACTATTTGCGATGTATGTTCTATCTCCCAAAACGGAGTTGACTACTGAGACGTTATCAGATACATAGCAGTTGCTACCTACCATGGATAAACGAACAATTGAATTTGCTCCAATGCTAACGTTATCACCTATAACAGATCCTTCAATTAAAGCGGTGGGATGAATGGCACAGTTCTTTCCAATTTTATTGATTCGTTTCAATCCCCGGTAAAACCATTTGCCTCCTGTCTGTCCGAAGCGATTTCTTAAGAATTTAGGCACTTTCTTTTGCAAAGGAATGGTTCTCTTCAAATTCATTGCCAGATTGATGTACAAAAGATGAAAAGGTGAAATAACATTGCACGCAAAAACGTCACATTGATCCATGTGAAATTGTCTATCTCGAATAATTTGAGATGGCAGCACTGTTACATGTTCAAATAATTCCTGTTCAATTGGGATAAATTCTGTCTTACCTTCTCCTTGGTAATAATATAGCTCTAATACATGATATTCTTCCGTGTCTTGTTTGCAAGGAAGCACATAACGTTCATTGAAAGTATTTCGATGCAGACAGAATTGAAGATTATCTTGTTTTAATGAGACAGCTATCAAGCATGCATTTAAAAACTCAGAAGTAAAAAAAACATTCTCATCGAATACAAAATGAGCTTGTGTTTTATCAATTTCTGCGGAGTTATTCACTTCAATGATTTCACCACCAACAGCAAGAACACTTTCATTTTGACAATCAATAAGTCGTTTGCCACAAATTGGCACAGCGCCAATTTTATCCCCAAAGGAATGTAGCGTTTCATTGTGCATAATTCGATAGAATTTCATAGTCTATCCTAAATTTTCAATTCGATACTGAACTATTTTACATAAAGAATGTACCGAAAAAAGCTGAATTAATCGATGAACTGTAAGTCCTTCTTTAATTGATTCTGGATTGACTTCAGTCATGTGCTTTCGAATAGCTTTAAGCCCTTCTGATGTGATAATTCCATCAATTTCGTATGGCACGTCTCCCAACTCTTCTCTAATTCTCTGCTCGATATCACTCACTTTCAATTCGACATTGTAAAGTGTTTCCAATTCAAATAAAATGTCTACCAAATCAATTGAGTCTATACCCAACTCTTCGAAGAGTGTATCTTCCATTTTTATCGAATCTTTCGGTCTTCCTGTCGAATTCTCAATTATAATGCACACATTTTTAAAAATCTCGTTCATTTCCATAATTATAAATTAATACATTCCTCCATCGACAGTGATTGTCTCACCAGTCATATAAGATGCTGTTTTGTTTGATGACATAAATAATATTGCTGCAGAAATTTCACTAGGCTCTCCTGGTCTGCATAATGCGGTATTTCCTTCAATAATTTTTCTAGCCCTATCCAAAAGGGGACCACTCATTGCCGTTGAAACAACTCCGGGACGAATACAATTTACACGGATGTTCTTTCTACCTACTTCAGTGGCTAAAGTTCTAGTAAATGTTTCTAATCCAGCTTTAGCTGCAGCATAAACTGTAATCCCTCTTCCTTTTTTTATTGAAGAAATAGAGGAGACGTTTATAATACAACCTTCTTTTTGTTTATACATTGTTTTAAGGACTGCATGTGACAAATAGATGGGACTTTTTAAGTTTAAGTCTATCATCATGTCAATTTTTTCACGATCCAACATGGCAAAAGGAAATTCATCCGCAAACCCAGCGCAGTTGATTAAAACATGAATATTCTTAAGTTTATTAACCACCTCATTAGTAGCTCTCTTTACATCTTCAAAATCAAGTAAGTCACACTCGAAGGAATGAAGATTATCAGTTGGAATATTTGCTTTGTTCAATTCCTTATGTAGTATTTCCATTTTTTTTTCATTCCGTATGAGACAGGCTACAATTGCTCCTTCATCAAGGTAATCAGCAACAACTTGACCACCAATACCGCCAGTTCCTCCGGTAATTAATACTACTTTATCTTTTAAATCGAGGTTCATTTATGTAAATTTTTAACGGCTAAGACTGTATTAATTCCGCCAAAGGCAAAATTACTCGTAAGCGCATATTCAATTTTCTTAGTTGTATTCTGGGTGACCAAGTTAAAGCTTGGATCACAAGAATTGATTAAATTTCTATTACCAGGAATTAAACTTTGCTTCATTGATTCCAAGACAACGCAAAGCTCCTGAATTCCGGCTGCCGCAATAGCATGGCCGTGCCGATCTTTAGTTGATGATATTGGAATCTTTTTTACTCCTTCACCCAAAGCACGTTCGAAGCACGTTAACTCTAGTTGATCATTATGTTTGGTTCCTGTCCCATGCGCATTGATATAATCAATCATATCAGTTGTTAGATTCGCGTTATCCATAGTTTCTTTTATCGCCTTTGTCATTGAGTCTCCCTTTGGGTCAGGAGCTGTAATCTTATAAGCATCTAAAGTATTTCCGTAACCCAATAATGCTGCAATTGGCGTAATATTATTTTTTACCACAAAATCCTCAGAAGCTAGAATAGCGAAACCAGCGCATTCTCCAGCTAAAGTACCATTCCGATTTACATCAAACGGCTTACAGCCAATATCATCTTTTGATTCCGGAATAACACCTAGTTTTCCAAAAGATATAATTGCAAGCAAATTTATGAGTGAATCTGTCCCACCAACTACTACAACCTCAGCATCTCCTTTTGTTATGGCATCATAACCCAAAGCTATTGCCTGCGTGGATGAAACACATGCGGTTAAAATAGATTTTTGAAAAGCTCCAGCCTTAAATTTATTTGCTAAATATAGCGCATATATATCATAAGGGTTACTTAAAACATTTACGCGCATTCCATTCTCGTTGATTTCTGAATATAACTCGAAAAGGGGGTTGTAACCTTGATACATATAATGTCTCAAATCATCTTCAAACAACTCAAAAGGAGCGACATCTGCACCAACCCCTAGAATAACTCCTGTTTTAGCTGGATTCAACAATTCTATAAATTTTTCAAGACGTTTAGCCGCTTTCCCATAACAAGCAGCTATCAATTCGAGTTTTCTATCTCCAAAAATAGCTTTCTTAAAATTTTCTGACTCATTTACATAATAAGGCCTTAAATCTTCTGTGACTTCTGCCGCTTTTCTAAAAACACTTCCTTTTGTAGAGATTCTCTCAATTTGCTTTTCTGCACTATAGTTGGTGAGAATACTATTGGCAAGTTGGTCAACACCTACAGCAATAGGGCTAATCATTTCGTAGTCTAATATGAAAACATTCTTCTTTAACATTTTTCAACTCGAATTATTGATTCTCTTCCAAAAACGTCTCTATCAATGACGTCAATAATATTGGATCCTTTTTTAATAAATTCAAGGGCCTTAATAATCCCAAAAAACACATTTGACGGCCCCAAGTTTCCATAAATACTAAAATGCGAGTAAACGTTGGAGTTATGTTTTTTGCAGTAATCTATGTCTAATTGATTCTCTTTTTCAGAATACGCACCAGAACAAATTATTGCATTAGCATCTGTATTAGGGATTAATTCAGACCATGCTCTTTCAATGCCTTTTGATTCTAAATTTGGAATATTAAAACTGTTTTTGACCAAGGTTATTCTTGCTAATGAAGTTCTATCATCATTTTGTTGGCTTCCTAATAATAGGCAAGCGACTCCAGTACTCTCTTTCCATTCTTCATCATAACCCAACACAGAAGAATTCGTTAAATACGAATAGTCACCGGCACAATTTGAGCTATTTACAATTACCATTGGAGCTGTTTGTAAGGCAATACTTGCTTCTTGAAGTGCATAAACAGATGAAATTGAGGTGTTGCCAAAAGTTGCATTATTCCCTTTTATACCTGTGTATTGAGCAATAAAACTCATGGTCGAATTGGTTAATGTTTCGAGTGCAATCAATGGAGAACTTGCCCTATATATATTTCGTATAATTTCCTCTTGACTTGATCCTTTCTCAATGGATTTATATACATTGATAATACGATTTAGATGTTTTTCTGTATTTTCAACAAAAGCACCATTTGAAACGTAAAGAGGTATATTTTCAACTTCTTTTGGTGGATTCTCTCCTAACATTTCGTTGATAATTAATATGGATCCTATTACATCTTGGCGCATTATTTTCTCGTCACTTCTGATGATATAATTTTCAATGTCCCTATTAATTACCATTTCACCTTTGGTATAAAACTGCAACTTAATCTGCGACATTTCTTCTTTCCGAAAAATCACTGGTGCATTAAATTTAAAACCTTTAATAAAAATAGCCATTACGTTCCAACTTTTGGTGAAATACTGTCATGGTAGGCTTCAATCTTGGAAAGTTGAGGAATATTCTCCATATCTATTTCCATCCCAATAAAAAAAGAAAGTGTAGCTTCACATACAAGTTCATCATTCACAAAAGTCTGCGCTTTCGTATTGGCTCTACCTCGATCAATAGAAATTAGTTGAGCATTAATTATACACTGGTCCCCCGGACGAACAAAGGACCTAAATTTGGCTTTTTGAATAATACTCAAAACCGGATAGACGTTAGTAGCCGTGCCATATTCTTTATAGTAACTCTTTTTAATCAAGACACCAGATAATTGTGCCATTGACTCGGTGAGTAAAACGCCAGGGGTTGTCGGTAGGCCAGGGAAGTGGTCTTGAAAAATTTCGTTGTCCATGCTCCAGCATTTAACACCAACGGCCTTTTCTCCGGGAATCATCTCTCTAATTCTGTCAATTAAGAAAAATCTCATTTAAGGTATATTAATTATATTATTTATAATTTAATTTTTTATCGCTCTAAATCTAAATTGGAGGATTGTTTTTCCATAATTTGACCCATAAAACATTAATAATAAACGAGCTTAAGCATGTAGCAATTAGCACAAATAAAAATTTAATAAATGCATTCCAATCATATTGTACACAATACTTTAAAAACAAAATTAGAATGGGAAAGTGAATCAAGTATAAAAAGTAGGACGAACGGCTAATATAAGAAATATATTTGTTTGATTTAGTATAATATTTCAGAGCAAGTCCCATGAAGCCAATTGCGAAGAAAACTGATGATAAACCAGAGCTAATCATGATAATCCAATTAAATTTCATTGCATTCCCTACTTGATTTAATTCGATCAATCCTTGAACTGAATATATGATAAAGGACACAGTACCCAAAATGACAAAAAACAATCCATGGTTTTTAATATTAGTCAGCGCTTCCTTTTGATTCGCAAGGAAAATCCCAAAAAGATAAAACGACAAAAAACCACCAAATGACAGTAAATTTGGGTTCCAATGATAGTCTCCAAACAGTGAATTTTCTCCCCAAAAAGCAAGTGTACAGATAATTATAATTGTTAGAATGACTATAGATGTCAAAAACCAATTCTTCCCTAGTTTAATCCGTGAAAAATAGCTCATTATACCCAATCGTTCAATTATCAAGTGAATCACAGTAAAGAGCATTAAATAGTATAAAAACCAAACGTAAATCGTTGAAAAGCCAAACGAATACTCAGAGGATGAAGGGTAAATTGCTTGTAGACTGAATGTATCAATTTTCCCCATTAACTGTGAGATTAAAATGTGAATAAACGGCCCAGCTAAAAAGATTATTATTAGCATTGGAATGAACAAGCGTTTAAACCTTTTTATTATCAACTTGTTCCAAGAATATTTTTGTGACATTTGATATGTTACAAAACCCGAAATAATAAAAAAAATTGGATGTCTAAATGAATGTATGAATCCTATCATCCCATCAAAAATAAAATGAGTAGACTTGTCTTTAAACATCCATAAACCAGGGTTCAACTTACTACTCATAAAGGATATGCCGGCATGAAGCACT
>JGI12421J11937_10000446_pt1 | contig 15997 bp, 24 predicted proteins | sample LakErihyJuly2011_2_FD_11937 | JGI IMG/M metagenome (IMG submission 11937)
CCAAGCAATATCTCCCCGATGACCACCTCAACGGTCCTAGCCGGTCCGCTTACGAGCCAAACTCAACCGGATGAGTAGTAAAGTGGAGCAGGTATTCCCGGGGCGTAAGGGGGCTACTGAGCCTCGATTACATAGCCCCTATCTCAAGGGCCCTAATCGTGGCGATGAGATCGCAGAGCTAGCCGAGTCAATCGGACTCCCGCTTTTACCATGGCAGGATTTCATAATCCGCGACATGACCTCGATATCTGAGGATGGGATGTTTAGGCGGCGTAGTAATTTGGTACTTACGTCTAGGCAACAGGGTAAAACTCACCTCGCGCGTATGATGATGCTCGGGCATATGTTTTTATTTGATAGCCCTAACGTGCTAATTATGAGCTCTAATAGATCGATGGCCTTAGACACCTTTAGACAAGTGGCCTACGCGATAGAGGGATCTAGCGAGCTTAGTAAACAGGTACGACAAATACGCTACGCCAATGGCACCGAGTCCATCGAGCTAAAAAACGGGCACCGGCTCGATGTAGTAGCGGCTACGCGTGACGGAAGTAGAGGCCGTAGCGCCTCGTTTTTATACATCGATGAAATCCGCGAGATCAGCGAGGAGGGTTTTCGAGCTGCAACTCCGACCACCCGTGCAAAAATCAATAGCCAATCTCTATACACGTCGAACGCGGGAGACGCGTTTAGTACCGTGCTTAATGATCTACGTGAGAGGGCTTTATCTTTCCCGCCTGAGACTTTCGGCTTTTACGAATATAGCGCGCCTCAATTCTGCAAGATAACAGACCGCGACGGATGGGAGTACTCAAACCCGGCCCTCGGCTACCTATTCGATGAGAGCGTTTTAGAGGAGGCCGTTAGCACTCAACCGGTAGAGACGACTAAAACCGAAATGTTATGTCAATGGATAAGCTCTACGGCGAGCCCTTGGCCGCATATGGCGGTAGAGGATGCCGGAGATACATCCCTAGAATTAGCACCCGGCCCGCTTACTATTTTTGCTTTTGACGTGGCACCGAGCCGTAGAGACGGGTCGCTTGTAATGGGCCAAGTCATGCCGGACGGTCGTATCGGCGTACAAGTGCTCGAGGTATTTCACTCGGACGTGTCCATCGATGAGCTTTATATGGCCGACCATATTGCCAAATGGTGCAAGGACTTTTATCCTCGGACCGTTTGTTATGACAAGTACACCACGGCCTCAATCGCCAAACGCCTCGAATTAAACGGCACTCACGTAACCGACATATCTGGCCAAAAGGGGTACCAAGCTAGCGGGGACTTATACGAAAGCCTTGCTAATAAGAGGCTCGTACATCCGGGGCAAGATTTACTCATTACTCATTTTGCTAATTGCGCGGCAAAAGAGTCCGATAGCTCGTGGCGTATCGTGAGGCGTAAATCGGCTGGGCCCGTAGATATTGCTATTGGCGTAAGTATGTGTGTCCATATCCTTAACCAACCAATCGGCGAGGCTAAAGTTTATATGTAGACACGCCGGCTAATACCTGATTTTGTCCTTGACATTTTGAGAAAATCTGCTTTATGGGATTACTACAAACGCTTGGATTAAAGGCAGCCGATAAACCGGCTATCGAGGCGCAATACGCACCCGCCGTAATGGATACTACTTACGGCTACGGATCATTTAATACTAATAGCGCGTACGGATATAACGGTATTGGTATCGATCGTAATTTTGCTTTACAAGTAGCTAGCGTTGCACGTTGCCGTAATTTAATTGCCGGTGTAATTGCATCTATTGATTTAGCACTATATAAAAAATCTACAGGCGAAAAATTAGGCTCTCCAATTTGGTTAGAGCAGCCGGATATTCGCCAACCTCGCAGCCTTACGATTAGTGCAACCGTAGACTCACTAATTTTTTATGGGGTAAGTTATTGGAGAGTAACCTCATTATATGCGGACGACGGTAGACCGTCCGGCTTTGAGTGGGTAGCTAATAACCGAGTTACATATACGACTAATCAATACGGCACCGAAGTACAAGATTATTTCGTAGATGGCAACCTTGTACCAATGGGCGGTATTGGATCTCTCGTTACTTTCCAATCTTTACTACCTGGTGTATTACAAAGTGCAAGCACGACTATTAGAGCTGCTTACGATGTACAAAAGGCAGCCGCGGTAAGTGCAGCTACACCAATGGCGACTACAGTATTAAAAAATAACGGCGCAGATTTACCGGAGTCGCAGATCCAAGGCATCCTCGCAGGATGGAAAGCCGCGCGACAAAATCGCTCGACCGCATATCTTACATCTACGTTATCCGTAGAAAATATTGGGTTTAGTCCTAAAGACATGATGTATAACGAGGCATCTCAGTATTTAAGTACAGAGATTGCGCGCGCTATGAACGTACCGGCGTATTACATCTCGGCAGACATGAATAACTCAATGACATACCAAAATATTATCGACGGTCGTAAAGAGTTTGTAGCTTATTCGCTGCAACCTTACATCTCAGCTATCGAGGATCGTCTCTCAATGAACGACATAACAAACGCATCTAACGAGGTACGTTTTGCCGTCGATGACTCTTTCCTACGAGTAGATGCTAAAGATCGTTTAGATATCATCGAGAAAATGTTAAACCTACAGTTAATCGACGTAAACCAAGCTCGACAAATGGAGCAACTAACACCGCTAGGAGATACAAGTGCTACTAACGTTTAGCCAAGAAATCCAAGCCGCCGATACAGAGCGGCGCATCGTATCCGGACTCGTTGCACCATATGGCGAGGTCGGTTATACATCCGCGGGCCCGGTAGTTTTCGAGCGCGGCTCTATTGTTATCCCGGATGCGGGAAAAATTAAATTACTATCGCAGCATCAACAGGATAAGCCCGTAGGTCGCGCTATTTCGTTTAGTGACTCAACAGAGGGCGTATACGGATCCTTTAAGTTATCTAGTAGCACTCGAGGACAAGATGCTCTAGTACTAGCGCAGGAAAACCTAGTATCCGGCTTATCCGTAGGGGTCGATGTAACGGCCTCTAAGCCTATGGGGGAATACCTGCTCGTTACGGCTGCGGTCCTCAAAGAGGTTAGCCTTGTAGAGACGGCGGCCTTTTCTAGCGCATCCGTGGATGAGATTATGGCGGCGCGAGCTGCTATCGAGGCCGCATCAAGCACTAGCGTAAAGAAAAAAGAAACTAATATTTCTACGACTATCGTAGAGATCGAAACAGAAACAGAAACAGAAATGGAGGAGGCCGTGACTACAGCCCCTGAAAATACACCGGAGGAAACCCCGGTAGATGCACCGGTCGAGGCTGAAAAGGTCGAGGCTGCTCGTAAGATTATCCGTCCATCCGTACTAGACTCTCAGCGAGTACGTACACCAATTACATCGATGGCAGCGTATACAGAGCACAAGATTAAAGCTGCTCTAGGCGATGACACATCAAAGCTATACGTAACCGCAGCGGACGATAGCTTTTCTACAAACCCTGCATTTTCACCTACACAGTATCTAACAGAGTTTGTATCTAATACTAACTTTGATACACCTATGATTAACGCCCTCAGCTCTGGCACCTTGCCTAACTCAGGTATGACTATTCAGATCCCATCACTCGTTACATCAGCGGGCGGCGGTAATGGTGTTGCACCGGTAGTAACAGTAGAGGCCGAGGCCGGAGCGGTACAAAATACCGGGATGGTAACGGAATATTTGAGCGGGACAGTTAAGAAATACGCGGGCATGAATACGCTCAGCGTAGAACTTTTAGAGCGCTCAGATCCAAATTTTTACGCGGAGCTAACTAATCAATTGCAGCGCGCTTACTCACTAGCTACAGATGCTGCGGTAATCGCAGACGTAGTAGCCGGTGGCGTACAGGGTACGGCCGTAGCTGCAACTAGCGCCGGTATCATCTCTTACGTATCTACAGAGTCAGCGAATATCTACAAGAATACGAGCTACTTTGCTAAGAATTACGTAGCTGGTCCGTCTCAATGGTCCCTACTAATGGGAGCTACAGACTCAACAGGTCGCCCTATTTACAATGCAAGCGCACCTATGAACTCAGGCGGCCTCTCAACACCTACATCTATCCGCGGCAACGTGCTCGGCCTAGATCTATATGTCGATCACCAAATGGTATCGACAACTATCGACGACTCAGCGTTTATCGTTGCGCCGGAGGCTATGACCGTTTACCGCAGCCCGCAGGCTTACATGAGCGTAAACGTGGTATCAAACCTACAGGTCCAAATTGCCATTTATGGTTTTATGGCAACTATCGTCAAGATGCCTAAGGGCCTCGTCCGATATAACTTAACCTGAGATAGACCCTAGTAGTCGGGAGGGCTCTTAGCCCTTTGAGCCCTCCCGGCCTTTAATTTTAAGAGGAGGACACCATGGCAGCTACATACGTAACCGAGGCCGAGCTACGCTCTAACCTAGGTATCGAAAACTTATACAGCTCTGCCGTGGTCGAGGAAGTCTGCCAAACCGCTCAAGATTTACTTAACCAATTTTTATGGTTTGCATCCGCTCCGGTAGTAGGTACAACTCTACAAAATAACGTAGCTACCGTAATGATCGCTAACCCTGCAATATTTACTACAGGGCAGAGCGTAACCTTGAGTGGATGCGGCTCAACCTTTAACGGCACGTACACCATTACGGGCACGATGCCTTGGAGCGCCGGGACTACTAACCTCATCCCGTCGATCGTTTGGAATAACTACGCGTGGAATTGGCCCGCAGGTTATAGCTTTATTCAATTTACTAAGGTCGCCGCTAACGTTAATTTTTCACGCGTATTACCTTACGGGTCAGCCGTGGGAGCAGACACAAAGACAAACGCCTACGCATCTACTCCGGCCGTACGTGAGGCCGCGATGATCTTAGCCGTAGATATTTGGCAAGCTCGACAAGTCTCACAAACCGGCGGCGTATCGATCGACGGCTTTAGTCCGAGCCCCTACAGGATGGGAAACGGCGTAATCGGCAAGATCCGAGGGCTCATATCCGGATATCAAAATCCTTTAAGTTTTATCGGGTAGCAAAATGACCGCGGCCATTACTACCTTACGCGCCTCACTAGCTGCGGCGTTATCTAATACAAACGTTTGGAATACGTACAGTTATCCGCCTCCAACTATTACGGCTAACTCAGTTATCGTATCTCCGGCAGATCCTTACATCACTCCAAGTAATAACGAGTATGTATCTATCTCGCCTTTAGCAAACTTTCGGATTATTTGTAATGTGCCTATGTACGATAATCAAGGCAACCTACAAGGGATCGAGTCGATGGTAGTGGCGGTCATTAATAAACTAGCCGCATCAAGTATCGTAATGAATATTGGCAGCGTTAGCGCTCCAAGTGTTTTAACCGTACAAAGCGGCGACCTTTTAACGGTAGACGTAAATATCTCAATACTAAGCAGCTGGGAGTAATTAAATGCCATATACAGAAGATGACCTAAAGTTTTTGCGAAAGATCGGGCAGATCGTAGACGAGCCCGCTCCGGTCAAAGTAGCAAAAGTAAAAACCGAAACAACAACAACAACAACCGAAAGCGAGGAATAGGCCATGGCCATATTCTTAAGTAATGGAGTGGTCGTAACCCTTAACTCGGTCGATCTCTCAGATCACGTAACAAGCGCAACTATTAACCGTGTTTTCGAGGAGCTGGAAATTACGGCCATGGGAGATAATTCGCGACGTTTTACAAAAGGTTTGGAAACCTCAACCGTAACGCTAGATTTTCTTAATGACACGGCTACCGCTGAGGTCCTACAGACTTTGCAGGCTGCATGGGGTACGACAGTACCGCTAACACTTAAGCAAACTAGCGCAGCTATTTCGGCGAGCAATCCTGAATATCAGACTACCGTGCTAGTTAATAATACTACCGATATTAACGGAGCCGTCGGGGACATCTCAACACAGAGCATTACCTTTACGTGCAACTCAGTAATCGTCGTAGACGTAACCGTATAACAAACTAGAAAAGGGGCAATCAAATGGCACGACTCAAAATAACAAGGGCTACCGGGGAAGTAACAGAGCACCAAATTACTCCACGTATCGAGTACGCCTTTGAGCTCTACGCAAAAAAAGGTTTTCATAAAGCCTTTAGAGATGACGAAAAGCAATCGGACGTATATTGGCTAGCTTGGGAGTGTTTGAGATCATCCGGAGAAAATGTAAAAGTTTTCGGCGGCGATTTTCTCGAGACACTTACTAAGGTAGAGGTACTAGACGACGAGCCTTTAAGCTAGGGCGGGACTCTCTAACCTACGTGATAGCGCAACTATCAATACGGTTAGGGATCCCGCCTCAAGCGGTTATCGATCTCGATACCGAGATGTTTAAGATGTTAGTAAAAGTATTAAACGAGCAAGCGGAGGAGTCTAAAAATGTCGGTAGAGTTAAAAGGCGTTAAAGAGACTCTACGCGCGATCCGTAAAATAGACCCCGAGCTATTAAAAGAAATGAATAAAGAAATTAAGGGCATTATGATCCCGATACGCGATAAGGCTCGAGGCTACGCACCGACGGCCGCGCCGGGTGGGCTTTATAACTGGGACGAGGGTACCTCGGGTAAAAAGATTACGGCCCGTAATTCTGCCTTTCGTACTTTTAATAGTGAGGGTAGTTTGCGCCGTTTTCCCTTTTATGATGCCGAGGCAGCTCGTAAAGGTATCTATTACTCAGCGGCTCCAAGTGAGCGAAATAAAAACGGATTTAGAGCTATGTTTTACATTGCTAATAAATCTGCCTCGGGTGCAATTTACGAAACCGCCGGCCGTACTAACCCGGGCGGATCTCCTAAAAGTAAATCTAATAACCCGGGAGCCGGTGCTAATTTTGTTAGTCGTATGGGCCCTCTTTATGGCGATGGTCGCGAAAACCGCGGCCGTATGATTTTTAGAGCTTGGGCCGAGGATCAAGGCAAGGTACAGGCCTCAGTAATTAGAGCTATAGAAAATACTATTAAGGCCTTTAATCAAGGCCGTTACGATAAGGCCGCGTAATGAGAAATCTACCTAGTCTCGTCGTAAGTGCCGTATCCACGTGGGACGGTAAGGCTTTATCTAAAGGTGAAAAACAGATCGGCGGTTTTAGCAAGGGCGTTAAAAGTTTAGGTAAGGCTTTAGGGGCAGCCTTTAGCGTTACCGCTATCGTCGCTTTTGGTAAAGCATCCGTAAAGGCTTTTGCCGAGGATGAAAAGGCAGCGGTCCGATTAACGCGTACGGTGAATAACCTAGGACTCGGTTTTGAGAATACCCGTATTACTAAGTTTATATCGGACCTAGAAAAAACCGCTAACGTATCCGATGACGTTTTGAGGCCCGCTTTTCAGAGCTTGCTTACCACGACGGGATCAGTAGAAAAGTCTCAACAGATGCTAGCCCTCGCGCTAGATGTAGCCGCAGGTAGTGGCGAGGATGTAACTACCGTAGCTAATGATCTTGCTAATGCTTACGTCGGTAATACTAAAGGCCTTACTAAATATCGTTTAGGACTTACAAAGGCAGAGCTCGCAGGTAAGGGCTTTAATGAAATCCAAGAGTTATTAAACGCTCAATTCTCCGGACAAAATGCCGCTCGCCTTGATACATACGAGGGCAAGATGGCGGCGCTATCGGTCAGTTTTGGCAATATGCAAGAGACGGTAGGTAAAGGTTTAGTAGATGCTTTTGCTATTCTCGCCGGAGATGGCGGTATTGAGGGCGCTACTACCGCGATGGAAAAGTTTGGCGAAAAGGCGGCGGATGTTTTAGTAGGTACGGCTAGCTACGTAGATAAATTATTAGAGAAATTAAACAGCCTTGGCGGTAAAGGTGGCGGGTTTGATTGGGTATCACTTATACCTATTCTTGGCGGTTATCTAGGCAGCGGCGGCGTATTAGATGCCTTAGAGGCTGAGGGCCGCAAGGTAAGCGGAAAAGACAAACAATACGGCGGGGCTTACGCGGATAAATACAATGCAGAAAAAGAGGCAGCTGCGGCTAAGGCTAGAGCTAAAGCCGAGGCCGAGGCAGCTAAGCGCCAAAAAGAATTACTAGCGGCGCAAAAGAAATCGGCGCTTGCAGAAAAAAATAAACTTTCGTTATCAAAGGCTGCGGCGGTATTTGATACTCAGCGCATCTCACTAGCCGCAGCTCTACGGGCTACCTACGATAAAGAGACGATCCTACGCCTTGAGGCTTTACAGGCTATCGAGGAGGATAACGGCGAGTTAGCCCTTAAGAAAATAGGCGAGCTCGCAGCGTTTCAGAAAAATGCAGACCTCGCCAAACTAGCCGGCATTACTCAGATCAGCGAGGCAACTCTTTCGGCTATTAACACACAGTTACTAAACGAGCTTGGCGCAATTAATAAATCTAAAATGGCTGAGAGCGATAAAGAGGTAGCTCGACAGATCGCGTTTGGTAAATATAATGAGGCTATTACTAAGGCGGGCGAGTTAGCCGCTAAGGAAAGTTATAGCGAGCGCGTACAGATCCAATTAACTGAGATCGCTCGTTTGGCCTCTTTGAGTAAAACCTCTAACGCAGCTTTAACACTTAATAAACTCCGTGAGTCCGAGGAGTTAAATATGATCGACCGCGTGGCAACGGCACAAAGGCGAGCCGATGAGGCAAGACTCAAAGCACTACAAGAATATATCAACCTTTTAGGTATGGTAGGCGGTGGTTTAACGCCTGGGGGTGGAGGACCAAACACTCCAAAAAACCCAAAACTAGATTTATTAAAAGATATTAGAGATGATTATATAGAGCCTATCGATACTAAAGGGGGCTCTATTGATGCTATTCTCGAATATGCTAACGCGGCAAAAGAGCGAGCCGATGCTTTTACTATTCTTTTAGACGATCAAAATAGAGCCGATGAGTTAGCGCTCAATGAATATATTAAATCTTTAGGACTTAATCCAACTTTAACCGTAGATACTTTAGGGTCCATGCCGACTCCGAGCGCCGGAGAAATACAATCGGGAAACCGTTATGCAGCTCAAGCGGCTAATTATTACGAAATTACAATTAATGCCGGATACGGTACAGATCCCGAGGCGTTAGCTCGAGTTTTTGAGGATACCCTCAACCAATCAAGCTATCGAGGTACCTCGGTTAATCGAGGCTCAGGGGTATATACAGGGTGAGTAATTGGCTCCCCGAGTGGCGGATAACCGTGGGCACTACGGTCTATACAAACGTCCTAAGCGTAACAATGGCAACGGGCCGCGATGATATCGATTTACAATGCAACGCGGGCTACGCTCGTATGGAGATTATTAACGTAAATAATACGGCTTTTGATATTGACGTAACCGATGCTCTAACTCTCGAGCTTAAGAATAGCTCGGGTACATATGTGCCGGTGTTTGGCGGTACCGTCTCCGATTTTGGTATTTCGGTCCGCTCTCCCGAGGAGATCGGCTTTATAACAATCGGTAATATATTGGCCGTCGGATCCTTGGCTAAATTGACTAAAGCTCTTTTCCCGGATGCGCTACCTAAAACTGAGGATGGCACTCAGATAGCGGACATACTTAATGAGCTACTTATTAACTCATGGTTTGAGGTAGCGCCGGCTTTACAATGGGCAGACTATGACCCTACGACTACGTGGGCTAACGCTGAAAACGTAGGACTCGGCGAGATCGATCAGCCGGGACTATACGAGATGATTAGCCGAGCGGCCGATCCTTTTAGTAGCTATAACTTATGTGCTCAAATTGCGCAGAGTGCTCTCGGTAATATCTACGAGGACAAAGCCGGACGGGTTTGTTATGCGGACGGCGACCACCGGACACAGTATTTATCGGCTAACGGCTATACGACTATTTCGGCTAATTACGCTACTCCATCAAGCGTTAAATCTATCCTCCAAATTGGCAAGATCCGTAACTCGCTTGTATTTAATTACGGTAATAACTACGCCTCACAGGCTACGGCTTTAGACGCGGACTCGATCGCTAATTACGGCCGCTATCAGCGCAGCGTAAACACTAACCTCCATAACCTTAGCGACGTAAACGATGTTATGGATCGCGAGTTAGGCCTACGAGCTATCCCTCGGGAGCAGCTACAGGCCATTACCTTTAGATTAGATAACTCAGAGCTACCGGATGCAGAGCGTAATAAGCTCATAAACGTATTTTTTGGTGAGCCTATTGTTATTAACGATTTACCGATCAATATGTTTAACGGATCATTTAACGGCTTTTGTGAGGGTTTCGCTATTCGGGCCACGCCTCAATACGTGGACATAACGCTTACGCTAAGCCCTACAGATTTCTCATTAGTGGCGCCACAATGGGACACGGTTAGCCCGGCTAACCTAGTTTGGACGGGTGTAAACGCTACACTCATCTGGGAAAATGCTTTTGGAGGTTTGACATAATGGCAACAGTAACGCCTAATTTTAATTGGCCGGTACCTACATCGACCGACCTCGTGAAAGATGGAGCGACGGCTATTGAGGCCTTAGGCGACTCCATCGATGCGAGTTTGGTAGATCTTAAGGGCGGCACTACGGGACAGGTATTAAGCAAAAACTCTAATACCGACATGGACTTTGTTTGGGTAACAGATGCGGCCGGTGACATTACGGGAGTAACCGCGGGTACAGGTATCTCAGGCGGTGGCACGTCGGGCACCGTAACAGTTACTAACTCAATGGCAACGACAATTACAACAAAAGGCGACCTCGTACCCGGCACCGGATCCGGTACTTTCGCTCGTTTAGCAGCTGGGAATAACGGAGAATATTTAGTAGTCGATCCAAATACGGCTACAGGATTACGTTATCAAGGACATATTGAGGCAGGTAAAAATGCTTTAATTAATGGTGGGATGGACTTTTGGCAAAGATCGACCTCATCTACAACTAATTTAACTTATACCGCCGATCGATGGTTTCAGTATACGTCCGCAGGTACTACGACATTTTCACGGGAAAGCTCGATCGTACCTACAGGATCTCAGTACTCAATGAAAATAGCGCAAGCTACGGCTAATGCGACTATTACGGTAAATCAAGCTATCGAGACATTAAACGCCGTGCCATATGCAGGACAGACGGTAAATATTTCCGTTATGTGTTATGCGAGTGCATCTACAGGTATGCAACTACAACTAGGTTACTCAACCTCTACAGATGTCGCGCCTTTAGGATCATGGACAAATATTGCAGCTACAACAGGCGGAGCGGCTACCGTTACAAATGCTTGGCAGAAAATGACAGGTACTTTTGTAATTCCATCTACGGCGAAAAGCCTTTATGTATCGGTATTTATTCCTACTTTAACCGCTGCAACTAACGCATATATTAGTCAAGTAATGTTAGAGATTGGATCGGTACCGACAAGTTTTAGCCGTGCGGGTGGAAATATTGCCGGCGAGCTCGCAGCGTGTCAGCGTTATTATTACCGAGCAGCCGATACCTCATCTAGTTTCGGTACGGTCGGTTTTGGTATGGCAAGTAGCACTACGGCCTCTGCAATATGGACACAATTCCCCGTAACAATGCGAGTTAAACCGACATCGGTAGATTACTCCAATTTAATTTTATCCGATTCGGTCGGTACGGTTACGGTGACGGCTTTAACTATCGACTCAAACGTTACGTCGATAAGTACAGGCGCGACATCCGTAAGCGGTACGGGACAAACACAATATCGACCAATGTATTTACGTCAAAACTCATCATCAGCCGGCTATATCGCCTTTAACGCGGAGCTATAAAATGGAAAATATAATCTATGTAACAGACGAGCAAGGTGCCGAGCACGTAATTATAGATCGTGGTAATAATGAGTTTACATCTATGCCTAAAGCAATTTACGACGAGCAGCTAGCGGCGCAGAGTGCTAACGAGCTATAACGGTTATCCGGCATCAAAAGATCCGGACGAAATAAAAATAAAGTCCTACCCGGTAAAGGGTACGGATCGTAAGCTAAAGTGCGCTAGTAGCGTGGGCCCGTTACTAGCCGCTTTTGCTGCCGAATTTCACGAATTAATCGAGCCGATCGACGAGGGTACGTTTGACGATTGGGGCTACGCTTTTAGGATGGTACGCGGATCTACTGATCGCCTATCGTGTCACTCATCCGGTACCGCTATTGATCTCAATGCTACAAAGCATCCACTCGGTAAGGCCGGCACTTTCCCGGCTGAAAAAATTCCCATGCTTAGAGCTCTAGCTAAAAAATACGGCCTCAAGTGGGGCGGCGACTTTAAGAGCAGACCCGACGATATGCACTTTGAGGTAGAGGTATCAGCGGCAAAGGCTAAAGCGTTAATCGCTAGTTTAGGTTTATAGTTAGATAAATCCTTAAGGGCACTAAGGAGCTACACAATGAAAGAGCAAGCAATAGCGGCGGCAAAATCATACGGTCGAGCATCCCTCGCATCCGTAGCGGCTTTGTATATGTCGGGCATTACAGACTACAAAGTATTGGCTAACGCGTTTATCGCCGGGCTAATCGGGCCACTACTTAAGGCGCTGCAACCTAGCGAAAAGCAGCTAGGCGTAGGATCTAAGTAATGGAAAGAGCTCAGCTCGTAGTCGGTATAGCTTTGGGGAGCTTTACCATTTTGGGGCTAGGAGCTGGGCTCGTCCGTCACTTAGTTAAGTATTATTTAGCCGAGTTAAAGCCGGACGGCAACGGTGGCCATAACCTAGCCGGGCGCGTTGAGCGTATCGAGCAGCGCGTAGACCGTATCTACGAAATCTTGCTAGAGGATCGACTAGCCAAGTAGCGACACGCCAAAAGGCTATACGCTTTTAATTCTGACTTTTTGCCCTCATACTGATACTACAAACGCTGAGAGGGCTACTCGGTTAGTAGCTTAATCGGCCTTAACAAAGGGCTAAGTAATGAATAGTTTAGATATATTGATCGGTTTGGCAGCCTGCGGTATGGGCTTTATGTTTATGGTAATTGGTTACTCAATCGGCTTTAAGCATGGACACGGTGAGGGTTTTGTACGTGGCCGTGCTATTGCTAAAGCTCTTAGAGATAGCGAGTTAATCTAATGGGGTTTTTAGATAACTACGAGGACGTAAACGCCCGTATTAAGCGCTTTAGATTAGAGTTTCCATCCGGGCGATTAGTAGCCTACATCGAGGACCTCGATATTATTAAAGGCACGATCCTCGTTAAAGCTGAGGCGTACCGGGAGTATGAGGATCATCTACCAAGCGCCGTCGATTACGCTTTTGGTAACGTTTCGACTTATCCAAACAATATGAAAAAATGGTTTATCGAGGACACAATTACAAGCGCTTACGGTCGGTGTATCGGACTATTAACTCCGAGCCTTGAGCATAACTCACGGCCTACCGCGCAGGATATGGAAAAGGTAGAGACTTTACCGGCAGACTCGGACCCGTGGAGCACTAAGGCCTCGATCGAGGATATGGCCACAATGGCGAGCAGCATCTTAGAGATTGGTAAAAGCCTCGGCGGTGAGTTAGTAGCTGAGGCCCCTCGCTGCGCTCACGGTACGATGGTTTGGGCTGAGGGTACGGCTAAGGCAACGGGTAAACCGTGGGCCGCTTATAAGTGCACCGAGCGAGTTAGAGCTAATCAATGTAACCCGTATTGGCACGTACTCGGGTCCGATGGAAAATGGAAACCGCAAGTATGAGCGAGATAACCTTTATTAAAGACGGCCTTGCTACGACTATCCACGATAACGGCGATATGACCGTAGTAGCGGCTAAACAATGCGACGAGTGTTACGAGTGGCGTACAGAGCTCGGCGGCTTTAACGTACGCGATGTATCCGGTGAGGTCGTGTTATGGCTATGTGCACAATGTCGCGCATAGCTAAAGTCGTACTCGATAGGTCGCAGGAAATTACCGCTCATCGAGTAGGGCTAGAGCGCACGATTACGCGTAATGCTGAGGTACAGGATGCTAGTAATTTCGGCCAAGTGTATAAAAACTGGCACGAGCTAGTATGGCAAGAGTCCGAGGCTGCAGCTGCAGAGATCGCCGTAGCTAACTATTTCGGTGATTACGGGTTTATACCATCAATCGATAATGCTCACGATACGGCAGATGTAGGCGAAAACATCGAGGTTAAATGGACCAAACACACTAACGGGCATTTAATACTACAAAATCGTGGACCGGGTAGGCCTACAGATGTAGCTATATTAGTTACAGGTTTTAGCCCGGTTTATCACTTACTCGGATGGATGCCGGTACATATGGCCAAGCAGCCTAGATATAAGCACCCTCATCAAAATAACTATTGGGTACCACGATCGAGCTTATTCGAGATGCAATATCTAAAGAGGTCCAATTATGGCGACGTATAAAACTAAGTGCCGATTATGCGGCAAGATGACCGATCATATTGAGCGAGTAGTAACCGATAACCTGCCACCGTACGTTAAATCTTTACAATGCGTTAAATGCGGTGTTATGGGCATAGTACTAATGGAGGATCTAAAAGATGCCGACGTATGAGTATGAGTGTATTAGCTGCAATATCAGGTATGAGACAGTAGAAAAGATAGCCGAGCACGTTACGCCCTATTGTTGCAACCTTGCCATGAGGCAGATATACCACGCTCCCGGTATCAGCTTTAAGGGTACGGGATGGGGTAAAGATGCCTAGAGTATTAGATCTATTTTGCGGTGCAGGTGGGGCCTCGATGGGCTACGCCAAGGCGGGCTATGATGTCGTAGGTATGGATATTAAACACGGTAAGCGTTACCCGTTTGAGTACATACGCCGCGATGTAATGACACTTAGGCCCGAGGATCTTGAGGGTTTCGATTTGATACACGCCTCGCCACCATGCCAAACGTACTCAGTAACTAAGCATCTACGCGTAGCGCAGGGCAAAAGTACAAGTAAGCAAGATTTACTAGCTCAAGTGCGCTCGCTCTTAGTAGTAAGTGAGATCCCGTACGTGATAGAAAACGTAAAGGGAGCACCGCTTATCGATCCCGTACAGTTATGCGGATCTGCATTTGGGCTCAAGGTACGTAGACATAGGCTCTTTGAGTCGTCGATGGAGTTACGCGGTACAGATTGCCACCATAAAGAGCAAGGTAAGCCCGTAGGTATTTACGGCTCAATGCGTGACGAAATACCGGGCGGTGGACACACAGCTAAGACAATGCCCGAGGCGCACGAGGCGATGGGCATAAATTGGATGATATGGGGCGAGTTAGTCGAAGCTATTCCACCGGCTTACACTCATTACATAGGCCAACAGATTATGAGTACATATGCTAAATAGTTATCCACATAAGTTATCCACACGTGTTAATAGGGTGTGGGACACGCCCAAACGTACGCTCAACTATTGCCGATATTTGACAAAGGGTTTACGCTCCATACTCGCAGGCGAGCCGCTGAGGCGGATAGCTCGCAGGCGTAGTTTGGTGCTATTGGCCGGGCTATTGCTATTTACCAATATGCCTAATGCGATAGCGGTAAGTACAAACAGAGATAAAGAAAACTACAAACTCTACGCTCATATAAAGCTACTTAATGCTAAGCAATATAGGTGCTTAGAGATCCTATGGAATAAGGAAAGTAGATGGGATCCTCGAGCTGATAACCCTAAGAGCTCTGCGTATGGGATACCTCAGTTACTTAAGATGAAAGAGTTAGATCCCTTTAAGCAGATAGATCTAGGACTTAAGTACATAAGTGCAAGACACTCCACACCATGCAAGGCACTCGAGTACCACAAACTAAAGGGGCATTACTAGATGGTTAAAGGCAGACAAGACCCGAGAGTAAGTAGAGATTGGAAACGCGTACGTTTAGCCGTATTAGCTAGAGATGGATACGTTTGTGCCTATTGTGGACAAGATGCTAATACGGTGGATCACGTGGTCAGTATCAAAGCCGGAGGGGATCCGCTTAGTTTAGAGAATTGTGTCTCAGCGTGTCGTCGATGCAATAGCGCTAAAGGATCACGCTCACAAAGCGTTTTTTTAGCACGCAATTCTACCCCCCCTGCC
>JGI12421J11937_10000448_pt1 | contig 15936 bp, 20 predicted proteins | sample LakErihyJuly2011_2_FD_11937 | JGI IMG/M metagenome (IMG submission 11937)
GCGAAGTTAGTATGACGACGATATACAACCTTGAAAAAGGTAATTTGAGGATTACCAGTTAAATAAACATCCTGTGCTCCATAAGCTACTAATTGAAGAAGACCACCACCCATTTACGCTATATTCTTTATACTATTAGAGGAGAAAAAAATATGAATTAAATGTATGTATTAATATATTTATTATATAAAAATTAATATTAATAATTCTATTATAAAGATGTTCAAAGAAAAATCATCAAAAAAAAAATATATATCAGATAATAATGAGGTTTTTACGCTAGATGCGATGCACAACAATATTATAAAGAAATTTGAACTTACTAACAAGGACAAAGAAAACTGCAAAGTATTGTTGTATGATTTTGAAGTTCAATCAAACCTAATTATGAAAAATATAGAGGCATTTAAGAATATCCAAGATAACAAGGAGCATATAAATAGTCTATGGACTAGCAATATTATTATAAGAGAGAAAATTATTGAACTCAAGAACAATATAAAAGAGTTGGAATCGTATAACGAAATCGAATATTATAAAAATACCAGCTATATTTTATTTCAATATTATGATACTGTAGAAAAGCAGTCGAACATAAGTAATACGCACACATCAATATCGAATGGAGTTTGCATTTCTTCCAGCGAATTATTAAGCAGACAACCAAAGATATACAAGAACGATTCAAAGAAAAAACGCTCATCGGTATCAGCAACAACAATCAATGTATTAGATGCTCTTAATAATTTAAATATGGAACAGCATATAGTTAGTGGTGGCAGTGTAGGAGGTGTTTGTGCTTCTAGCAACATTAGCAGCGACAGCAGCGACAGCAGCGTCAGCAGCGTCAGCAGCGTCAGCAGCGACACTACGAAAGTTAGCGATAATAAGAAACCTAGTAGCTATATAACACCGAATGTCTTAGTAGATAATGCTAATGCTACTGCTAACAACACTTATGAATATTCAAATAATACAAAGGATAATGTGATAGATAAGAGTTCGCTAGTGGATAAATATATGTCTATAATAAACAAGAAATATGTTAGAAATGTCGAAGAGGAGGACATAGAAATCTGTAAAAATTGTAAAAATCAGATGACGTGTTTGCAGCACGACGCTATAATTATTTGCAATATCTGTGGATATCAAGAATTGCTGCTCGTGGAGCAGAATAGACCTATATTAAAACAGAATACAAAGGATACTTCGCATTTTAGTTATAAGCGTATAAACCATTTTAGAGAATGGTGTAATCAGGTTCAAGGGAAGGAAAGCACAGATATTCCTGATGAAATATTTGAAAAGATTTTAACGGAAATAAAGAAAGAAAAGATTATAGATGCTAAAACAATCACATATACTAAAATGCGGGATATTCTCAAACGTCTTAGGATAAACAAATATTACGAGCATATAAATTATATTATTAACAGAATTAATGGAATACCTACGCCGCAATTTAGCCAAGAATTAGAAGATAAACTATGCAATATGTTTAGAAATATTCAAGCGCCTTTTCTAAAACATTGTCCGAAAGATAGGAAGAACTTTTTATCATATAGTTATGTGTTATATAAATTTTTTCAAATATTAGGTTTAAATGAATATCTTAAATATTTCCCATTATTAAAAAGTAGAGAAAAACTATATGTCCAAGACCAAATATGGAAAAAAATATGTGTAGAACTCAATTATGAAATAATACCATCGTTATAACACATTACATCAGATTACATCAGATTACCTTAAAATTAAAATCCATTGGGGAAACCAACCATACGGAAGCCAGCACCTAAACCTACACCTTGTCTAGCACCNGAAGAGACTGCTGGGGATAGTAGGTCGAGAACCGAGAAGGTGCAAGCNGCAGTTAATGCGAGCATCCATATTTCACTCCAAGCCAACTTGTTATTAGGTAATATAAGTGCTACAAAGGCAACAATGAGACCTTCAAATGCGTATTTAAGAAGTCTTATTACGACATCCCAAAAATCGACGGAATATTCCATTTATTATATTAATTATACTATTATAATAATATAAAATATTTTTGCTATTTGCTAATTTACTTATAATTCAAGATAATTATAATCCTATTTATTATGCGCCATATCTAAAAATATATATAAGATTTATAATATATATTATTATTAGAAAAGAGATATTAAATGTCATCCGCAGAAAGCACCAGTGTAACCAGCGTTAAAGAAGTCGATTATCTAGATGAGGATAAACCTATTAGAGGGCAAAACTTTGTTCTGCTGTCTTTCTTGAGCCCCGAAGATGTCCTAGTTAATAAGGAGGCTTATATGTTCAGCGAGTTCATTAAGAAGTTTAGCAGTGATATGACTGCATTGCTCGATGGTATTGCATCCAAATATAGCGATTCAAAGGACTTCGTTGACTCCGTCAAAGAGAATAATGCGTATATCTTTGACCCTAAGGATATGAGCGAACAATATGGGTTTTATAAATCTGTGAATAACCAAGAGCTCGAAGCGTCATATCACCGCGATAATAACTTTATTACTTCTATTCGTGGTATTAAAGTCAGGGGTGTATTCGATACTATTGAGGAAGCCAAAAATCGCAGTGAGTTTATTAAAAAACTTGATAGTAAGTTTAATATTTATATTGCTCAAGTAGGATGCTGGTGTCCTTGGTCGCCCAACCCTGATTGCTTGGAAAATCAAGAATATGCCGAAACACAACTGAATACGCTGATGAAAGAATATAAGAAGAATATGAATGATAAGGATGTTGTTTTCGAGAATAGAAAGACTTCCTTATTTAATAGCGCAGCTAATCAAGTAATTCCTGAAGAACCTACTGATGCTGCTGAAGCGGCTGACGGAGAAGTATCTACCGACGTTCCTGCTGAAGCGACTGAAGCGACTGAAGCGGCGACTGAAGTAGTAGTCGGAACGGACGCAGAGGGCTCTGATGCAACTGCTGACCCTATTGAAATGTCTGAGCTTAAAGATAGCATCGAGCAAGTGGATGCTTGGAGTGCTCAAAAACTAGGCATCCAATAATTTGCATTTCTAATATTTTTTTCTTATTCCTTAATATTAAGAAATGAAAGCAATAGCAATATTTTTGCTATTCATAGGGTCTATTTTAGTTATTCAAGGGTATTATAGTAATAAAGCAGTATGCAAAAAAGACAAGGTAGTAGTTAAATACATACCTAGAAGTATTTATGAAGAACAATTAAAACCTGAAGAGAGCCTTCAAACATTTTATAAAAGCATGTTCGAAGACATTTTCTTATATCAGCGTTAATATTTTATTTTTATCCTTAATATTAGTAAATGGATATATTAAAAGATATTGAAAAAAACATTCTAAATATTAATATGTATGAAAAAGGTGCAAATGCAAAGGATCCTTTGAATGCTAATAATTCGAATGTTTTAAAAATGAATACAATTAAAAAACTTATTAACGATTATTTTAAGTATAAGAATGATGCTAATGATATAATCGCTCAAAAAAGGATGAAATACGAAGAAATTTATAAGAATGTCAGAGAAAACAATAATGTCAACTATGATTTTTTTTTAGAAAAAAAAGAGGGCTTTCATAATATTCTAAGAGAAACTAAAACATTATCGGCATTATATGATTATTTGGAATGTAAAATTGAGGATTATAAGGAAGTTGCCGATATCTATACCTCTGAATATATAAATCTTGAGGAACGCGTAGTAAAGCCTAGTAATGCTGCTAATCCCTGTCCTGCAGGTAAAGTATTAAATCCTAAAACAAAGAAATGCGTAAAGGCTAAAAAGGTTAAAGTTAAGGCTGACGATAAGGCTGATGACGATAAGGCAGGTGCAGCAGTAGCAAAAAAAGTCAAGAAATGTCCCGAAGGCAAAGTATTAAATCCTATAACAAATAGATGTATCAAAGATGTTAATTATAAACCTAACTAATAAATAAAAATGCTAAATATAAAATTGGTAAATAGATAGAGATATTATGGTAAAAAATATTAAAGATACAAAGATGTTTAAAATGAACTGGCTAAGTTTCGCCTTTGCTTTTGTATTGGGAATTTTCTATGTATATATTTCATCACCCCCAATAAGGAATGTTATAAAATATCCCACGCCTTACAATGCAAATAAAATAGTCTATATGAACCACGACAATCAATGCTATAAATACAACGCAGAGGAAGTGAAGTGCACTGAGGCATCACTAACGCAACCTATAATATAGTTAAGTTTAATATTGCTTGACATTGCTTGACTATGTAATTATTTATTTTTATACATTAGAATAGATAGATAGATATATATAGAGATGAATAAAAAAGGAGCGGGCGCGCCTAAAGAAGCTATGACGGGGTTAAGAGTTACGATAGACAGGTTATTTTATGATGAGACTGGGCAAATCATTGTTAGCGCGTTATTCGGTCTTGCACTCGCTCTGCTATTTAGACGTATATGCAAGGACAACTGCGTTGTATATTCAGCGCCAGATATTAAAGATATTGAAGGGAACATATTTAATCTCGAAGATACGTGTTATAAGTATAAATCCTACGCAGTTAAATGCAATAGCATAGATAAGCCATTAAAACCTTATGATGTTAATACAACGCCAGATAATCTAATAAGTGTTCCAAATTTCTTTGAAAAAATATTTGCTACCTCAGTATAATAAGATATCCAAGATATAAAGATATTTGCGTAATATAATTTATATTGAAAATATTATATATCAGTAGATAGAATTATAATTATGTCAACACCTATAAATACATTACCGCTAAAAACGCAACAAACAAACATAGATGCAAATGACATTAATGACCCAATAGTCCAAGACGTTTTAAATGAGTTTCAGGAAGAACTACAAAGTTCCAAGCAAGCAAATAAGTTGCCTTCTCAACAAATGCAGTTATTACAACAGCAACAAATGCAGCAGCAGCAGCAAATGCAAATGCAACAACAACTGCTATTACAACAACAGCAAATGCAAGGAGGACAGCAAGGAATGCAAGGGCTACCGCCTAACTCAAAGAATTATCAAAATAAATTTGATAATATGTCATCCTATTTAGATATAGAAGTAGCAAAAAAGAGCCTTATATTAGTTATTATCTCATTGATTATATATAATTCAGGGGTTATCAATACGTTGTATGAGAAAATGCCAGATTATCTTCAAGACAATCTAAATAATTTTGATATATATATTAAATCTGCGTCATTGTTTGCAATCATATATATTTTGTCATTCTTTGAATATCTCTAAATTACTAGAAACCTCTGTATTCCATATTAGCAGTTGGCTCATTATTTTTACTAGAGGATGATGAGAATATATTAAAATATTTTAGAACAAAGAATACGCTAATGAAAAATGTAGTAAATATTACAAATATTGATATGCCAAATAACATCGTATAAGACATCAAATCATAATTATCTTTATTAATTACTACAATTACTATAATAATAATAGCATAGAATAATACAAATAGCGAGTATAGCGATATAAACAAATTTTGATTTTTATCTGTTACAAAGTATGACCACGCTAATGTTCCGTAAACCACTAATGTTAGCACCGAGTAGCCAAGTATTGTAAAGATTTTTTCTACAATTTGATCATTCTCAGTAGTCGAAACAAACCTTTCATACATATTTTAAATAATCTCTTAATAATAATCTATATTTTTTATTTATGATATCAAGTATTACCAAGTATTACCAAGTATTACCAAGTATTACCAAGTATTACCAAGTATTACCAAGTATTACCAAGTATTACCAAGTATTACCAAGTATTACCATATATCATAAGACAAAGACCCTAAATATACATTATTAACATCATAACCTCGCATATGAACGTTCTTATTATCTAGACCTTGCGACCCATATACATCTTCATTATATATTCCTTTTTCTACGCCTTGCATTTCCTTATTATATTCTTCGGGATTTACTATATTGGATTGTGCTGCTAGAAGGTTCTCTTCAGTTATATATGGGACTAACGAGTTATCTTGGCTTTTTTCTTCTAGTCTTTTCTTTCTTTCAATCCCAACGTGTTCCATATTCATAACACATTTATCATTTGTGCATTTGCCATTTGCGTCTTTGGAATGGTGATTATGGTGATTACCGCTACTAGGTGCCTTATCATTATTGCTCTTAAGTTCGCTTGTATATATTCTGAAATATAGTGCTAATAAACATAAGGATAATATAAACCCAAAAATATTATCAATAATTAGAAGGATTAGCACACAAGACAATGCTAAGTAAAATTGTATCATCAAATCTTTAAAAAGGTTTCTAAAAGGTATTTCTTTAACAATTAATATACTAACAAATAATATTACTGCTAAAAATCTTACTGCATTAATAATTATCATAATTATTTTTCAATACTTATCTACTATAATCCATATAAAAAAATGACACTTATATATATATGTATCAAGATTAAGATTGCAAATTAATGTATTCAATTCTATCTAAAAACGGCTATGGGATTTTAAAATCTGCATTGGACGAGTATAAGCTTGAAAGCATAAGGAAGGATTTAACTATGGTTCCCAAAGTTAATTTTGATATGGGAGCATCAAGTAATAACAATTCATCTGCAGAAGATTTAACATTTCATCTATATAGTGAAAATGAAAAGAGGATATATATCCCAAGATATTACGGGCTACAAAAGTATGGCGCGCCTACGCTCTGTAAATTAACAGGCGGCAAAGATATCACTATCGATTTCATAGGAAGTCTTAGAGAAACGCAACAAGAACCTATTGAAAACTTTTTAAAAGCCGCAAGAGACCCTCTGAAGATGGGTGGTATTATATCAGTCCCTTGTGGCTTTGGCAAAACAATTATGAGCCTATATATTGCGTGCCAGTTGAAAAAGAAGACAATGTTTATAAGCCACAAGGATTTTTTAAACCAGCAATTTATTGATACAATTAAAATGTTCGCTCCAGACGCTAAGGTAGGAATAATAAAGCAAAAGAAGGTCGATGTGGTAGGCAAAGATTTCATTATTGCGTCCTTGCAATCTCTGGCTATGCGCGACTATGACGCAGGTATTTTTGATGATATTGGGTTTGTAATAATAGACGAAGTGCATCATACAGGCGCACAAGTCTTTTGCAAAGCATTCAGGAAATTAAACAATCCAGTAATTCTCGGGTTATCGGCTACATTAAATAGAAAGGATGGTATGCGTCGCGTTTTTGAATACTATATTGGGAAATCTGTATATACTTTGAAAAACAAAGAATTTTGCGATGTTAATGTGCAGGTGCATAAATATTTTGAAACACATATAGATTATTCGAATGTAAAACTAATGTGGAATGGCAAAGAGAATGGCGCGGGAATGATTAATAACATTTGCTCTTTCAAACCGCGCACTGAATATATCATTCTTCTATTAAAAGATATCTTGAGTAAGGAACCTGATAGGCGCATTCTTATTTTGAGCGAACGCAGAAATCAATTAAAGGATATTGAGAAATATATTGTTGATAATAATATTGCAGATAGTAGTTATGGGTTTTATGTTGGTGGTATGAAGCAGAATGACCTTGCAATATCTGCGGAAAAGCAAATAATCCTAGCAACTTATCAGTTGGCTTCTGAAGGTTTTAATGTTCCCTCTTTAAATACAATAATATTTGCAAGTCCAATTTCAGATATACAGCAATCTATTGGGCGTATTCTAAGAGAAATTCCTGAAAAACGTAAATATACTCCGTTATGCATTGATATACTGGATGACTTCTCGATATTCAAGAGGAAAGGTGCTTCGCGATTAAAATTTTATAAAAGCAATAAATACAAGGTATCCGTTTATATTGATAATGAAAAAATAGAATGCGCAGAAGATGATAATGCAAATGATAATGATAATGATGCAGGTTATTGCGCAAATAATAAAGAGGATAATGATGATACCAGTGGTATTACTAAAAAGAAGTTAATGTTTCTCGAAGAAGATGATTAATAACGGCGATTGCATATATTGTAATATGTAATATTTATATTGTAATATTATAGTAAAAGAATAAAATATTATTATTATGAAATATGAAGGATATTATATTGCATTTTTTATATTTATAGGATTGTTATTAATCATATTTAATTATAATATACAACAACAGCAAATCGTCAATGCTAGAATTGCAAGTGATATTAATGTAGCAAATGCTACGGCTGCTACGGCTGCTACGGCTGCTACGGCTTCAACTGCGTTAGCGTCCACTTCTGCTGCCCAAATAAAACAAAATAAAATGAATATTGATGAAGACCATATCAGGTTATACCGCGAAGATGCCAAATATAAAAAATTAGATAACACAAAGGACACTAAATATACTTATAATATAGATAATATTGATATTCGCAAAGATACTATAGACAATAATAATAGCGAGAATAAACTGGGAAATCCAAATCGTTGTTTGAATGACCCTGAGTTAGATGAGATATATAATACGTCATTGAGAGGGGATGATAAATATAAAAATATAGATAACGAAATATTTAACTATAGTATTAAGCCTAATAAAACTGATTTACCTATTGTTAATGCTCCAATGCATTTACTACTTAATGGAGCACCTCTAAGATTGTCTGAGAGACATTTACTATAATACAATTTACACAGGATTACTCAGAGGTCTCGACTGGCACTTCTCATTATAATTAGCAATAATCGCGGTTTCTATAAAGGTTCCAACATTATGATATTCAGCGAAAGCATTAATACTCCTCGTAAAACTTGCAATTTGTTTCTCCGTATCCACCTTATACTCGAATGTGAATGGGTTGACATTGTAATAGCACTTAATGTCGCTGTAATGAGTTGATTTGGAAACACGCATACCTTTCCAAATAATATCAGCACAGATACACCAATGCCTAATTGGGATGGCTTCTTCGCATTCTTCATCTGTATCGCTTTCAGTATCATAGGTCTGTATTAAATACTTTGTTTCCTTTCCGCGCTTATCATAATAAACCCTTTTAGTATTATTATCATTTACTAACATCATTGACATATCATAATATTTCTTGAGACTTTTGTTCTTCATCATCTCTTCAAATGGCATAACAATCTCATTAGTATTCTTATTCCTGTGTGTTCCATCATTTATCATTTCAATATAAATCATATCTTCTTTTTTGATGAACAATACATAGAAAGGCTCCCTGTTATGATGATAATGGTATGCAGAAAACTCTAAATTGTCAGATGCATCAGTATCATATGGAATATAGTCGCCTTTGCATTCTTCGTTCTCTTCGACATACTCGCAAGGAAGTTCGCTTTCAATCTTGGACAAGTCAGTAAATTCCATTGTTATTCTCTTTTTGCAGTTTCTAAGAGAACTTAGGCGGTTGGTCGCAGAGTTTAGCTGTATTCAGTTGCTTGTGTCGATGTATTACTTGGTATATCGCGAGTTTGCGATACAACAGGTATATGCCCGTGATAGTTATATTAAACAGACATAATCATTTTTTATTATATATATTGTAAATCATAACATATTTATTCTCAAAATAATAAATATAAAAAAGATATATATTACATACATTACTTTACATATATTACATTACTTTACATATATTACATTACTTTACATACTACATTACTTTACATACTACATTACTTTACATACTACATTACTTTACATACTACATTACTTTACATACTACATAACATCACCTCTACAAGCCATTCACTAAGGTGTTGAATGTTGTTGCTCTATCTTCAAAGTTTTCATCTTCAAAACCATACTTAGTTGCGTAGTTTCTGTTAAAATCTGCTATTTTTTCTGCAGAAGAAACATTCATCTTATTCAATTTTTTAAGATTAAATAATTGATAACTATTGCCTTTCTTAGCTTCTCTAATGCAAGTTAAGGCATTTTTAACTATATAGATAACATCTACATACATATAATGGCATATTTGATACTTTTTAGGAATATAATCAGGGTTCTCAGTTCCATAATAATCTTTGTCAATATTGGGCTTTCCAATAGCCATAAGGGATAATTCATAGTATGTCTTCAAATACTTGTTTTTCATAAGTTCATCAAAAGGCATAATAACGTCCCCAACGCTAGTAATCATAATATATACTTTGTTATCAAACTTGACAAATATCATTTCTTTGTATTGAGAAGTCATACCCGATTTGAAATTCTTGGACATCTCAATAAATCCTGAAAGTTCCATTGTGATTGTAAAGGGATTGCGTAAGTATATATGACTTTGCTTTGATAGGTAATTCTAAGATAACTAATCAATTTTTCAATAAATATACTAAATATAAAAAATAAATACTTACGCTACTTACGCTACTTACGCTACTTACATTACTTACATTACTTACGCTACTTACATTCATTACATTACTTACGCTACTTACGTGCATACTACATACTTGCCAAACTTCTTCTGTCCTGCAGTGCTGATAACATTATTATATAGTATCTTGAATATATCGGTGTTCATTCCTTTTTTATCATTAAGGGCAATAAGGTTAATGATATTCTTATTGTCTTCTTGGCTTATTGCTATTTCTTCAATCTCCTCGCCTATCATCTTGATGTTGTATTCGAGCATCAGATTTGTATAATTAACGAGCATATCATTTAAGCCACGCCCTTGCTCATATCCATACCTAATCTTGAGGACATCAAAGAACCTCGCGATATCCATTGCATTCGAAACCTTCATATTTCTCAAATCAGTTGGGTCAATATCATAATAATAGTAATACTTGCCTGTATCAACCTTCTTACCCCTTGTAGAAAAGTCTTCGATAAAATAGGCGCTATCAATAAACCAATGTCTCTCTTCATTGTAGATAATCTTGCGGCGCTGCGCGTTGTAGCTACTATCGCAGCATATTTTCTCGATGACTTGATTTTTGTTTTTTATAAGTAGAATGGATAACTCATAATACATTTTCAAATACTTGTGTTTCATAAGTTCTTCAAATGGTATAATGATACTCCCTATACCTTTGATATCGATGTAAATCAGGTCGCTGAACTTGATGAATAAGAAATATTTAAGATAGACGATGTTGTTGCCGCTGATTGCAGGATTGAAGCAAGCGTCAAATACACCTGAGAACTCCATATCTTTCAAGTAATGATACTTGTATTGGAGCATCTTATGCTGCTGTTGCTGCTGCTGCTGCTACCGCGAGGTCTTGCGAGGTCTCTTTGAGACGAAACTGAAGGTTTACTTGGTATATCAGGGAGGTTTGCGATATAACAGGTTTATGGCTTTGATATAACTTTATATCCTTGTTAATCAATTTTTTGTAATAGTATTATTTTTTAGAACATATATTATTTTGATATTATTTGGATGGCGATATCTTTCTTTTTCGCACAAGATAACTCGGAATTGTCAAATAAGTCTATTAAATAAGGCGAATACTTTGCATTTCCATCAATGCTAATCAGTTTATTATAAATCACTAAGAATATATCGCAGTTCATTCCTTTTTTCTCAAAAAATACAAGCAACTTAATGATATTCATCTTGTCCTCTTGGAATGCAGTTATTTCATCTAGTTCTTTTTCTATCAATGCCGCGTGATAATCTACAAAGAGGTTAGTATAATTACTTATTTTTGATTGAAAGTAGCATAGCCTTTCATATCCTAAGAATGTTAAGTTAAATTTATCAATAAGTGTTCTAGAAGAAACTGGCATATTAGGCAAATCATAAGGGTTGATATTATAGTAGCAGCAATAATGGTCATTTTCTATATTTTTAGTCTTCGCTGCAAAATCTTCAATAAAATATGCACAATCTATAAACCACACTCTTTTTTCTGTATATACAAAATCATAATAATACCTTCTATTATCAAGCCTTTCTATTGCCATATTTTTATTCTCAATAAGCATCAGAGATATTTCATAATACATCTTCAATAACTTATTCTTTACAAGGTCTTCAAATGGCATAATGACACTACCAACACCTTTGATATCTATGTATATCCTGTTGCTAAACTTGATGAATAAGAAATATTTGATAAATATAATTTGTCCGTGCCTATAGTCAAACAATCCTGAGAATTCCATATCATTAAAATGATGATACTGCACATATGTAGCCATTACTATATATTATTGTAATGTTTCATCAGTTTTTTACATACTACTTAAAGAAAAAATATACAGATAAATTATATCTTTAATCTATTTTAAAAGGAACAGAATTTAGAATTATTGATGGACGTTCTGTAATAAACATATCTGGTGGAGTATATCTTAAAAATATATTTTCAATTATATCGGAAAAAAGGTGTTGTTCTAAAGGGCTTTCATATGATTTGTATAATAGATTATTCATTTCAGATAAAATATTATCAGTGATATTATTTGTTTCATTTTTTGGTAAATCATCATAAATACTCCCCCTTCCTTTTCCTTTTTTCATAAACGCATATAATATTTTTTCATAATCATAATGTATATTTGAAATATTATGTTCAAAATATAAATCTTTTGCCATACCAAAATCAAATATAATGATATTATACTTGCAACATTTTAAGTAATAATCTTTTTCATTAAAAACATAATGATAATACCCTTTTATATTTTCATTATTATAATGAAATAAGAAGTTTCCGCTATGCATATCATTATGATAATACCCTATATTATTTTGAAATGTTGCTATAGATATGTACGTTTGAAATAATAAGTTAAGCATTAAATCATTATCTTCTAAAACATCGCGATTATCCATAATCGTTTTAAGGTCTCCATCAGCAAGTTCATTAACACTAATAAGTTTTGTGTTATCTGGTATTCCTTCTGTGCAATTGGAACTGCAATATATCATAAGAAAGTGTCTTGAAAGTTTCTTTAAAATTATTTCATTTGTTATTCTTTTCATAATTTCAACTTCTCTAAAATTTCCAATATTATACTCCATCACTTTTGTTGCAATAAGATATGTGCCTAATAAATTTGGAATATTTGTTAGGTATATTGTGCCATATTTGCTTTGTCTTCCCATCTTTTTTTCAAGATTTATAATGTTTCTAATAGTATACCCATTTTCCCCGTCAAAAGTTTTTTCTTCTAAACAATCGCCATCTTTTAATAGTGAAAGTCTGTTTTTTATTAGATTATAATGATGTATGCGATTTTTTAAAGTATTTTTATTTATACTAAGTTTACCCCTAAGAAAGCCTTGTATTTTCTTAATCTTATTTATACTAAGGTTTTCTTGAAGGAAACCTTGTATTTTCTTAACATTGCTTATAGTAGGTTTATCTACAAGAAAATCTTGTATTTTCTTAACCTTATTTATACTAAGTTTATCTCTAAGAAATTTTTGAATTATCTTAACCTTGTTTTCAAATAATATATCATTTGAAAAAATTCGCGAACTTGACTTATAAGTCGGAGACCTGTGAGATGGCGTAGGAGACTTAGGAGATTGTGTTGGAGACTTAGGAGATGGAGTAGGAGACTTAGGAGATTGTGTTGGTGTCTTAGGAGATGGAGTAGGAGACTTAGGAGGTCTTTTAGATGATGATGATGATTTGAATAATAAACCTGTTTTTATATCTTTTTGTAAATTCATCTTCTATTATTAGAAAACAAACTAATTTTTAATCATATAAATGGAAAACAAGAAACAAGAGAGACCCAAAGGAATAGTAGGGCACGAAAAACCTCGCAAACATCTTGCTATGCTGCTAATCAAAAGATAAAGAAGGACTTATTTTAACTAGTATAATTATTAAAAATTATATAAAAATACAAATGGCATTGTATATAAATACAAATGTTATCACCTCATATTACACCGATTGTAGCGATTACTTGCTACTTAGCATATCCCAAGAATTTACGTATAAATCCATTATTATTGCATAAAGTAGCAGTTATACACAATGTTGGATTAGTGCTTTTTAGTGCGTGGACTTTTGCATCGCTATCCCGTATCTTATATAGCGATGGGGTCATCTTCAAGTCCAACCATTATTTTCAAAATCCGCAATTTGATACTATTATGTATTGGTTCTATATCTCAAAATATTATGAGTTTGCCGATACGTTCTTATTGTATCTCAATGGTAAAACACCAATATTTCTTCAAAAATACCATCACGTTGGTGCGGTATTATCTTGGCATTTAATGTATTATTTTAAGGTCGAAATGGTTTGGATGGCGACGCTCTTAAATAGCGGAGTGCATAGCATAATGTATTCTTATTATCTAGGTTGTCTATTGAAAATAAATCAAGTAAGACACATAAAAAAAAATATCACAACAATGCAACTATGTCAGTTCTTTATATTGTATTCTAATTTCTATTTTTACTATCCGCCTATCGAGACGTGGTTTAATTATGGAATTATCACGTTTTTTGCTACGTATGGCGTAGGTATTATTGGTCTTTTTGGTAAGTTCTATTATGATACCTATCTGGTTAAAGAGAAAAAGGAAAGAATACAATTTACATATATATAAAAGTATAAAAGTAGTTAAAAACTGAATACAATTTGATACCTGCTTATCAAGTTATAGATATTATTTAGAGATATCATATTATATTTGTAATTTATCGAATGCTTGTCTAAATGCGTCATTATCATAGGCAAAGTTATACACAAGATTTTTAACCTGTCTATTGACATTAACTTCGTGGATACCTTTGATAAGACATTCGGCTACCTCAATATGACTGACATTATCGTGTTTGAAACTCCCCCCTGAGATTAGACAAATACGCACATAATCGATTTTTTCGGTATCTATTTTATTGTTATAATGGTAAATTGCATTTGCTATATTCTTACCAACTATATACACTGCATTCTTGAAATTATCTGCAGTGTTTTTTATTCCTTTGGGCCCTACACAATATATCATCGCTTTATTTGCTCCATTATTATAGGGCGCGTTTTTCAAGATATCTATGAAAACGTCCCCTGCATATAAACTATTACTTAAAAAGTCGCAAAGACGGCTCTCAGATATATACAGATACATATCTTTGAAATATGGGTTGTTTTCAAACTTACCCCCTTTATTAAATGCGTCAAAGTGATGTAAAGTTTCTGCTTTTGAATTTGAATATTCATTATTCACAATATTCAAATATTTAGTTCTNGAATATATATCAGGAATTAAGTCTTCTTCTTCCTTTACATTATAACAATCCATATAGCAAGATAGATGCATCTTTGTAGATAATTCATATAATTCTCTATCGTATTTGTCTGTTCGGATTGCCATATTGAATGCTTTGTTTATAGCACCACCTCCAACATATAATTGTTCGTCCCCTGCATTGAGTGAAGCCATAAATGTTGCTGGTTTGTCTTCTGTATTTTGATATATATACCCAGATTGCTCATAAACTGCAGTAAAATACTCCTTTTCCTCTTCAAATGTGTATTTGAATGGTTCCTTGTCTTTAACCACTATTGCTACTTGAGTTGCGTTATTCATATTTCGTATTGTTTTAATTAAATATAATATGTATATGATATTATCAATTTTTATTACTTGTTCGTATAAACGTCAATATATTTATGTAGCTAATGTATAAGCAATGCAAAAAATACCTTTGTGTTGGTGAAACGATACTATTATATAACATAAATTCCATCAATCTTTATGATAAATTATAAAATTTATTATTTGTTTGTGCTGGTTGATACGACATATCTAATGATTTACTAGATATAATATTTGTAGGTTGAATGGGTTCATAATAAGTTTGAATAGGCTGAATATATTTATCGGGTTCATAATAAGTTTGAATAGGCTGAAGTTGAATAGTTTGAATAGGGTTAGGTTGAATATATTTATTGGGTTCATAATAAGTTTGAACAATAATGTTTGGTTTTTGCAAATT
>JGI12421J11937_10000450_pt1 | contig 15931 bp, 8 predicted proteins | sample LakErihyJuly2011_2_FD_11937 | JGI IMG/M metagenome (IMG submission 11937)
CAAACCTATTTCAATATTTTTTTATGTATCGTACGCACCATTGTGGAGAATTAAATAGTCAATTTGTTACTCAAAATGTGACCCTTGCCGGTTGGGTACAAACCATTCGTAAATTTGGCGCTATCACATTCGTGGATTTAAGAGATAGGTATGGTATTACACAACTTTTAATTGGAGAAGAGCTTCAAACCGAATTGGATAAAAATCCCCTAGGTAGAGAATTTGTAATTCAAGTGAAAGGAACCGTCATTGAGCGCTCAAGTAAAAATGCAAATATCCCTACAGGAGATATTGAAGTAAAAGTAGCTGAATTTAAAATATTAAACGCCTCTGCTGTTCCGCCATTCACTATTCAAGATGATACGGATGGTGGTGATGACATTCGAATGAAATATCGCTTCTTGGATTTGAGAAGAAACGCGGTAAAAAAGAATTTAGCATTACGCTATGATGTAAATCGTGCAACCAGAAACTATTTACATGAAAAAGGATTCATGGATATTGAAACGCCTTTTTTAATTAAATCTACGCCCGAAGGTGCACGTGATTTTGTGGTGCCTAGCAGAATGAACGCAGGTGAATTTTATGCATTACCACAATCACCACAAACCTTTAAGCAGCTTTTAATGGTGAGTGGGTATGATAGATACTACCAAATTGTAAAATGCTTTAGAGATGAGGATTTAAGAGCCGACAGACAACCAGAGTTCACTCAAATTGACTGTGAAATGAGTTTTGTGGAGCAGGAGGATATTTTGAACATGTTTGAAGGTTTAATTAAAAGCATATTTAAAGCCGTGAAAAATATCGATTACACCGAAACGGTGCAACGCATGACTTGGGAAGATGCGATGTGGCAGTTTGGCAATGACAAACCTGATATTCGTTTTGGTATGCAATTGTGTAATTTAAAAAAGCCTACGCATGTATTTTCAGATAAAGCTGATCAAGCAGCACTCATCAACGGTGTTGACTTTAAAGTATTTGACGAAGCAGAAACAGTAATTTCCATCGCAGTTCCAGGATGTAGCGAATACTCCCGCAAACAAACCGACGAGTTAACCGAATGGGTAAAGCGCCCACAGATTGGCATGAAGGGATTGGTATTTATTAAATGCAATGCTGATGGCAGTTTCAAAAGCAGTGTAGATAAATTTTATTCAGAAGATAAATTAAAAGCGATTGCAGCTGCTTCAAATGCAAAAGCAGGGGATTTAATATTAATATTAGCAGGTGCGGAAGAAAGAACAAGAAAAGCAATCAGCGAGCTTCGTTTGGAACTAGGCAAACAATTAGGCTTTAGAAAAGAAGATGAATTTAAATTGTTATGGGTATTAGATTTTCCATTATTTGAATATGACGAGGAAGGTAATCGCTGGGTAGCTAGGCACCATCCATTTACATCACCTAAGCCAGATCATATTGAGATTATGATTAACAATGCTCCCGAAATTAGTGACGCTGCAAAATATTTAGAACATCCTTATGCTGGTATCAAAGCGAACGCTTACGATATGGTCTTAAATGGCAATGAAATTGGTGGTGGATCTATCCGAATTTTTCAACGTGCTTTACAAGAAAAAATGTTTGCAGCCTTAGGCATGAGCCCGGAGGAAGCTCAACATAAATTTGGATTTTTATTAGGCGCTTTTGAATATGGCGCACCGCCACATGGCGGCATTGCATTTGGCTTTGATCGCTTATGTGCTTTATTGGGTGGCAGTGAAAGTATTCGTGACTTTATTGCTTTTCCTAAAAATAACAGTGGTCGTGATGTAATGTTAGATGCCCCTAGTAGTATCGACGATAAGCAATTTGAAGAGCTTCATATAAAATTGAATTTGAAATAAATTATTGAAATTAAACGCATCAGTCCTCATGTCGAATGAAATGAAATTGTACACAGTACTCTCCTATTGCTTAATTCCAATAGCTTTATTTTTTGCATTTTTAGATATCATCATTTTAGCTACTTCATTAGCAAATCCAAGTGCACTAATTATGGTATTTATAGTCGCTTGTTTGGTTATATACACCTATACTAGTTTTAAATTTTTAAAAAATGGTGTGGAACGGGAACAAATCCAAACAAAAAAAACAAAGGATTGGATTAAAGTAAATGCCTACGTAAGTTTATTTTTATGTAGTTTATTTTTTATTAATTCTATAAGTATACTTATTTCATCGAATGAAGTTTTAAGCGGTTTCGTGAACGAATTTTTAGAACAACAAGCTGGATTCCCTGCTGAAATTACTGGTAAAATGATACTTTCAATTTTGAAAGGGGTATCGGTGTTTTTATTGATTACAGGGATTATTGGAATAGTGCATATAAGAACCACCCTTAGATTGGTTAAGCGCTATGCGTATTTGTTTGAATAGTAATTTACAATCAAGCCCTGAACTTGTAAAGCTATTTCTGTATTATCTCTCTAACTTAATTTTACCCTCCAATAAAGGAGACACGCGCGCCAAATATTATGTCGCTAATTTTATACCTTTATACAAATGAACAATGCCATCCCTTTAGCTGAAAGATTACGTCCTAAAACACTTACTGATTTGGTTGGACAAGAACATCTATCCAGTCCGGACAGCGTATTGCAAAAAGCAATTACAAAAGGCAAGGTACCCTCCATGATATTATGGGGACCACCGGGAGTAGGTAAAACAACTTTAGCTAATATTATATCTACCACATTTAATAGCGCTTATTATCAGCTAAGTGCCATTAGTAGTGGTGTAAAAGAATTAAGAGAAGTTATTGAAGAAGCAAAATCAAAACCAGGTGCTATCTTATTTATAGATGAGATTCACCGATTTAATAAAGGCCAACAGGATGCACTTTTGGGTGCGGTAGAAAAAGGCATCATCACTTTAATTGGCGCCACCACCGAAAATCCTAGTTTTGAAGTAAATAGTGCCTTACTAAGCAGATGTCAAGTATTTATATTAAAAGCATTGGATGAGAAAGCATTACATAAATTAATTCATCAAGCGATTGAAAAGGATGAAATGTTTCAAGGGCAAACGATTGAAATTAAAGAAACAGAGGCCTTGTTTCAATTATCAGGTGGTGATGGACGAAAATTATTAAACTTACTAGAGTTATCCGTGGAAGCATTAATTGATATAGAAAAATCAGGGGCGCCTTTGGTATTGACCAATGACTGGGTGATGGAAGTTGCGCAAACTAATATCGCATTGTATGATAAAAATGGCGAACAGCATTATGATATTGTTTCTGCATTTATTAAAAGCATGCGTGGTTCGGATCCTAACGCTGCAGTGTATTGGCTATCTAGAATGATTGCTGGTGGCGAGGATGTAAAATTCATCGCCCGTCGTATGTTGATTTTTTCAAGTGAGGATATTGGCAATGCGAATCCTAACGCTTTTTTACTAGCCAATGCTTGTTTTGATGCAGTAACTAAAATCGGTTATCCAGAAAGCAGAATTATTCTGTCACAATGTGCCATATATTTAGCCAGCTCCCCAAAAAGCAATGCATCCTACGAAGCCATTAATCATGGACTTGCACTCGTGGACAAAACCGGGAACTTACCGGTACCCTTACATTTAAGAAATGCCCCTACTAAATTAATGAAGGACTTATCCTATGGTAAAAATTACCAATATTCACATTTGGGTGAAAATAACTTCCTTGAGCAAGAATACTTGCCTGACAATATTAAAAACACCGCCTTATATCAGCCTCAAAAAAATACAAGAGAACAAGAAATAAAAAAGTTTTTGAGTGAAAGATGGAAGGGAAAATATGGGTACTAGTCAATATACCGTAATCAATTTTTAATTACATTTGTTTTATGAGTCAACTTAATAATACCACTTGGGTCACCAAACATTTTTCAGCACTTTCTGTAGCAGAAGTATATGAAATGTTAAGATTGAGAAGTGATGTATTTGTAGTAGAGCAGCATTGCATATTCTTAGATGCGGACAACAATGACCAAAAAGCTTACCATGTACTTGGCTATATTAATGGTGAACTAATTGCCACTACCCGATTATTTGACAAAGACATTGTTTATATGGGCTATCAGAGTATTGGCCGTGTAGCAAATGCCGCAAAGTACAGAGGCATGGGTATTGGGAAAAAGTTAATGCAATATTCCATTGAACAATGCGAACAACTTTTTGGAAAAGGCCCTATCAAAATTGGCGCGCAACTCTATTTAAAAAAGTTTTACAACGAACAAGGTTTTGAACAGGCGGGTGAAATTTATCTGGAGGATGAAATAGACCATATCCCAATGATTCGTCGCTAAAATAATTTATACGAAAATTTAATACCTTGTGTTTTGGATCCATTTTGTAAATAGCCATTTACAAAATCAACACGAATCAATTTAATTATTTTTTCAACTGAAACGAAAGTTTCAAAATAATTAGGCTTCCCATTTACATTCAATGTGTTTGCTCCAAGTACAAAAAACCAATTTAATTTTTTAAATACTGGTATTTTATTGGAGATAAAACCGTTCAAATGATATTCAAAATGAGATTCGGTATAAAGGGATGCTGTATTACTAAAAGTATAATAAGGCAATAACTGAAATCCATTCATATAATTATAATTCACAGCAATTTCATTACCTAAATAATGTTGATAATCAGGCGTGAACACTTTATTTGCATTGGAGAAGCCGCCTATAATAACTTTAGCATCTAGCTTACCATACAATTTTAAATTCAAATTTTGCGAGGCAGTTACGCGCCACTTCACAAAATCAACATCGCTTCCAGCTATTGATTTTAATCCACTCGCTATATTAAAATTAAGTGTAGGATATTTCGAGCCCAAATTAATCATACGCTCTGGTAGTTCAAGGTATTTGGAAAATGGCCTCCAGGTAAGATTAAAACTAACCACCATTGATTTATGCGGTATTAAATTAGCGTTCATTAAAGTAGTAGGATAATTAGGGTCAAATGTTTTCCCCCTGAGCATTTCAACTACATTATCCATTGGTTTCCGATTTTGATATTGCAAATTCACAGATGCATTGACCCCTTGTCCAAAATTTCGGCCATATCCCATTTTAAAAAATGAGGCGGAATAAGTTTTCATATCATTTCGACCCCAAATGTACCCGCCAACTGAATTGGCTAATTCTGTAATAGGATTATTGTTATTAAACTGAAAAACGTTATTTCCAAAACCCAAATTCATAGCCGACCTTGATTTTGTAGGGAATGTATAGTTGGTAATTACTTCCCCATATAACTTTTGCTTACTTAATCCATACCTTAATGCTGGATTAATTTGCAGGTTATTATACCTTTTGTATTGTTTTGAATAGGACATCCTAAAATTCATCACCCTTCCCTCTGCAGGATTAAAGTAAGTAGGAAAGGTGGTGAGTAAAGGATCAAATCGTAGGAAGGTTTTTTTAGTTTGTATACTATAGTTATAGCCTCTAATAAACACATTAAAAAACTTTGGTTTATTCCTGACCTTATCCACGCTATCCATGTAAGCAGGCGTAGATCGTAATTTTTCCAAGCTGTCTTTTTTAATAAAATCTAAGGCCTCACTAGGTAGCAAGGCAACAGGTCGCGCACTATCCCAAAATTGCAATGACTTTTTATTAGAACTATCTAGGTACTTGATGACAATGTTACTGAAATACTTTGGACCAAAATTTTTATTAATTTCATATTGATTATACACCTGCAAAAAGCTACCGTAAAATTTGAAACCCAAAAAACTACCAGCAATATTACTCACTTGTTGCTTTACTACCCATTGATTATTAATAGGTGTATATATTTGCTCATAGCTCACCGTATCTACTAATTGTAATTGCTGTTCCTTTAACAAATTCAACTGAACACTATGAATGCACCAGCGGCCATCAATAATGGTAATGAATCCTGTAAATAAAGGCTCCTGCTTTCGCTTTGGTGTCACTTTAATTCTACAAATTTCAAGGCCATTTTCGTAAAACGACCCTACATATTTATACTTATAATAATTAAGTGCATTATCAGCGATGGGTGAAATAAACCCACGCGGATTAAAGGCATTACTCACTACAATATTGTTTTCATAAAATGATATAATAGATGGATTCCCAAATCCAAAGCCATTACTACGACCACTTACTTTGGTGGAGGTGATTTCTACCTTTTTTTGATTGTCTTTAATGGAATAATCGGCAAAGGTCTCTGACAAGTAGAGCAGCTTTGCTTTACTAGTGTCTCCGTCCTCAAAATCGACAGTGTCCCCAAAAAACTTATTGGGATAATCCCTTAATTGTATTTGTCCTTTTAAATACACTTGACATTTAAAATTATTGAACTCCTTTAAATAAATAGGCCTTTGTTTAATCGCATTTCTGATAATTTCATAGGCAGGGTCCTCCGCTTTATTAGAAACAACCACTTCCTTCAATTCATACTCCTGCTCCTCTAAAACAAAATTTAAAGTAGTGGTAATGTCTTCGATTTTTATTTTTTTCTCATTGGTTTTAAATCCAATATTTTGGCATACAATACTATATTCCCCTTTTGTTAATTGCAAACTATACTGCCCCTTACTATTTGCAGTAGTGCCCTTTGTTGATTTTTTGATACTAATTGACGCGAATGGTATCTCCTTCCCTTTCATATCCTTTATAGTACCTTGTAAAGTACCCGCCTTTAATACTACTGAATGAAACAGAATAGCGATAATCAATAAAAATGAACGATATAATATAGTAGTTTTCAAAAGCGAGTTTTATTATTTATTGAATAGAAGGATTAAGAATGAAATTTGTTACAAAAATTATCTACTCGCCTATTTCATCTCTAAAGTTAAATATTTAGCGGTATGCGTTTTTGATTTTTTAATCATTTCTTCAGGGGTGCCAGCAAACTGAATCAGCCCGCCGCCACTTCCACCTTCGGGACCTAGGTCTATAATATGATCGGCTACTTTAATTACATCCATATTGTGTTCAATGACTAAAACGGTATTACCTCTATCTACTAACCTATTCAATACGCCAATCAATAATTGTATATCCTGAAAATGCAAGCCCGTAGTGGGTTCGTCCAAAATATAAAATGTTTTACCCGTATCCTTCTTTCCTAATTCTGTTGCCAATTTAACGCGCTGCGCCTCACCACCACTTAAGGTAACCGCTGATTGTCCTAGGGTAATATATCCTAATCCCACTTCCAACAACACTTTTAATTTGCGATAAATAAAGGGTACTGCTTGAAAAAATTCACAGGCTTCTTCCACCGTCATGTTTAATACATCGCTGATGGATTTTCCCTTATATCTAATTTCCAATGTTTCTCTGTTATATCTTTTACCGCCACATTTTTCACAATGCACATATACATCTGGTAAGAAATTCATTTCAATGACACGCATCCCGCCTCCTTCACAAACTTCGCAACGTCCATTTTTAACATTAAATGAAAAACGACCCGCTTGATAGCCCCTAATTTTTGCTTCAGGTACAGATGCAAACAAGGTTCTAATATCAGTAAAAAAACCACAATAGGTTGCAGGATTACTTCGAGGTGTTCGACCAATAGGTGATTGATCAATCTCGATCACTTTATCAATATTTTCTATGCCTGCCACTTTTACATAAGGCATAGGCTTAGTTTTACTATGATAACAGTACTGTGATAAAATCGGATACAAAGTCTCATTAATCAATGTGGACTTTCCACTTCCACTCACTCCTGTCACCACGGTAAAAGTACCTAACGGAAAATCACAGTTTACTTTTTGTAAAGTATTACCAGTAGCTCCTTTGATACTTATGCTTTGTCCATTCCCCTTTCTGCGTTCTGCCGGTATCTCAATTTTCTTTTTACCTGCTAGATAAAGTGCTGTATCAGATTTTAATTTGATAATTTCCTGCGGTGTTCCTTGTGCTACAATATGACCACCATGAATTCCAGCCTTTGGACCAATATCCACTAAGTAATCTGCAGCCATCATGATATCCTTATCATGTTCTACTACCAAAACTGTGTTACCAATATCTCGTAATTGCTTTAATGCAGTAATTAATCTTTGGTTATCTCTTTGATGAAGTCCAATAGAAGGCTCGTCTAATATATACGTGATCCCTTGTAATTGAGATCCAATTTGTGTTGCCAATCGGATACGTTGCGATTCACCGCCACTCAATGATTTGGAAGGTCGACTTAAGGACAAATAGGACAATCCCACATTCATTAAAAAGGAAATACGATCATCTATTTCTTTTAATATCCCACTTGCAATTTGTGTGTCCTTTTTATCCAATTTTGCTGGCAGCTTTTTAAACCATTCCTGCAAATCATCTAGATGCATGTCATTTAAAAATGCAATGTTTTTTTCATTCACCTTAAACCACAAACTTTCTTTTCTTAATCTTGCACCTTCGCAGGTTGGGCAAGTATTTAATTCCATAAACTGCTCCACCCATGCTTTTAATACATCGGTACTTTGTGAGGAAGTAAACCATCTTTTCAACATAGGCACAATACCTTCATAACTTCCAGTATAGGTGTCCGGTATATTTTCATCATTCAAATCCAAGTCTAAGTTGGATGGAATATTTTTATCTCCAAATAAAATCAAATCTAATTGCTCCTTACTTAACTCATTGATTGCTTTATCTAAATTAATTTTATGTTTTCTTGCAAACTGTTTTACTTGATTATAAACGCTGGCTTCTCTTTCTTCTCCCAACGGCGAAACACCCCCTTCCTTAATACTAAATGATTTATCTGGAATAAGTAAATCCATATTTATAGCATACACATTTCCTAGCCCTTTACAATTTGGACAAGCTCCATAAGGGGAGTTAAACGAAAAACTATTCGGCGAAGGTTCCTCATAACTAAGCCCAGTAGATTCACACATCAATTGTTTTGAATATTGAACCACTTTTGTTTTTCCTTCTTCTAAAACGAATAATAAATCCTTTCCCATTTTTAAACATTGGGAAACACTTTCACCGAGTCTAATTTTCATAGCATCATTCACTGGAATACGATCTACTACTACTTCAATATCATGTATTTTATATCGGTCCACCTGATACTTGGGTCTTAATTCAACAATCTCACCATCTACCCTTGCTTTAACAAATCCCTTTTTTCTAATTTCCTCAAATAATTCCCGATAATGACCCTTACGACCGCGTACCACTGGGGCTAATAAATTAATTTTTTTATCCTTAAACTGTGAGGTAATATTTTGAATGATTTCGGCTTCGGAAAATTGAACCATGGGCTTTCCGGTATTATAACTATAGGCCTTCCCTATTCTTGCGTATAACAAGCGTAAAAAGTCATATAATTCTGTAACAGTTCCAACTGTTGACCTGGGGTTTTTATTGGTTGTTTTTTGCTCGATAGCAATCACTGGCGACAAGCCGGTAATTTGATCCACATCAGGCCTTTCCATATCCCCCATAAACTGCCTCGCATATGCACTAAAGCTTTCCATATAACGTCGCTGCCCCTCGTTATAAAGAGTGTCAAAAGCGAGCGATGATTTTCCGCTACCACTCACACCAGTAAAAACCACTAATTCATTTTTAGGGATGACAATATCAAAATTTTTCAAATTATGCTCCCGAGCACCAATGACCGATATGTATTCTTTTTGTTTATTCATGAGATTTGGTAAAGTTATAACAACCCATCAAATAAATAGTTGACTCATGAGCACAAACATTTAGTAATTTTGGAGAAATAAGCCTATTAAAACCATGTCTATTTTAAATAGCACAAAAATGCCCTTAAATCTTAGCTACAAACTGGCCCAGACCTTGGCCTTGTTGATTGCTATTGTGTTGTTTATACTTAGCTATATTTTCGGAAGGGATGTCGTATTTTTATGGTTTAACACTAATCTTGGGGCATCTGCAGATATCTTTTTTTCCTATTTTACTCATTTGGCAGACGGGTGGATTTTGATTCCCTATTTGATAATAATAGTGGGTGTTTATAAAAAAGACCTACTATTCCTTGTTATAAATTTTATTTTTTCAACCCTCCTTACGCAAATACCTAAGCAATTAATTTGGCCCAATATAAATCGGCCTATTGCAAGTGGTATTGACCTATCAAAAATTCATACAGTGGCTGGTGTTGAGGTGCATTCTTTTAATAGTTTTCCTTCAGGGCATACCGCTACCGCTTTCACTTTATTTTTAGTAAGTGTATATTTTTTCCCAAATAAAAAAGTTTTACTGGGTGCTGGTTTATACGCAATAATTTGTAGCTATTCCAGAATTTATCTTGGGCAACATTTTCCATTGGATATCGCTGGAGGAATTATTGCAGCATTGTTAAGTGTGGCAATAAGTATACTCATCAGAAAAAAATTATTTAAAAAGCCTTTTTAAAGTTACTCCCTATGAAATACAAAGTATTTAGCTTCTTTATCGGTCTTAGTATTGTTGGGCAATTAACAGCGCAGGATACTTCAAAAGTGAATAACCACAATTATACTGTTGCTGAAAAAAATATAATTGATCTAACACAGCAAATTATTCCTGGCCGAAAAAATAGTCCCGCACAACAAGTGAAGCCCTATATTATTTTAATATCAGCTGATGGTTTTAGGGCTGATTTCACAGAAAAATATGAGGCCAAAAATTTACAAAATTTGTCTAATAATGGAATTCGTGCAAAATTCATGACTCCCTCCTACCCATCAGTTACATTCCCAAATCATTATAGTATTGTTACTGGCTTATACCCTTCCCATCATGGATTGGTGGATAATAGTTATATCGATGTTCCTACAGGTGCTTTTTACAATATGGGAAATAAAAAAATGGTGGCCGACGGAAAATGGTATGGCGGTACACCATTATGGGTATTAGCTGAAAAACAAAAAATGATCACAGCTAGTTTTTACTGGGTTGCCTCTGAAGCAGCTATACAAGGCGTTCGACCAACCTATTATTATAATTATAGTGAAAAAATACCTATTGAAACTAGGATAAAAACGGTTAAAGATTGGCTAATGCTTCCTGAAGAAAATCGTCCGCACTTAATTACCTTTTATTTTCCCGATGTAGATCATGATGCACATGACTTTGGACCTGAAGATCCGAGAGTTAAAAAATCTGTTCAATTTGTGGATAGTAGTATTAATGCTTTACAATTAGCACTTGCGCCTCTAAACCTTCCAATCAGTTATATATTTGTATCTGATCATGGGATGACGACAGTAGACAATGTAAATACCTTGGGTTTACCAAAAGCAGTGGACACCGCTTACTTTAAAGTGCCATGGGGAGATGCACAATTACATTTGTATGCAAAGGATGCTTCAAAAGTTGAACCTACTTATAATGAATTAAAAAAAGATACCAGCATCACTGTTTATAAATTAGATGAAACACCTGATTATTGGCATTATAAAAAATCAGATGACTGGAATAATCGCTTAGGTGATTTATTATTAATACCGCATGTACCTAAAATATTTAATCTTTCTCCATCTAAAACAACCAAAGGCAAACATGGATTTGATAATCATTTAGTGGATATGCGCGCAAGTTTTATGGCATGGGGTCCTGCCTTTAAAAAAGGAAAAGTTATTGCCGGTTTTGAAAATATTCATATCTACCCGTTAATTGCTAAAATTCTTGGATTGGAGTACGATGAAAGTAAAATTGATGGTAAGTTTATAGTATTAAAAAATACTTTGAAGTAATAAGCAAATAGTATTTATTTTAATTAATCGTGTATACAACGCACTGAAAATCCTCCAATTTTATCATTTAAATTTGATTCAACAAATAATGCATTGTCTTTACTGAGGGCTCTTGTATAAGCCCTTGTATTATCAGTTGCATTCGATGTCATTGTCCAAAAATACGTTACATTCCCTAATCCACTTGGACTTAAGGTTCCCATATAGCCAGTGGCCAATGCTGTAAAATTATATTTATTAGTAGCGCCGGTGTTTGGGGAATTCCAATGGGTGAGTCCTGCTTCCTTAAGTGACCCACCATCAGATCCAATAAAACTATTTAAAGTAGTAAATTCCGAACTTGAAGGGACATGCCAATTAACAGGACAAACCCCTCTGCTGTCAACAATAGCATACCAATTATATAATTTACCATATACAGCATCATTCGCAGGATTGAAATTATAACTACACATGGCAGCAGTCGTTAAATTTCTCCACCCAGTGGCTGATGTAAAATTTGGAATAGCCGTGCCATCATTAAAAGTAGTAACATCTAAATTTTTGGACATCCATAATTGGGACCCAATCATACCAGATGGCCCCACTAAAAATCCCTGTGGCATTACTTGTGCGTTTAAAGAAAAAGAAATAATAAAAAAAACCAAAAATAGAAATACTTCTTTTTTCATTTAAAAATTTTGAACAATAGTTGTATAATAATAATTGCCATCATATATTAAGGTTACGATATCCAACTTATTGGGGGTATTGGTTAAATTGGGAATAACCCCTCCTGCCCATTTCCAAGAAGTAGGAAAGGTAACATCCCTTGACCCCGTTGCATCTTGTACAAATTTAATTAAGTAAGTTCCTACCGCCGGGTTGGTTAAATTTAAGGTTGTGACATTTAAACTTAAACTAATGGTGAAAACATTACCTGTACTTAAATCAAGCGCAGTTGTTGTTGAAGCAGTTGTTGCATTTGGCATAGTTAGTTTAAATCGTTTGGCCGTAATATCTCCCGTGGCAATGATTGAAGTAGCATTAGCTGCGCCAATATTAGGTGTAATTAATGTGGGTGTGTTTTCTTTCACCACTAAGCCCGTACCTGTAGTACTGACTGTTGATAAAACTCCGGAAGCATTATTGGTGACTATACCACTTACATTTAATCCTGTTAAACTAATACCTGTAAAACTAGGCGAACTAATTGTAGCAACTGCTTGACCAATACTTAAAGTATTTCCACCGCTAAACGTCACGCCCGTTCCAGCCACCAGCGTAGCTTGCTTATTATTGAATAACTGCCAATCACTGGAAGAGAGTGCTCCAGTATTACTACTGGTAGCCGTTTGAATGGAAATCGTATTGGATGTTTTACTAAGTGGTGCAGTGAAACTTAAAGGTGATTCATAATCAGTCCCAGCTATTGCAGCAGCAACTATTCCTGAGCCATTGGCTTTTAATATTCCGTTATTGGCTCCAGCGCCTCCATAATTGGAACCTATAATATTTGCATTCCATGCGCCAGCAGTGATGGTTCCCAATAAAGTAAGGCTCACAGATCCAGCCATTGGCGAAGCCCCAATACTATTATAAGAAATGGTCATTGGACTGGCGCCATTAAAACTTGATAAAGTAGCTGCACCAGTACCACTATTATTAAATGTAATGGCATTATTTGTATTAGCTGGAATAGTAATATCTGCAGTTCCATTGAATCCTATACCATTGATCAATTTAGTATTAAATAATGCAGTTGAAGTAGCTGCATTACCTGTTGTATTTTGATTAAGTGTTGGAATATCTGCAGCTACTAAGGTTCTAAAAATAGGTGCACCGCCAATACCATTGGGTGCTGCATAAATTGTATTAGCAGACTGTGTGCCCAAAGTACTCATCTTATTGTTAAACGTATTCCAATCTGTAAAAGATAAATACCCATTTGCATTGGTCGTAGCCTGTGTGATCATCATCTTACCAGTACTAGCAGTATAGGATAATGGTGCATCTCCCGCTAAAAAACCGTCCACTGCAGCTTTCGCTCTTGCATTACTAAAATACAAATTTGTTCCTTCATTAATATCGGATGATGTTAAAACAATGGATCCTGTTGTATATCCATTCACAGAGGATACCGAAGCCGGCATTAATAATTCCAACCAGTTGGCTAATACAGAAGGATCAGAAGTACTTAATACATAGTTTTTACTATTATCTGTTCTAATTGCAATGCTTCCCAAAACTGCTGCTGAAAGTGCAAGCATTTCTGTTTGCGAGTTAACTACATACCCACTGGAAAAAGAAATCGCTGGGATTTGTGCTGTAGGAATTTTACCTAATGCATTTAAAGTAGCAATGCCATTGGCAATTGCTTTTTCACTAGCACTAATTTTGTTATTAAAAATATTCCAATCAACACTTGAAATATACCCTGCCGTATTTGTATTTGCTTGATTGATGGAAATAGAACTCGATACATTAATTAAAGGTGCAATAAAACTTAATGGGATTTGATAATCTGTAAGCGAAGATGCGGCACTCACTACTCCAATACCATTTGCTTTTAATAAACCATTCACATTCCCTGCTCCTCCAACTGATGCTCCAACAACTGTTCCATTCCAAATACCGGAGGAAATGGTACCTAAAGTTGTGATATTCGATGACCCAGCTAGCGGAGAAGCACCCATTGTGTTATAGGATATCGTTTTATTTGAGGCTCCATCAAAAAAGTCTGTTGTATTGGCGCCGTCACCCGAAACACTAAACAATAATTTATTTGTGGTGCTAGCTTTGATATTAATATTTGCACTTCCATCAAATGCAATATTATTGATAGATGCAGGACTTTGTAATTTGGAAGCTGTACTTGCATTACCCGAAGTATTTGATGTATTATCTGGAATATCTGCTGCAACCAATACCCTATATTGAACAGTACCTGCAACACCCGAACTTGGTCCAGCTAAAATATAATTAGGGTTTATTGCACCTGATAAACCTACAATACTATAGTTGGGTATATTTAAAGACTGCCCAGTTAATATTGCAGTACCATTATTACTATTGGTTGTTAAAGCGTTTATGCTTGTTGCATATGCTGTATTAAAATGATCATAGTCTGATTTACTAATTAATCCTGCAGTCACTGAACTTGCATTGGCCATGGGAATATTTATAACATGATCTGAGCCAACGGAAGTCCAATTAGGTAATAATCCTGCGATACCAGGTGTAGCAAAGTTTTGTAATTGTGTCGTAAGTCCATTTAAATTATATAATTGTGCATGGTTAGTAACATTACCTAATCCCACTTTTGATGCATTTATACCCGAGGCAATTTTGGCATTAGTAATGGCCGCATCTAAAACTTTATTGGTGGTAATGGCGTCGTTACTAATTATTGGTGCATCAGCAGTACCCCCTAAATCACCGGCTAATTTTATTTTTCCTTTAGTGGTAGGATCTGCATCGGCAACACCAACCAAATTGGTGCCGTCTACATAGGATTTAACTGCTTTAACAGAAGGATATTTGGATTCAGATAAAGCATCTGCTACAATATCATTTGATTTATTTAGTTCATTTTCCTTTAAATTAACTCTATTGGATAAAAAACTAGTATCACGTTTTATTCGATCGCTTAACATCGCCGAAGTATCAGAAATATTTAATTTTTTTATTAAGCTTGTGTTTATGTCTGAAGTGCTCACTTTTAGTGCTAATGCTGATGTAGTAGCAAACGCGCTTAAGTCCTGATCTCCAGTATTTATTCCAGAGATTGTACCTAGTTTCGTTTTTTCGATTGTTGTAAAATCATTGCTTGATAATGCTTTTCCAGTCACTTTATCTACTTTGGCTGCAATGCTCGCATTAATAGGAGTAAGATCAACTGTTTTTGCAGCTAATTGCGTTGGAGTAACATACTTTGATGTACTATCAGCTAAGTTTAATTTAGTTGCGATAATAGCATTTATTGGAGCTAGGTCAACAGTTTTAGCAGCTAACTGCGTTGGGGTAATATATTTTGTAGTACTATCAGCTAAATTAACTTTAGATATTAAAATACTATCAACCTCTACTTTATTCGCTTTTAGTGAAATTGCATTTGTAATAGGAGTTAGATCAATTGTTTTTGCAGCTAATTGTGTTGGAGTAACATACTTTGATGTACTATCAGCTAAATTAACTTTAGTGATTAAAGTACTATCAATGTCAACTTTATTCGCTTTTAGTGAAATTATATTT
>JGI12421J11937_10000451_pt1 | contig 15923 bp, 22 predicted proteins | sample LakErihyJuly2011_2_FD_11937 | JGI IMG/M metagenome (IMG submission 11937)
AATTGTCCATCTGTGGTTTTGCGTGTTAATAGACCATCTACGTTTTCACCTATAAAATATTTTGGAGAGATTAATCTTACCGCACGCGCGAATTCTCTAAATAGCGTGTTTCTTGGGTCGTCTGGTAGTTTTTTTCCGCCATTACTAAATCCTTGACACGGATGTCCCGCAAATATTAAATCGATTGTTCCTTTATATTTTTCGAATAGCGCGTCTTTTATTAGTGTAATATTTGTTTGGTCTTGTTTTTTTTTATTACTAAGGTCTTCTATTAATGATGACTCCGGAAAATTTAATATATGACTTTGTATTGCTGCGTTAGAAAACTCGCAAAATGCTTGAACGTTTACTCCCGCATTAATCATACCTAGCGTGTCTCCGCCCATTCCCGAAAATAAACTTAACGCATTTAACTGTGTCATAATATTAATATTTGATTTTTTATATTTAAATATTAATAGTATCAATTTTTTTATTAATAGGTTTTGGGGGGACTGAGACAGATTTATTTAATAATAGGAGAAACATTAAAAAATAAGCAAGGAGTACAACCAGGTATATTAACTACTGAACAATTAAAAATAAAAAAATTCTTTATCGGATGATGAGTGGAAAAAATATTATCATAATGAATATATGAAAAGATATTATAAAAGTGATTTAAAAGGATTTATTAATACCAGAATACGTGCTCATAAACGTTTTGATAAAGAAACTTTTGGTATGGAAGGTGATATTGATTTACATTTTATATTAAATTTAATAAAAAAAACCGAATGTAGATGTTCAATTAGCAATAAAATTATGAATTTAAATAATGAAAATACTAATTTTAAAATGTCTATTGAACGTCTTGATAATGCTATACCACATAATAAAAATAATATAATTTTAGTATGTAAGGAATTTAATTTATATAATTCATTACATTGGAATAAAGAATTATTTAAAGAATTATTTATTTAAATTTGAGAGATTGTAGTAGTTTGGCCTATTTTTGTCCAATCATTTAAATTACGACACAAAGGACAACANGGTTTATGGTTGTTATTTCCGAAATTATTGTTTGTAATATTAAACCAACAATCATTACATACTTTATGATTACATTTTAATATTAGTATAATTTTATCTTCAAAACATACACAACATTCTTCTATTATATTTGTATAAGTATGTTTCCCCATTTGAACCGCACAATTACCACATATATTATTATTATTATGACAATTTAATACCCATTTTGGATTTTTTGTTCCACAATATTTATAATTTCTACATTCAATAGGAATACAGCAATTTGTAGGACAATAACCTTCGTGTTCTCTATGACCACAAATACATACTTCATCAAATTCGTCTGTTTCCTCGTTATAGCATTCACACTCGCATTGAATTAAACATTCCCCAAGTCCATTACAAGATGTCATTCATTATAATATATAACATTGCTTTTAATAATTAATATTATATGTTTATGAATTATTTATTTTGATTTGAGAGATTGTAGTAGATTGGGTTATGGGGGGACTGGGACTGATATAGCGAGGAATAAAAAGAGGAATAAGAAGAGGAAATGTGTAGTCGCGAACCCCACCCATTTCCCACCCATTCCCCATAGTCACCCTATATTACAATATATATTACTATCAATAACCCACAACATTTATAGCATTTATAGCAAACCGGAATTCGGTGATAAAACCTTAAACCAGTAGCAAAAAATTATATAATAAATCTCTCTGTTAGTCTTATTTAAAATTGATTTATTATTATTATTTTAATTATTTTACTCTAACATGTCTAACGCTATTACGTCTTTGCTTATGCCCACTCCTTGTATTGATCGCACAATTGACTACACTGCGTTCGCGGGCAAGTCTTGGCAAGAGAAGATGGACATTTGTAATGAATGTGAGTGTTGCGAGCAGCACATGTTCCTAAAACCGCACTTGGTCTTGCCTACTGTTCGTGGGTATGATTACATTGATGTAATAGACACTACTAACGGTTTGAGGTATAGGGAATGTAAATGTAAGTGTCGGTTTTTGGCGCGGCGAATGTGCGAACAGGACAATTGTGATATTATGCGTGCGTCGCCAGATCCTTCTGAGTTGCCACTGCCCCCACGAGACTGGTTGAAAAAAGATAATGCGGACGAGCTAAGTCTTCTTGATTGGGCAACAGACGAGGCACTCGAATACTATTGGAAGGATCAAGTCAAAGCATGCCAATATGCTATCTTTCATTTGTGTTAAACTTATTGTTGTGTTGAGTTGAATTTTTAAAATTATTTATTTTTTTTGTTAATTATTTTAAATAATTTGAGAGATTTAGCATAGAGATTTAGCATTATTTCCGATGTCTCATTTTCCCTGATATTCAAAATCTCTCTATTTATTTATTTTATATTTGATCTTTTATTGCTTTGCTATGGGGTTGTTTTATATTTATATTATTACTTATTTTAAATATAAAACAAAAAGAAATTGGATACATACTCTAATGTGTATGAAGTTGTTATTTACTGGGTTAAATAATTATACATTATATTTACTAACAATGCCCCTAGTGCCGCACTTAGAAAAGACATAATATTTACATCTTGTCTTTGTGTCTCTTTTCTCTCAACTACTTCCTCATTTTCTATTACTGTTTTTACTAATTCACATAATAACATATCTATACTATCTCTTTGTTTGATTACTTTTAATTGTGCTTTTGACCATTCCATATAAGGTAAGTGATCCATTACTTCCGGTTTTTCATCTAATATAGAACATACTTTGTTATTTCCTCCCATTATACTACTATCTATTGGTTGTGTTAAACTTTGGTTTGCCAACATTTTACATATTTCGTTATGTAATTTTTCATCGCTTATTAGTTTATTTCGTTCGTTAATTATATTGGCATCTAAGGATTTATATTTTAACAATACTTCTTTCATTAAGAAATTTATATTTGACATTTTATATACTCATTATTTGCTTTATTATTATATTCTTTTTATACACTGCTATTACTTGTCTTCTTATCTTTTAGTACCTTATATTATTTTTTTCTTTTTTTCTTTTTTTACTTATTAACTTTTTTATCTCTTTATTGCAAACCGGAATTCGGTAGCATAACCTTTTATTGGTTATAATTTCATTTTGGTTATTTCTCTCATTTATGTTATACTTAAAAAAAATTGAATTGTAATTTTTTTTAATTGTATATTCTACACAAACTAACTAATACTAATACTAATACACAATGTCGACCACTATTGATATGCTTGCTATGCGCGTCGAGACCCTCGAGAAGCAGATCGCGCTCATCCTTAAGCAAGGAATCTCGGATACCGAACCTGTTAAGTCCAAAAAGTCAAAGAAGGAAGACACGAAATCTAAGAAGACCAAGAAGACCAGCGACGATTCTTCTTCTGATGATGAAGAAAAACCCAAGAAAAAGCGGGGAACCAACGGCTACATCATGTTCTCCAAGTCTGTCAGGGATGAAATTATTACCAAACTCAGCACGGGCGATGAAAAACCGAAGAACACAGAAATTATGAAGCAACAAGCTGTTTTGTGGGCGCAAATTGGGGACGAGGAAAAGGCCTCTTGGAATGCCAAAGCAAAGGAGGTTAATGCTGTTGCGTAATAAAGTTATTCTAAGCATGTTTAATATATTTTAAAAAATCCCAAAAAAAATATTTTTTTTTGAGAGATTATAGGGGGTTTTTCTTTTTTTATTAGCATAACTTCTTTCTGGTTATTTCTCTCATTTATTGTTACACTTATAAAAAATTGAATTGTTTTTTTTTATTATGTCTTATGTTCTACACTAAAACCACTTACATAATGGCGATGACTTTTGAGATGCTTGTTGCTCGCGTTGATAGTCTTGAGAAGCAGTTTGCTTTCTTGCTTCAGCAAACCAAGTCTGATGCTGATTTGACTAAGACCAAGGCATCTAAGAACTCTTCTTCTGATGTTCCGATCGATGCGTCCAAGAAAAAGAATAAAAAGGAGGTCTCTTGTGTTGATGAAGTCGATGTTGTAAAGTCTAAGAAGGAGCCTAAAAAGCCTAAAAAGGAAGCATCTTCTGACGATGAAGATAAACCCAAGAAAAAGAGGGGTCCCAGTGGATACATTCTCTTCTCCAATGCTAATAGGGACGATGTTAAGGAAAAGTTGTTTGTTGGGGATGAGAAACCTAAAAATACTGATATCATGAAGCAACTTGCTCATATGTGGGGAGAACTTGCGGACGACGAAAAGGCTATTTGGAATACTAAGGCAAAGGAGGCAAATGAGGCAAAGGAGGCAAAGGAGGCAAATGATCTTGTTGAGGAATAACTTTTATATGTTCTTTGATTAAATTAAAGCATGTTAAATTATTTCATTAAACCCATAAATAATATTTTCTTTTGAGAGATTTCAATTTGGTGTTATACTTTTTTAAAATTGAATTTCTTTTCTTTCTTTTTTTTTTTGTCATTTACTTATTCTTTCATTTATTATGGTTCTTACTATTGACCAACTTATTTGTAGAATTGAAATTCTTGAATCACACATTTCTTCTTTGCTTTATTGTCTTAATAAAAAAAACTTTTCCGCTTTCAAATCATTTCAATCTCATTTTATTCCCCACGTTAGATCCAATCTCTTTCGCATTCATTTCACACTTACTGGTAATACTAACTTCCAACCCAAATATTCTGATATTATTAAAGAAATCTCTGCTATGTGGAACGATACTTCACACGACGAAAAATTACATTGGGCACGCATACACCACTCCACACACATACACTCCTGATACTTCTAAGTCTTTCGTCATTAACACATTCTCTCGTGTCATATAATATTCTTTATTGTCTATTGTTACTAATTCTACTTCTATTACTACATCGTTCTCTTCAATAAATTCTTTCGTCTTTCGTGGGCGACCACGACCTCTAGTAGTGTTTGTTGTTTTTTTTTTTGAAGACTCGTTAATTGGTGGTTCATTATTTGAAGACTCGTTAATTGGTGGTTCATTAATTGACGGTTCATTATTTGACGGTTCATTAATTGACGGTTCATTATTTGACGGTTCATTAATTGACGGTTTATTAATTGACGGTTCATTATTTGACGGTTCATTATTTGACGGTTCATTATTTGACGGTTCATTATTTGACGGTTCATTAATTGACGGTTCATTATTTGACGGTTCATTATTTGACGGTTTATTAATGATATTTTTTTTTTCGTCTTTAATTTTAACTAATAGTCTTTGAGACAACTTAATATTATTGGAATCAATAATATTAAGAAACCGTTCTTCATCAATATTAAAATTTGTTGAAAATAATTTTACTAAGTCAACTAAAAGCATTTTACAGATTGATAAAAAAATATTAAAAATTTAAAATCAATTTTTTTTTACCTATTTACATTTACATAATAATAATTTTTAACTATTATATGTATCAATAAATTTATAGACACCATCTTCTATTGTGTATTTAGCAATGATTTTAGGACTTTGACTATTTTGTAATATATCGTCAGTTTTATAAATGTTATTTTTACCATCAATATAATATACAATACCATTAATTTGTTCAATCCAAATTTCAACTTTTTTTAATATGTTTTCTTCCTTGTCGCATTCATTGATTTCGCCGTGTGGTCTGTTTTTATCGTGTGTGCCACAATAACTCGAGTCAGTTCTTTTTTTACGAGTACATTGTTCGCCTGATGACTTTTTTGCTATACAACGACAATAAAAGGGAACAACAGATTTACTTCGTTTTCGCTTTACAAAATCTTGCTTATTAATTTCTAATGTTCCAAAGTCATAAATAAATTTCAATAAATCACTCTTCTCGGATAATGGTATATTTTCATTGGATTTTAAGTATGTTTTGACTTCGCTTTTAAAATTATCAATATAATTTGATACTTTAGTATGAATTCGTTTTTCCATATTATATAATGCGGTAGTAAAATAGATTTAAATAATTTCAATTTTATATTTAAATAATTTCAATTTTATATTTAATTAAATTAAATTGTTATAAAAATTGATTTATTATTTATTTTATATAATATTAATAACCAATTATTTAAAAATATTATTATGTCCACTTTAAGCGACGAACAACAATTATGTTTTGAAAAATATTTAAATGGAGAAAACCTGTTTATAACAGGTCCTGGTGGTTCGGGTAAATCATTTTTGATTAAAAAAATGGTCAAACAGGCTGAAATAAATAAGAAAAATATAAAAATATGTGCTCTAACCGGATGCGCAGCAATATTATTAGAATGTAAAGCAACAACATTACATATGTTCTCTGGTATTGGATTTGCTAATAAAAAAAACGATGAAATTATTCAAGAACTTTTCACAACAAAAAGGTATAAATTAAAAAATTGGAGAAAATTGGAGATCCTCATTATTGATGAAGTTAGTATGATGTCTCTCAAAATATTATTACTATTAGATATAATAGCCAAAAAATTTTATAGAAATAATAACCCATTTGGTGGATTACAAGTGATTTTTACAGGTGATTTTTATCAATTATCTCCAGTATGTAATAATTATTTAGAAAAAGAAGAAGCCATGTTTTGTTTTGAACACGAACTGTGGAATCAATTATTTGCGCAGGAAAATCAAATAGTGCTTAAAACAATTTTTAGGCAAAAAGACGAAACATTATTGAAGATCCTTAAATATATTAGAAAAGGACAAATTACACCATCAACACGTCAAGCATTAGAAACTCGTATTTTCAATACAAAAGAACTAAATTTAATAAAAAAAGACAAAATTTTGACTATGCTCTCTCCAATCAAGAGAGATGTAGAGCATATTAATTTAAAAGAATATTTGAAATTAGATAAATCACTCGAAGAGTGCGAATATGTATTGGACTATATTGATTTATATATTAAATATGATGAAGATGAAGTTGAAGATGAAAAAAAAAACTTATTTGCGCTATTATTAAAAAGCAATGAGCAGTTAAAAAAAGACTATGATTTTCTAGCAAGCAATATTTTGGCTGATAGATGCTTAAAACTTAAAGTCGGAACACACGTTATGTGTATTGCCAATATAAATTTAAATGGTGAATTACAAATTGCTAACGGAAGTCAAGGCGTTGTTGTTAGTTTCAATGATAAAAAAAAACCATATGTTAAATTCAATAATATTGCGGAACCTATTTTAATAGATTATTATATTTGGAAGTCAGAGTTTAATAAAAGAGTAGGACTCATGCAACTTCCGCTTATTTATTCGTGGGCTATAACTATTCATAAATCACAAGGACTAACATTAGATAATGCTATTATTGATATTGGTAGTAATATATTTGCGGATGGTCAAACATATGTTGCCTTATCCCGTGTAAAATCACTCGATGGATTATATTTAACAAGTTTTGATTATAGTAAAATTAAATGTAATCCATTAGTTAAAGCGTTTTATGGGGATAGTTGAAAAATTATATTTATAAAATTATTTAAAAATAATTTTTTTATTAATATGAAGTGTAATCCTAGTGATGGTACGGGGTATAAAGTGAATGTAATCTTATCCATTATGGAAAAAAGAAGGACTCATATAATATGTCAGTATATTTATGTTAATTTATATTTATAATTAAAGATAAATTTATTAATGTGAATATATATTTACGAATGATTTATATTGAAATTATGGGAGGACTTGGAAACCAATTATTTCAAATTTTTTGCGGTATTGCTTATTCATTTGAAAATAAAGTTCCATTTAAAATAAATGCTAGCAAGTTTGATTTAGTATCTCCGCTTGATAATATTAGTAAACGACCCATATATTGGACAAATTTTCTTATAAATCTCTCCAAATTTACATATCAACACCCTTTAACTATTCGTTATAGTTATAATGAATCGACATATTTCAAATTCGATAAAATACCGTATATAAATCAAGACTTTAAACTACGCGGGTACTATCAAAGTTATAAATATTTCGATGGACATTATGAAAATATATGCCGACTTATTAATTTAGATAATCAAAAAGCAGCAATTTTTGAAAAGCATAAATTACTACTTGGCGGTGATAAAAAACCTATAAGTATTCATTTTAGAATAGGTGATTATGTTAAAAATCAAGTAATACATCCAATATTAAACACTTCTTACTATGTTAAAAGTATTAACTATTTGAAATCACAATTGTCCAATTTTGAAGAAAATTATTATTTACTAATATTTGGCGAATCTTGTGACAATGAAAAAATATTAGACAATATTGAAATAATTAAAGAAAATTCAAATATTGAAATTGTAATATGTGATTATGACATCCCTGATCACGAGCAACTTTTATTAATGTCTTTATGTAGTCATAACATAATAGCAAATAGCACTTTTAGTTGGTGGGGCGCATATTTTAATAATAATTATACAAAAATAGTATGTTATCCAAGTATTTGGAGCAGTTTGACAAATGATGTTAATGATTTATTTCCACAAGATTGGAAAAATATATCATAATAAAACTTTACATACTACATATTTTTATTTTTTATATAAAAAGCATCACCCCATCCATATTCTCTATATATTCTCGCATCCACAAGACTAAAATTGCGCCTGGCCAAATACTCGGTTAAATCACTCATTTGATCACAGTCTTTATAAACTTCTTCAGTATTCACCTCAGTATAAATATAATCAATATTATTTAAATAACCTTCCATAGATTTTAAAGCACGCAATTCAACACCTTGAATATCTAGATTGACAAAATTCACATTTCTCATATTAATATTATATTTATTAATAACACTATCCATTCTTGATGTTTTCATTTTAACACTTTCTAGTAATTTTACCTGAGGATGGCTTGTTTTATGGGAACCAAACTTTAATATGGATGAACTTTGATGATTATTTACATCATCATCTGCTTTTGATATATTAAATTCTATTTCTTTATTGTCTTCGTCATAAATTACTGCCTGATAAATATTTAATAATGGATTTATTAATTTATTTTTTTCAACCAATTTAGGCAGTGCTTCTATCCAATATATATCAGAAATAGCAAGACCAAATCTTAAATAATCAGTTAATTCTTCACAATTATGAGCACCAATATGTAAAATACCAGAAACATTGATATCAAACTTTTCTTTTAATTCATTAATAGAAATAAGCATTGTATTAATAAAAATATAATATTAATATTATTCCTCATTAATTATTTAAGTATTAATTTAAGTATTAATTAAAATATATTAAACAAGTAATTATTTATTAATATATTAAATATGGAATTATTAACATCTTTTTATTATCCTAACAATATAGACAGACAAAAAGAATTAGCACTGACATTATTAAATAATCTGGACAAGACGTTTATTACAAAAATAAACTTACTTATTACCAATAATGATTATATATTATTTAAGAATAGTAAAATTCTTGACCACGAGAATTTCTACAAGATCGAAGTTATTGTATATGATAGTATTCCCACATATGATTATTTATTTACTTTAGCATCAACATTTGAAAATACCATAATGTGTATTTGTAATAGTGACATTGAATTTGTTATTGACAACATTGAAATATTAGATATGTTGAATGATGACAATTGTTTTTTTATAACAAGACACGAAGACGGATCTAATACAAACTTAATAACGAATTTTGGTGGTTCTCATGATGCGTTTATTTTTACAAGCAATAGTTTAAAAAGTAAATTGCCAAATATAGACTTGGCATACATAAATTACCCACAAAATACACCAGGCATAGAAGCATTATTAACTATTTTTTGTATTGAAAAATTACATTATGAAATAAAAAACCCGTGTTTTGAAGTAAAATTAATACATCATCATTATTCAAATTATAGAACATATACTATATCAGACATTGTAGGTCATACAAATCCTTATAAGTTAGGTGGTATTTATTCGGATTCAATTTGGTGTAGTTATATGATATATCCTTGTAAATTAATAAATTAATAGATTATTAAAAGAATTTTTATAATGTAATAAAATATATTAAACCCGCATGACTATTATAATAGTATAATAGTAATGCTACAAGAATATGTATCTGGAGAGTTATTTTCTAAACTAGCAGATGTTTCTATTTATGACAGAACCTATTTAAACAATTATCCCAATATAAAAAGTAATTGTAACCAAATTATTTATAATAATGAACGTATAGATAGTAGTGTATTAACAATCATTAATAATTCTTTTATATTTTTTGTTAAAACAGATCATCTACCCTTTTTTAGTTCATATATTTTGCCAAATATATGTAAAAAATTTATATTGATAACACATAATTCCGACTTATTGTCAGGGCAAGAAAAAAATATTTATAATAATAAATATTTAATAAAATGGTATGGACAAAATATGATACCTAATTATGAGATAAATAAAATGATTGGTATTCCTATTGGGTTAGAAAATTCACAATGGAAAGGTTATGATCATAATATTTGTAAAAAATATAAAAATAATATAAAAGAAAATTTACTGTATTTTAATTTTTCATTAAATACAAACACAACAAGAGCACATATTGAAAATAGTTTATATAAAAATGGTTTTACTAAAAACGAATGTAAAGATTGGGAAAATTATATAAAAGAAATTTCAACATACAAATTTGCGGTTTCTCCAGAAGGAAACGGAATAGATTGTCATAGAGTTTGGGAATGTATATATGTTGGTTGTATTCCTATAATAAAAAAAATTAGTGTAATGTTTGAATTTTTTAAGGACTTACCAATTTTATGGGTTCCAGATTTTGAATGTATTACTAATGAATTTTTAACAGAACAATATAAGTTGTTTCAATGTAATCAATTTAATAGTGAAAAAATAACTATGAAATATTGGTATGCTACTATTAGACAAAATGACTAATTGGAAAAAGTCGAATTAGTTTTTATATAATTTTAAAGTATAAAAAGTCATAATATCTATATCTATCTTACTATTATTAGTGTTTTTAATTCTTATATGATAATGATCGTTAGCAATAATTTCATTTAAGATTATGGATTTCTCTTCATTATCATATGAAATATTTTTATCTAAATCATATCTATGTAATGGTGTAATTTGTATTGAACTTAATAATTTACCAATAGAAACATCATCTATTATATTATAATCTATATTATTTATATTTGCTATTATTTTTTCTACTATATCTTTGGACATCCAAAATCCTGCTCCAGAAGCAAATAAAATATTATTATGATTTCCAATTACTCCAGCATATAGGTTCCTGTCCGGCAATAAATAGCAAGTTTTCAACAAGTTTTCTAATATAAAAAAACTGCTCAAATTGGTTCGTAAAATATGTTTATATACAAAATTTTTATTTACAAAATCCATGGTTTGAATTGTTTTTATTAATATTCCAGGTATATAACTTTCTGATATATTGGATATGTATATATTTTCTTTTGGAATATTTAAATCCGTAAGCGGGGTATTATTACCGAACATAAAAATTATGTTTATTTTAATATTTTTATTATTTATATAATTTAAAAATGGAACCCAATATTTTCTTATAAATTCATCATATAATGTAGATCGTGATGCTATAACAATTATAATTAAATCATATATGTTAGTCATTATAATATATATTATATTTATTATATATTATATATTATATTTATTATATATATTATATTTATTATATTTATTATATTTATTATATATTATATTTATTATATATTATATATTATATTTATTATATTTATTATATTTATTATATTTATTATATATTATATTTATTATATATTTGATTGAAGTAAATTATAAATTTCGTAATTCATTTGTGAATATTTACTCATCGGACGATTACAATGATAATCTGTGTATTTACCATTGACAATATTTGTTCTAATATTATAATTATTAATATCAAAAGTGTTTTTATCTAGTCTATTAAATCCGGTACTGCTTTCTTTAAGTTGAATAAAATTATTTGTTTTTTCATTCCATTTTTTTACTCTATCATATAAGGCGAGTTGGTCAATAAACCAACCCACATTACCGTGCCCTTCAAGTATATTATTATTAGAAGATACAAGTTTTATTGTTGTTATAATATCTGTTAATGAATTGATTTGAAAAATATCACTCCATACTTTTGGAGTGGCAACGTTATAACACATTGCTATTTGTTGGTCTTCAAAACATATATTGTCGCGATAATAAATAAATTTATCAGAATCATATGATTTTATATTTTCAGTATAGTAACTATTATTCATAGGAAGCATATCTATATCTGTTATAATAACCCCATTAGTGTAATTTAAAATACACGGATACAATAACCTAATAAACTGTGCTGTAAAACTTGTTAATACATTTTCAAGAGGTTTGAATAATATTATATAATTAGAATACAATACGAATTTTTCAGGAATGGATTCGGCGATTAATATTATTTTAATATCAACGGTTGGGTATAATTTTTTCCATGTTTTTATAAATATAGGTATAAAATCTATATACATCTCATTCGCATTTGTTGCTGTTAATACACAATCTAATTTCATATTTATATACTTATAAACAAATATATATAAATATATTTATATACTTATAAACATATACTTATATATATAAATACTTATATTTATAAATGGTGAATGTTCTGTCATTCTCATTATGGGGATCGGATCCTACTTATAATATAGGCGCATTACAAAACGCAAAACTTGCTTTAACGCTATATCCGGATTTTGAATGTTGGTTCTATATTCATAAACCGAGTGTTCCGTCAGAAACTATAACTGAACTATTAAAACTAGTTAATACTAAAATAATTTTTAGATTAGGAGATTTAACTAAACTAAAACCAATGACGTGGAGGTTTGAAACAATTGATGATCCAAGTGTTAATGTTAATTTGTCAAGAGATACAGATACACGAATCTTATTAAGAGAGAAATTAGCAGTAGATGAATGGTTAAAATCAGGAAAACTATTTCACATAATGAGAGATCATCCACACCATTACAACCCATTATATCCAATAAATGCTGGAATGTTTGGAACAAAGAAACTACCTTCTATTCCGAGTTGGACAAATATTTTATTAACTTTGAATAATACAGGAAGATATACAGACCAAGATTTTTTGAGAAATTATATATATCCAAACATTATTACCAATTGTTTAGTTCACACTTCGTTTCATATATATATAAATGAGAACAGTAAGAGGTTCCCCATTCCGTATTGTGATAAATATTTACATGTAGGTGGTTATGTATATTATGATGAGTCTGTTTCGTTGGAGCATGTTAATATTTTAAAAAATTATATAATTAAGTAATAAAAGTAATAAAATAATTTGTTATGTATTATTTAAATATTATTTAAATGTTAATTAAATAATATATTAAATATGACTTCTCCTATTCCAAAAATTATCCATCAATTATGGATTGGTCATAAACCGAGACCTTCAAAATTTATGGCTACTTGGAAAGACAAACACCCAGACTATGAATATATAATGTGGAACGAAGAAGAAATAGTTAGGCGAGGTTTTCAATTAGAGTGTGTCTCCAAAATAAATGATATAGAAGAAATAAATGGCAAAGCAGATATTATACGATGGGAGATTTTATTTCATTATGGCGGATTATTTGTAGATGCTGACTCTATATGTATTGTTCCATTTAACAATCTAATGGAGAAAAACAACCCTTTTTGCGGTTATGAAAATGAAAATGTAAGACAGGGTTTAGTTGCTACAGGAACAATGGCATTTCCTAAAAATCATCCATTACCAAGAGGTGCTATTGATTATATTAAAGCAAATCAGGTTAGTAGATCCAAAACGGGTAAAATGGCGTGGCAAACTGTTGGGCCCGAATTATTAACAAAACTTCTTCAGACAAATTTATTTAAAGATGTAGTTATTTATCCGAGTTATTATTTTTTACCAAAACATGCTACAGGAATTCAATATATGGGTCATTCAATTGTATATGCTTATCAAGAATGGGGTTCAACAAAACAAAATTATGAAATTATGAATTCTATAGAATTGGAAGATATTTATAAAGAACCTAAAACTTGGGTTTCTGTTTTGGTAAGCAGTTATAATACTAATCATAAATATGTAGCAGAATGTTTAGAATCAATAAAGCAACAGAACGGACATTTTGGGATAGAGTTAGTCTGGATAAATGATGGTTCAAATGACTTAAGCACGCAATTGTTAGAGAAGGCGCTCGACGATTTTAAAAATAAAACACGATTTATTAAAATAGTTTATAAAAAATGGCCTACAAATATGGGGATTAGTTATAGTATTAATAAAGGTATTGAGATGTGTTCTGAGGAAATTATTATTAAAGTTGATAGCGATGATATTTCTCTATGTGACCGTTTTAATAAGCAAATAGAATTTATGAAAAATAATAAAGATTGTGTTATTGTTGGTTCAAATGCTCATTATTTAAAAGAAATTAATAATACTAAAGTTTTGTCGGGAGAAACCAATCATAAGTATTTATTAACATGGGAAGACTATAAAAAATCTCCTTCGCATTGGATCATAAATCATCCTTGTGTATGTTATAAAAAATCAGCAGTTTTAGCAGTTGGTAATTATAGTCTAACAGCAGACAATGTATGTCACGATTTTGAACTGGAATTAAAACTATTAAAAAAATTTGGCAAAGTATATAATATTCAAGAAAACTTAGTTTATTATAGAATACATGGAGAACAAGTTACTGCTAATAATAGTTGTTCTAAACCGGAGATTGTAAATTATAGAAATAATTTTATTAACAATTTATTATGTGATTAACATTTGTGATTAACATTTGTGATTAACATTTGTGATTATAACTATGAATAAAAATTGATATAAAAAACATTTATTATATCAATTTACAAGAATTTATATAATAAGCAATAAATGATAAAAGAATTACTTAACAATTTGTTTCAATATTTATTGGTTAAATTTTATCCAGACCACTACGAATATAAATCAATAGAACGAGTTAATTCAAGTGGTTCGCTTATTGAATATAGTGATTTTGATTGAAAATAGTGGTTATAAGTGGTTATTATTTTTTAACATATATTTGTTGTTGTGTGTTGTTGTTATTAGTTTGTTAGTTTGTTAGTTTGTTGTGGGTTTCAAATATATATTAACATGACCTTCATCTAAAAACATATTAAATATACATAATGCCACAAACCATAATAGGAATGGTATATAATATGCCAACCCTATATCAAAAAATTTACCTATTATAAATCCACTAAATATTAATATAGTTATAATAACAAGCGATATAACAATCTTATACATTATATATTTAATATATAATGTTATTTATTTTGTTTAATAACTAATATACTTTTTTCTTTTATAGGTCTATTTTCTAATAAAAATTCACTTACATGAGAAGTGTCTATTTCTGGGTTATCTTTGAAATAATCATCTAACATTTTTAATAAGTAGTCTTTGTTAATTGGTGCTTTTACTTTATTTTTTTTATATAATAATTTTCCATTATTTATATCAAATCTATCTATTTCATTATTTTCCATCACCTTTATTAGAGTATCGGATAATTGTTTTTTAGATGTTTTTAACTCTTTTAGTTGTTTTTGTAAAGCAACTTCTTTTGAATTTATAGAAACCCATTCTCTGATTGTATTTATCAATATTTGTTTTTGATCTCCCATATTAATATTATTTAATTAATAATATTAATTATTTTTTACATTAGTTCATTTTATATATTAATTAATTTTTTACATTAGTTCATTAGTTCATTAGTTCATTAGTTCATTAGTTCATTAGTTCATTAGTTCATTAGTTCATTAGTTCATT
>JGI12421J11937_10000453_pt1 | contig 15892 bp, 10 predicted proteins | sample LakErihyJuly2011_2_FD_11937 | JGI IMG/M metagenome (IMG submission 11937)
TGCAGCATTTGCTCGTTGAGGATGTGCTCGTTGAGGATTTGCTCGTGCAGCATTTGTTCGTGGGTCAGGGTCAGCAGCAAAACAAGGTAAGATTTCTTCAAAAAACCTTTGCAGAAATTTTCGGAAGTATTCGTGCCCTCCCCCCTGCAGCATGTCCTCTGTAACTGTGAATATTTGAACGGCAGGCTTTTCTTGGAACGGTGTGTTTATTTCGACGACAAAATTTGCATCTTTTAACCATTTTCCTTTGTGATCTAGCACTCCGGACAATTTTAAGAAGGCTTTTGCTCCAATCGCATACTCAGAAAACCCAGAATCCTGTGCTTCTTGTTCTTCCTGTGCTGCATTATCTCCTGTATCATCTAGCTCATTTTGTGGTTGAGCATACTCAGAAAACCCAGAATACTGTGCTTCTAGAGTTTCTTCCACCCCGACCCCCTCTATTTTGTTCATCATAAACACAACGTCTTTTGCAGTTTTGGGAAAACCAGCCTTGTATAGATCAAACCACGAGCGATAAAACATGCTGTCTCTGGACTGGTCGTAGAACTCGAATCGTTTGAAAATATTTCGAGGTTCCCAGGGAATGAAGTAGTGTTCGCACACACGAACGCGACGCCGCAACATGTCGCGGGGGGCCATGCCAGCCTCGAGGCTAAATTGCCGAGTGTTGATTATTTGCAGGCCGCGATACGATGGAAGGTCTGGACCTTGTGCGAGCTTTCTCTGACCGTCCACACCTTGTGTGATGTAGTTAGTTTTTTCTGGGGTCATCGTCAACTGTCTGGTCAAAGCGCCGTTGCAGAGCATGAATGTGGGTGGCTTGCTTCCCCACGCCTTCAAGTGATTTCTGGCGTCCTCGATGAGATAGTCCAAGGCATTTTCGTTCTTTTGCATGAATCCGAAGAGGTCGATGTACATTCGGCATGCGGAATTTACAGACCGTGAGCTGTCTTGATACTTCTCGTCCATATGTTTTTGGTAGGAAGGAGCATGCAGGAGTGCCATATGCACGTCAAGGTCGTTTGTAAGCTGAATTGAGCCGACAAGCTGCGTAAGCTGGTGGCGAAAGTTTTCCATGCCCTCCGGCCGCATCATGAAGTTGTGCTCCATCTGTATTGCCAGACCCTGGCGCACGGCATAGCCGGCGAATGTGCGCTTGCTCTGTGGCAACACGCGTGCCGCGGCCTCGTACGGCACGCGGCTGGCCAAGCCCTCGTCGAACGAGTACACGTTCCACTTAATTTTGCCGTCGGGGTTCTCCTTGTACATGTAAGGAAGGATGTTCTTGGTGAAAGGAGAAGATGTCGCGTCTGTGATGAGTCCATCGACGCGGTCGGTCAAGAACGCGTTTGAGCCCTTGAGGGCGTCTGGTAGATGCCAGCGCTGGTGGCGTTTGTGTCGCTGAGAGTCCCACTTGATGTCGCGGGCGGCAGGGCCGAACACGTTCTCGTAGCCACTCATCATTGCGGCGGGGTCTTGTGTTTGCAAGGTGCCACCACCGTTGAATCCTGGATCGCCTGTCGTAAGATACGCAGGTTCGACTCTGGATCTGTCAGCTTGAAGTGAACCCTCATTCATAAATATTTGCGTCGCTTATATACAATGTACAGAACAATTTATATTGTGACATTATTCGATCTCTCAATAAACTGCTCGTGGGCGCTTATTTGAGTCTGTTTTTTGTTGACAGTGTTCACAGATCACAGTTTGCTGTGCGAAAGGCATGACAGGTGCTTTGACTGGCATCAAAGTGACAGGCACTGCCGTGTGATCAATGACGAAGAAAATCCATTCGGGGTCGCTAAGGAGTTCAAGTAAANTTTTTTTCAAATCGATTTGAGTTTGGTCTATCCACGTCTGGAAATCTCGCACGGCGTAGAACCACTCTTGTAACACGTCACTGCGCTGACGATGCGAAGCGTATGCCCCGGACTTGTTGCACACCTCCTTTTTCTGTAACATTTTCCCTGCGAGGTTGCACAAGTGATCTCGGAGACCTGGCACCAGTTCCTGGCGATAGAGGAGACGGACGAGGGCATGGGAGCCTCTGTGAAGCCAGAAAAAGGTCTCTTGTAGTCTCTCTTCTAGGTTCGTTTGTTCGGAAATATACTGCATGAGGTACTGGTGGTATTTATTTGGAACCTCGCTTGAAGCAGCAATTGACTTTATTTGTTCTTGAAGGGTTGATTCAAATTCTTCAAGCTCGAATTTGTCTACAAGCATCGGCCATGCTGTTTGCAACACCGATTCGAACATTGCCGAGAGTACTGTCTGGGAGATGTCAAATTTCTCGTTCCTTTTTTCAGCATAGCGCATTTCCCAGTGCTCCGCCGTGCGTACCACCCAATCCACGAGCAGAGCTGGGTCATTGACCTTCTGCAGAAGCTCTATGTTCTCCTTGACACCAGCCTCTATAAAGGTTTGCAGGTGCTTCTGTAGAGCCTCGCGTGTAAGCAGCGTGGCGTTTTCGAACTCGTTGCACACACTCTGTCGGGTCCAGACAAACGGAAGCAGGTTTCCGTGTAAATCACGCACCTGACAGTTTGCAATTCCCGCGATTTCTACGCTGGTCTTCATGTCGAGGCGCTTGATTCGACTTAGATGCTGTAGAATTAAGTTCTGGGCCACTAGACCATGTCGGGGTGAGAGTGTTTCCGAATACTCCGTATACACGGCTGGCATTTCCAGCCGCTGTTTTATATAAACTCGATATACAAATAAATTGCAGCAGGTGCCTGTACATAAGAAAGCATCAGCATGCCAATCACCTCCCCACCCGCCAGCAAGATTCTTTTCAAATTTCTTACGAGGACCTTTGATCTGAAGCGCTCCGGTGGATCGCTCTTTGTTCGTGACGACAGGACGCTAATTATGAGCGACGTGTACACAATAAGCCAGGAGCATTTGAAAAGTATAGAGACAAATTTTCCACAGGTGGCGCTCTCAATCATGTCCACGGACTCCAGTCGCAGCGGCTTCGTGGTCCTGATTGACTGCGGGAAAGAACAAGACAACACATGGCAGCGTTCAATGTTGCGACTTTGCATGCACTGTGGGCTGTTTGTCAGCATCTGGGTTTGGGCGTTCTGGTGAAGAATCCAGAAAAGACAGTTGGCATCTGTTTTCTCCACCGGTGGCATTTTCATGAGTCGGTATAGCTTTAAAAAACACAAGGTGTTTCCAGCAGAGTGTGTATAAACGAGGGAGTCTATCATGCCTGCCCCTAAATGTTTTACAGCAAATGTGCTCAACATGACACTAGCAATCACTTCACTATTATTCATTTTTCTGGGTACTGTGGCATTGACATCAGCTTCTATTTTTGGCAAGAACGCTGCATTCATCAATCGCTACTATGGTGCGAGGACTTTACATGCATACAAATCGACCACGGCTGCTAACTTGCCGTCGCAATGGAGTTCATTAGGCTCGACATACGCGTTTGTGGAAGGCGACGGCTCTGTTCCGAGTTGGAACATCCCTGCAATGTACAAAATAAGCTCAGGCTACGAGCCTGAGCAAGAAATCAATACGGCAAAAAACTGCGCAACAAAGGGATACAAAGACGCCAAGGGGGTAAGCCACGATGTTTCGAATCACCGTTTTGCAATGCCCCTTCGATGTCTGTTAGAGACCTCGCGACTTGTGCAGAGCGTCCTGTACGTCAACGGTGCATCGCTATCTATACTGTCTTTGATTTCCCCAGCTGTCTATCTCTCGACACTCATGGTGATATATCAACTGAGTTTGGTGTACTTCATATTCGGAATTCTCTTCAACAAGAGTCAAAAAAGAATGTTAAAGCATAAAGCAACGGGACGTCGTGGGTGGCATTCCCATGTTGATGAAAGCAACAACAAATTGAATAACACGGTGCGAATGGCCAGGACATGTTGTTGCTACTTCTTCTTGGCCTGGTACGGGGGTTGGCTGGCCACTGTTCTTCTTGAGCCGACAACGCAAAATGAGGATTGGGGGAAAACGGGATCAATCCAGACCGTTCAGTACCATTTGAACTCGGGTATCGCCTCGGTGATTTACTGTGTCATTGTCTTGGTCGTCTACTACCGACGGTCATCTAGAGAGTATCCATATTGGGAGTTTCTCTTTGCAGTAAAAGACAAGTCTGTTGCAGTTGCAGTTGCAGACAACTCTCAAGCAGACACAAACATGAATTCTTATACCGTTTTTAATGATGAGGAACCAGATGGAACACAACAAGACGACAACGACAACGATAATATACCGCTTTTTACGAAACCGGTCGAAGAAAGCTCTTTCCACAAGCCCAAGTATGAATCCCACTTCAACCCCCAGTACACCCAGTACACCCAGTACAACCAGTACGCTGCGGCGCATGGCAGCTTCAACCCCATCATGACGCACAGCATGAACGCACCGTTGAAAATGCCTGTACAAACAGAGTTGCGTGTAATGAAGCAAGGGGGCCTTTTCATGGATGGTGCATTGCGTGTGACGAAGAAACTTGGAGATAAAACAGAAGATCTTCTTTTGATCTCGCAAAAGGGCCTTGAGCATTTGGGGCCAGTTTCTAACGAAACGAGTATCATTGTGTCACTGACTGTGTTTTTGGGAGGAATTGCGAATTTGGGAATGACACGTGGTGTTCTTTTGGAAACAGAAGCACAGTTTGTGATTATCTGTTTGTTTTCGTTCCTGCTTCTTGAATTTGGAAGGACTCACTTGACCTCTTATTTCTGGTATTTACATGAGCATGTATTCAAAAAGATGCATGACCATGAAACTTTCACTCCAATTGAGGCGATCAGATGCATCTTGATATTTGTCGACGTCGTCGTATTCTTGTTACAGGTGATGATAGTCATCATGTGGCAGATGACGATGGAAACGCTTTTGTTGAGATACAGCGATCTATTGCGAGTTGCACTGATAGTGGTAAGTACCTTATTTCTTTTCGTGCGAGTGATCAGCGCTGTATGCGGAATTGTGGAACTCTGGTATATTCTCCGGAAGACACCGTACGTGCCAGTTGAAATGGAATCAGCACGCGTCAATGAAACTTCATACGGGAAAGTCGCCCGTCATTTTGGATGGCAGGCCGAAAAATATCTGTATCTGATTACAGTATGGTCGACGATTTTGATAATTTTAATAATGTCATCCCCTACAAAATTTTCGAATATACCCGCTGCAGTCCGCTTGCGATTTGCGGAGAAGATAGTTCACAAGACATCTTCTCGTGCCACGGCAAACGAGAATTGTGCGTTGGGTGTGCAAAAAAGCACTTTACTCTCATCCATGCTAAAGGAGGCCTGTGAGGCAAAAGATGTTTTGGATGACAATGGGTCGGTCGATCCAGTGGATATGAAAGTATTTTTCTGGAGTCGTGGGTGGCAGTTTACAAACAGCCCTGTCATCATGAGCAAAGAAGACGATTGCTCAAAGAGAAATTGCCAGGGATCCAGTCTTTTGTTCTGTTCAGGTGGATTTGAACAGCATTGGGGTCAATGCCAGATGTCGTATAATGAACTTCACCAGATGTATTTCCCGCGAGAAACATGGATAGCAAAAATTATGGGCAGTATCTTAAATCACAAACAGGAACCTCTTCCTCCTTACCCAGCCCTGTCATCATGAGCAAACAAGACGATTGCTCAAAGAGAAATTGCACACACATGAACACACACACATGAACACACACACATGAATTTATCATTCCTCATTGAACACACACATTTTCTATCATTTGTATTATTGTATAAGAGAATATTTTGCTATGTCTCGCGATTCTTTGTCTCTACACGCAATGATCCATCAAGGTCTCAACAACGAAGTGCCCGAATCTGTGCTCCAGCAATGTGCAGAAGAGGACAAAATTTTGATCGAAAACTTACTTCGAGTAGCGCAGACGGAGATTCTCGTGTTGAATCTGGCAAGCACTAGCATAGTGACTGAAGGTCACAAGACTGTCATTCGCTGTTTGTTGACGGGACCCTCTCCAAACGTGTCTCTGTCCAGCTTGCGGAGTTTGCAGGCGTACAGTCCGGCCCGAGTTAGTGAAGTGCGAGTGATGCTGTTCGAAGGCAGTCTTGCGCTTGTACTTGAAGTGTACGACACCTCCAGGAGGATGACCTCGTCTGAATATGAAGTGATTCGCATTGTCAAGCGAAGGAGAGTGCATCAGCAAATAAGTTGAGAAATCAAGTGTCTTCGGTCACAAACACACCGTGAAGCGCTAGCAATTTCTCCGTCTTACTTAGAGTGTCTTGTGGCATGGCACATGCATTGACGATGCGGAAGATGGTAGCGTTGACATGGTATGCGATTTGCGGTGCCTCGAGTTTTGTGAGTTTGTCTCCATGCTTGCTCGCGGTCACGTTACTCAAACCGTGAACCATGATGCAAGTAAGTCCAAAGAGCAAAACCGAAGGGTCGACCACGTACTTGCGTCTGTTCATGATCATAAAAGTATCGTTCTCGTATGCAGAATAAAAAAAATCTCCTGGCGAAGAGACTTCTGTCTCTATCAGACCAAGTTGTTGTTTGCTCATTTTGTGGAATGGGAATACGTAACTATGATCCCCAGCAATCGGCACGAGCCCCTGACTTGTAAATGCCAGTACTATTTGGCTCTTGATCATTGCAATGCATAGAGCACAAATATCATCAATGGTCCGTGTGGTGTCGGTGAGAAGAATTTGCAGAGTGTTGACAATATTGCTTTCGTTGAAAACCACATCCAAGCAATCTTGTGGTGTCTCTCGAATACTGTGCAGTGAACTCCCTTCATTCAAACCCGTCATGTGTAGACAGTCGTAAGCAGCTGCTTCGGAAGAAAACGCTGAAAAATAATGTCTCTGTACTTAGCGCGGGTCTATACGTTTCGACGTAAGCAAAACTTAAGACGGTTTTCTACCTCGGTGATACACTTTGGATGAATTCCAAAAAAACTGCGAAGCATGGGCTCGGGAGGCAGTAGACTAACGACTCCCGGCATGCGTGGTAGAATTTGTTCGTTTTCCCATACAACTCCACTCCGCATCAGATACATCACACCAACAGTCAATTTTTGTACATCTTGGCTCCGGATTACCATGCCGTTCCTGCACATTATTTGCATAATCTTGCAGCATTCGCGAGTTGCGTCCTTTACCAACAGACGTCGGTCGTCGTCGGAGACGTATTTGAAAATATAGGAAGACTTCATGCAGGCACCAATGAATTCTTGGCAAGAAATCAAGATGTTGCAGTCAGCCGCTCCCATTTTTGTTCTCAATATTTCTTGTAGCTTGCTCAAAAAGACACACATCATTTTTTGCTGTAAATTTTTATGTCTGGACAAAAATAAAATTTCTTTGACAATCTGCTCCGCGGTGCTGTGTAAAATGTCATGTATTTCCACCTGCTCTTTACCGTATACCAGCATAGTGTCACAATATTCGCTCTCCACAAATTTCTTGTCACGTATAACGATCCCACTAATATTGCACACAGTGCCCTCGTTTGTTTCTGTGACGAATTTACAGTTTTCCTGAGTACATGCATGGATGCTACCACATATCACACATCCCAACACGTCTATGTCTATGTACTCCCACTCACAATTGTGATATGCGGCGGACGCTTGCGGGAGAATGAATGGCCTTCGCAGCTTGCGCCAAGTCGAGGCCATTGTGTCTATTCTCAGTTTATTCATTTGACTGTGTCTGCACACAATTGCCATGAATCAAGTACATTACAAATCTTTATTTTTAAAATAATTTTACAAATACCCTTCTCTGCGGACCAGACACGCTGCTGCTAAATTGCATGCGGCATGAGCTCGAACTCTAGTTCCAGGCGTGCATGGAAAGCATAGGGCGTGCTAAGAACTGTCGAATGAGCGTTTTTAATGTTCTGCTGTCGCTCGAGTGTGAGTTGGTTGTAGGTTTCGACATCCATGTCTTGGGTTTTCAGTATGGGGGTCAGGAGGTGAGAGGGGATCTTGGAAAATAACTCGTCGTTTTCGGACATCTCAAGCCAGTGAATGCCGTCGAGACGGTGAATTTGCATACTCAGTTGGTTCAGGTCGACAGTGCCGACCCTGCTGAGCACCTTGGTCTTCAATTGCTGGCAGCAGGTCGACATCACCTGCTTGGTCACCTTGTACCACTGATCGTCAATGAGAGGCTGATCGTCAATGTCAGCGTTCAAAATTTCCTTATTGAGACGCAAGAGATCAATGACGGGATGAGCTTTGGACACGAACACGAAGTTCTCTCCCTGGACGTTCAAGACGCCGTGACTGTCAAGATTGTTCACATTGTACTCCGGATATTGTGCGCGCCAGGAGAGACTTTCTTGCGTGCTGGTGTCGTTTTGGAAGATAGTCAGGGGTTCTGAAGTTGTAGATTCCGGGAGCGTAGAGAAAGCATAGGCAGCACCAGTGCGCGTACACTCTCTGTTCGGTACGAATGAGAGCGTCACGCCGAGAGGCAAAGGAAAGTCGTTTCGGGTCTGCAAAACTCTTACTTTTGTCAAATAAGCATTCTTGAGAATTGCACTCGTGGAGGCCTGGTCCCCCTGGCCGTCTAGCAGCTCTGTCACGCCGAGAATGTCGTTGATGCGACCGTTCTGTGTTGTCCAACATGCAGCTTCCTGTCCACCGTGAGCGAATTGAGAGAAGGATCCGCGGATGCGTGCTGCAAGCCGACGGGTGATGGTTGTACCTCTGACATTGTTGCTTCCTTCCTGGAGATTCATGGTATGTGCTGCTTAAATACAATAAGGTAAGACATTCTCTTCAGGACACCCTGACATTTCTTCCATTGATCAGCCAGCGATTCAAAGTGTGCTCTCTGCAGGTGTTTTATCGAGAACCGTTTTTTGGCTTGGGGCAGAAACTTGAACGCTTTTGGTCCCCTCTTCTGTCTTCAAAAACTTTGTAGGCCTCACGAACTCGTCACTCGCCTGCACAGAATGTCTTCGGGTAGCGTTTGGATTTTTGAATGTGAACTCATGCACGCCTTGCATGGCATTTTTGTTCGCGGACCAAATTTTCTTGCGACAGGAGTGACAGAGAAGGTAATTTTCAAATTCGTCTTTTCGGAACAATACAGCGAAAGGATTCTCGTCGACGATTTCTCTGCATTTTTCACACAAGCTAACCATGGCTTATTTGTGTCGCAAATAAAGTTTACTTCTTCAAGTACTTTACGGTTTTTGCTTTTCTTTTCTCGAACCCACTCACTCGCAAATATTGGCAGCATTGGCCACCCGCCTGCGCCGCAAGTCCAGCTTCGCCTCAAGGACCTTGTCCCTCGCCCGCGCCTCCTCCGTGTCTTTTTGCGTGACACGCAGGGCCTGCTCGAGACGCGACAGCTCAGGAGATGAAATGGCAGCTGGGTCCTCTCCCACAACGCCATCGTGTGCGAACATGAAATGGCCGCTGGGCCCTCTCTTACAACGCCATCCCTCTCCCACAACGCCATCGCGAGTGTCATCTGCGCGATGCAGCAACGCAAGGGCCCGCCGCAGCGCCAAATCATCCTCGCGCTCTCGCACTGTGGCCTGAGCAGTGAGCAGCCGCGCCGCGCGTAGCTCCGCCTCCATCTTCCTAATGCCCAACGACAGCAGCTCGAGGGACCGCAGCTGCTCTTCGAACTGGTCGTCTGTGGTCAGTACTGCTGTCTGCATCGCGGAGTTCACGTCTGGCACGGTGAACGGCGATTCCATGCTGTCTGTATCTGGGGATTTGGAGGGGGACCAGTGATTCCAGGCTTTCTGCATCTGGTGATTCTCCCAGAGATTTGCCTTTGCATCGATCACAATATATTTTTTAACGCAAAAATGTGATCACGATTTGCGTTGGTGACGTGTCGTACTTTAAAAGTACACTCTGGTATGCGATCTTTGCGGAGAGGTGAGACGCACCAGCGTCGCATAGATTCGTCGATGTTCAACATTATCTTCGGGGCGGCGTGTCTGTTGACTCTCGTAGCCATACTTTCCTTTGCGGCGACACGCACACACATGTTCCATACGGCCTTGACGAAGCGCCAGCAGCAGTCTCTCAACAACGCTTGGTTGTTAGAACAGTGTATGACTCCTGAGTTTTACAGCAATATGAAGCACCACTCGTCTCTGTGCGACGATCTCGTACTCGAGCAGGCCGACGCCCTGTGGCTGCATGCTCTGCGAGATGTCATAGACGAGACCCGTCTCTGTGGCGAGCAGCATTGCATTCAGCGTGTAGAGAACTTTCTGATGTGGATGCTTTCCAGAGGTGTCTTCGTCCTGTGTGCCGTTGCTGCGAGTGTATTTGTTCTACTTCTCGTAGTCGTTCAATTCCAGCGCTACATGTGGTGCGAAAAATACCGCATGCTCTACGGGACCCCGAACATAGAGCACTTGAGAGGCAGTATGCATGCGAGAAAATTTTTACATCAAGGGGCGGACTATAGATTGCTCGAGAACGAAGACGAGGGCGTGGGGACGCTAAGATTGCGCACAGGAGGGCAATTTCAAGATATTTGATTAAAATCGGATTTTATGCCTTTGGTATATTCAAGAACTCCAATTACATGCATGACGGCATACATGCCTTGGTTTTTATATTGCTGTGCACGGAATCGTCGAATGTTTTTGCATTCCATCCATACGAGTTGCGTGGAACAAATCCCGCGCAGTGTGTTCCTTGCAACGCCTCTTCTTACTGCAGTGCTGGAGTCCGCTACCCGTGTCCCCTCAACTCCCTCGCTATCGAGTACGCTGACCAGCTACAAGAGTGCATTTGCAACCCGGGCTATCTAGGAGTGGGAGAAGGTCCTCCTGCACAAATCCCAGCAGAATTGGTGTACGACTTTACGAGTGATTTCAACCCTGATCCATGGGTCTGGACTGCTTCTTACTATGAACGAGTTGCCATATGGTTAAACTACGCCGCAAGTATTGGTGCGACTACTAATCTCAACTTCATAGGTACGCGCGAGGGAAATCCAGACGGATTTGGCTACTCTGCTCTTTACACAACAAATTGGACTCCGAATGGGCGAGAAAAGGAATTTTTTGAACTGCCACTGCCAAGTCAATACACTCATATGAAAATAATTTACAGAATTAACGCTGATTACGGAGCGACTCTGGGTCTTTACATCAATGGAGTTCTCAAACAGACATGCCAAGACACTAGAAATTTGCCACCATGTGAGTACGAAACATCATATACAGGAAGCACCCTTCTCAAACTGCTAGTCTCACAGGAACTGATGGTGGGCGAAAACCTGCAATTCTTTTTTACGCAGCCCAAACCCCCCTACTCCTGCGAACTCGGCTTGGCCCCTGATTGGTACCTGTACGGTCAGAGGAACACCTGTCCGGCGACCAAGGGCGTTGCGGCAAACGGGTCTGGAAGTGTGGAAGATTGCGTATGTCTTCCGGGGTACGCCAGTCAAGGGTCTGGTGTATATACTGCGTGCTTGCCGTGTCCGGCAGGCACGTACACCAAAGGTTCGAACTCAAGCGAGTGTCAGCCGTGTGCAGCGGGCAGCTTCCAGGCATCTACCGGCAAGCAAGTTTGCGAGACTTGTCCTATGAATTATTACTCTGATGATGTGAGGGCGATCGTATGCACTTCCTGTCCGCAATTCTCGTCATCGGCACGTGGTAGTCAGTCCAGGGCATCGTGTATATGCAATGCAGGGTATGAACTTTTTAACGCTAGCGATGGTGCCAGCGCGTGCAGAGCGTGTCTGCCAGGAACATACTTGCGCAATGGCACGTGTGTGCACTGCGACGAAAACACATTTACAGATGTCAAAGCAAGCACAACCTGCAAGTCCTGTTTAGCCCAAACAGCAACTTACAATTACCCGCGTATTGGATGTCAATGTGACAAGGGCCACAAGTGCGCACAACAATTCAACTTCTTGTCTGTCAAACAAGTGTCAGATGGACTTGAAGACAATGTAAATGTCGCAGATCATTATTGGAATCAAAAGTTTTTCCAATTGCCTGGAGTTTTAGATACTTTGAATCTAATTGCTGATAATGCGTTGCCTGAACGTGGATTTGAGCAATTCAATGCTTTTTCAACTACTTATTGGAACGTGAGCTTTCCCTTCATTAAGACCACGGACCCAAGAACATGGATGCGATTTTTGGATCCGATAAAACGAGTCACTCCGTATCATCTACTTCCGGCAGGGACTTATGTGGGTGACCATCCGTATTGGGGGAGGGCGTGTCATCAATGCGAAAGTTGGAATTATTATTATGGACCACAGGATGATTGTTATGGGTGGGAGTCAAGATGTGGACCAAGAGTCGAAGTACCGCAAGGGCTGCCTGAAGCAGGCACATGTGGTTGTGGCTTAGAATGGAATTGGAAAGTGCGTACGTGCTGTGAATGGAGACCAGGAATGCACATTCTACTTGATCCGACAGACTGTGGGCCATGCGACACCCCGTGGAACTGCAGGTGCTATAACGGCGGAGTCCAGCGTGAGCAGGGTGGGGGCAACATGCTGCCTGCAGGAGATTGGCCTTCAGAGGGTGTGGCAGGCAAGCTTAGTCAAGCACTACCGTTTTGTAAATACGATTCAGACGGATCCATTCTCGATCAGTTCTGTCAAACAAGTCAAACAAGCATAACAGTGTTTATTTTCAAATTTTACACGGTACTGGAAACCAACTCTAGATGGATTTGGTTTGTATGTCGTAAACAGTGGACTCCGAATTTTCTTAAGTGTTATGAGTTTGATGGCAACATTGCCAATGTTGGTTCTTATACACCAGCTCCATGGAACATCAAAAGGTTGTCTGCTGAGTTTTCTGACTCGTGTCCAACAGCGTGCGACGTCTGTGGCAACAATACATTCAAAGATTACACTGGGAATCTGCCTCTTGGAGAGAAAGATTGCACGAAGTGCGACGTCAACGCTCGATCACCCACGGGGTCTGTGTTGGCCACTGCGTGTCTGTGCAACAGCGGCTTCCATGACAATGGCAACCACACCTGTCAAGCATGCGCTGCAGGCACATACAAAGGTGCAGGCACTGATCACGAACATGATCTTGAACCCTGCCAGCAGTGTCCAGTGTTCACTTCAAGCAATGAACGCAGTGCAAAAATAGAAGATTGTGTGTGTGTTCCAGGATTTGAGGGCCCTGAATTTTTACCTGCTCAAGGCGGCCCTTGTGTTGCATGTGAATTGGGCAAGTACAAGGCCATCAACGGCAGCTCGTCCTGTCTCAACTGTTCTATACACACGTGGGGTGACGAAACTAACATGACAGCATGCAAGTCCTGCCAGGATTTCTTACGGTCTCCTGGAGGGGCTACGGAGAGTGTAGGAGCAATCAGTTCAGATAGCTGCTTTTGCCGTCCAGGGTACATTACCAATGGCACTTCTTGTTCCCCATGCGCACCTGCACACTACAGTCTTACCAAAAACCTCCCTGAGTGCACTCAGTGTCCTCAGCACACATACACAGATCCAGCCCTCTTTCCATGGGACTTAACAACGGATTGTCGTGTCTGCAAGCTTTGCAACACTTTGACAAACACAGCTTTCACAGACCACTATGACGAGGCGAGAGGGGGCGTGGGCTGCGGAGAATCTAGCGTCGAAGTGTGTACTCAGTGTCCTGTGCGATCATCTTTGTTCTTGCAGACGACAGACAGTAATCGGAATTTTGGCGTGCAAAGCTGTGTGTGTGACGAGAATTCCTACGGGATCATCGGGTCAGAATGTACACTATGCCCTGTCGGCCAGAATCGCACAGGATTCATATATGCAAACACTACCTTGCAGAATTGCGAGTGTCTTCCAGGCTATGAGCCTGATCCAGCACTGCCTCAGCAATGCAGAAAGTGTTTGGTCGACACATACAAGGCCTTGGGAGGCGACGGAAACTGCACAAGTTGTCCTGCAGGGTTTGTCACAGACGGCAGAACTGCACAGACTTACTGCGTCTGTGCAATGGGGACGGAGCAGCTCGACACGACTTCTGAGGAGCCTGTGTGCGAGACGTGTCGGGAAGGCCGATTCAAGAACGCCAGTACAGACAAGTATGCTAATTTACAATGTTTGAACTGCTCCAAAATATGCAGGAAGTGTAAGCAAAAACTCATTGACTTTTCACCATATACTGTAGGACAAGGTTGGAAAGATTATGCAGTAGCAAATGGTTTCACATCATCAAGTCTTTTCTGGTGGGCGACCTCGATGCATGACCAGAGTTGGAATGCAATTGGCAATTCGCCAGGTGTCGGTTATATGACATACCCAGGCTTACCTGCTGAATACAGCACAGTGCAAGTGCAATTTGCAGCCAGAAACATTGAATCGGGACAAACGGTGTATTTAGAAATTGGTGGGTCTCTTGTTGCAACTGCGCAGAACTATCAGACAATAACACACAAGCAGAAATATACACCAGGGCAAAGTTTGAAAATCGTTGAACATGGCCTGCCTGGTGGAATTGCCCAAGAGTTGAAAATTTGGCTTTCATCATGCGATGTCGTCTATGATTCTGTTCAAAGTGAAGTGGAGTTATATGTAATTGAGGAATGCCACAATTCCAGTGATGTGATCTGCAAAGCATGTCAGACTTGCCAGAGGGGATCTTACGACAACAACACTTGCGGAGAAAAGTACGGCAACAACAGGCTCGACACGCAATGCTTGCCATGTCCTGACGGGTTTTACTGTCCAGGAGCCAAGAGTCCTCCTTTCATGTGCACACAAAGAGTATGTCCCGCCAACCAGCAGGTTCAAACTTTGTGTAGTGGATCACAAGACATTGTTTGCAAGGCATGCCAGACAAACAGCTGGTCGAATGCAGGGAGGACGGAGCTCGGGCCTTGCCTGTGCAATGCCGGCTACGAGCTGCAGGGGGAGCTGTGCGTGGCCTGTGCAGTCGGGAAAGCTCGGCAGGCGAACAACAGCAACAGCATTGTGTGTGAGACGTGTAATTCTACCACTTTCACGTCAGTCTCTGGCACTATCTCTTGTAGAGCGTGTTCTCCAATTTGCCAGGATATTGACACACCACCACCAGGCATATTTAATCCTCCTGAATTATCGCGGAGGTACTCAGAGGTAAGTCAATATCATTCGCCTGGAAGTGGTAATGCCAGATCAATGCTCGATTCAGAAGCAGGGTGGTTAAACGATGCTACCTACAGACACATGACTATGGACTTAGGAAAGTTTATACTGGTGGCAGGAGTTGTGATACAAGCTCACAAAACACAAAATAAGTACGTCACACAAGTCGAGGTTCAGTACACTGATCTCGCAAGCCCAACCATTTCATGCTCGTCACAGTGTCACGTGGTTCCTTCACAGTGGATTCCAATCAAGTCAGAATCAGGTTCCCTGCGTTTTTTTCCCAAATCAACTTTTTACAATCAAGAAAAAAGCATACTTTTGTTTCAAACACCTGTGATCACCAAATACATCAAAATCACAGTGCATGAACAGATTGGGGGCTGTGCAATGCGAGCAGGTGTGCTCATCGACACCATGAGACTCTTCTTGAAACATGAGTGCAACGCCTCGCGCAACGTGATCTGCCAGGACTGCCAAAAGTGCAGGCCAGGGTTCTATGCCAACAATACTTGTGGGGCGAACTACGGCAACGACAGGCTCGACACTGAGTGTGTTTCGTGTCCAGAAAATTACTTCTGTCCTGGCACTCCCACCTTACAGCAGCCTCTGCTCTGCTCGGAGCAACTGTGTACCGCTAACCAGCAGGTGGCGACGTTGTGTAATACAACGCATAACATCACGTGCAAGGCATGCCAGGCAAACAGCTGGTCGTACGCTGGTAGAACTCTGCTGGATCCCTGCTTCTGCAACGCCGGCTACGAGCTGCAGGGCGAGCTGTGCGTCGCCTGCCCCGTGGGCAAGGCCCGCCAGGC
>JGI12421J11937_10000457_pt1 | contig 15813 bp, 16 predicted proteins | sample LakErihyJuly2011_2_FD_11937 | JGI IMG/M metagenome (IMG submission 11937)
ATATATAACCAAAGAAATTTCCAAATAATAAATTTAATTTTAAAATATGAGTATAGAAAATTAATTCAGGAAATCGTTCGGCTTTGACAATCGATTGATTCAGTATTTTAAGATAAATCCCATGAATTTAATTATAGAAGCATCTGACGGCAAAGGAGCTATTTTTTTGGGAAATATCTATGCTGCTTATTCGGTAGACATGCTCAAGCGGAACAACATATCAGCGGTGTTAACCATTGCCGCTGGAACTTAGCTCAAATACAAGGAAGAACACGGATTAAAGTATTTTTATATTCTTACCCTACCCCTAGACACAAAATTATCAACGCTGATGATATTGAAACTTACCAACTTCACAGACATTTCGATCAAATAATTGATTTTATAAGCTGTATGAGGGCGGAGAATAGAAACGTCCTAGTCCATTGCTTTGCGGGCATCAGTCGATCTGCGACAGGGCTGATCGCATACATGATCAAAGAATTAGGCTTCACTTTTCAAAGCTATTCTGCGACAGGGCTGATCGCATACATGATCAAAGAATTAGGCTTCACTTTTCAAAAGCTATTGATTAATGTAAAAGATTAAGAACAGTGGTTTTTCCTAACAGGGGTTTTATAAGACAGATTTAATAATTCGAATCAAAATTAAAAAGAAATAATACAACAAATCAATAAGAAATAGGAAAGGTAAGCCCTTTCCTCACAGCTCAATACGAATCTAAGCGAGAGATAAACAAAAAAATAAATGGATTACTAGAAAGCCACGCAAAAATAAATTAGGAAGAGGAAATTAAGGAGGAGTTGAAGGAGGAGGAAGGGGTAAGGAAGACTCCCCACGCATCTTCCCTCTCTCCTACACGATAGCCTGATTCGAAGATCAGTCCTATGAAGCAGCACTCCTTTTCTCCTCTACTGAACAGATCCAACAATAACAAAATGTACTATTACAATAGCTAAAAAAAGAAATAATCAATCGATAATTTGTAATTAAATTCGAAATTTAATAAATAAAAAATATGAAAAAAAATGTGTTTATTTTTTTTATTTTATCCATGAAATTACAAAATTATGGCGCTCAAACGCAGGTTCTTCTGGTTTTGTTCATTCATTAGGGATTCCATCACCTTTCATCTGCTTACCTGCTCTCATCACTTCGTCAACAAGCAGAAGTTGTTAGGCAAGAGTTGGAGCGATGTGCAACCATTGCTTTTTCATTACATAGTTATCATAGACTCCTAGCAAAACGGGAGACATTGTTTCATTTTTAAGAATGTTTACACCGACTGGGGTATTTGTTGCCTTTTACTAATGGATAAGGTCCAAGATCACCTCCTGTACATCATAACCACAATTTTCAATGAGAGTCTAATTTTATTATATACATATTATATACTTTTGGAATCACTAATAGACTCTCTGCGAACGCTACTACTCCCATCTTAGCCTTTCCTTTGATGGAATCCTTGAAGTCTTATAAATGATTATAGGCTGCCACTTCAAAAGCTCCTCCTCCTGGGACAACACATTTATCCTAGAGTGTATTCTTGATGGATCTAAGGCCATCTCTAATAGCATCCTTGATCATAGCAATAGTATGTTCATTAGGACCTTTTATCAATAATGTGCAAGATTTAGGATTTTTTACTCCTTCAAGGAAGGTGTATTTTTCTTCTCCTAATTCTTGTTCATAAACCTCCCCGCACCAACCTAGGTCTTCAGCACACAGATCATCGGTGTGGTTCACTGCTTTACCTCCACAAGCCAGGATGATTCTTTCCATGTTTCTTTTTTTGGCTCTTCTTAAGGCTATTATGCCTTCTTAAGCGAAGAGATCCAGACAGATTGGATCAACTCCTTTCTAATTGATGACACAGAAGCTTTTGTTTGTACCGTCACAGACCTATCTTTTGAGTGCAATGATTTGCTTGCACCTGTCATCAGTAAATTGTCTTTCTGAGGTCTGAAGTTTCTACCTCTGTTCAGCGTTGGAGAAGAAGAATCCAGAGTTGACTTCGGTTTTCTCATATTCCAAGGACACATTGCAAGTTAATATGTAACAATTTTCTAATTTTTTTGGCATATTGGCATGTCTTCCTCCATGGTCTAAAACTAGACCTTTAACTAATCTGGTATCTGTTGAGAGTTTATGGACCATATGCATTATCTCGATCATATTTAGATCGATAGGTCTATCCTCTTAGTGAATTATTTATACAGCATCTACCAAAATTCCTACTAATTAATTAGCAATATCAGGATGCAATTTTGTGTTGAGTGAAGTCCTAGCGACTGCCAATAATAAAGGGGTATCAACTTATTAAGCCTATTTAAATTTTTCCAAAAACTTAAGAGTCTCATTTTTTGCGATCTCAAATCCATCAGTGATAACTCTTGGATGAATACCATCTTAGATGAGTCTTTAAGCTTGTTTCATTAATTCCCCAATTAATAAAACATTTGATGTAGTTCCATCCTAATAAAATTAATAGGGGAGGATATTTTACACCAACTATATCATCTTATGCGGTAGCACTTCGGGCTATTAATGACGCAGTAGGATGTTGGATTTACTAATTAAATTATTTAGAAGAGGTGGGGGGGGAATTTACCATTTCATGCATTAAGACTGCTCCATCCTTGGTTAATTTAATCTAACCTGCACCTCCCACTAACCTTATTTATTGTAATTAATAATTTATATTGTACATTTTTAAAGTTCCCTTGGGTCCTAAATTAGACTTCATAACGTCCATTAAACCGATAGCAGCTTAGATATTCATGGCAAGAGCTTAAAGTTTTTTCAAAACCTCAGCTTTTGAGTTTACATATTATACTTGCGACATATTATTTAAAAATATCTTTTAAATATTTTAAAAAATTTTATCAAATTTAAACTATTTTACACAGTAAAATTTGAATTTTTTTAAATACCTTTTTGCCTTTTGCCTCACTTACCTTACCATCCCTCCCCCCTCTCCCTAACCCCTTAACTTAATATATATTTATGTGATGTATATGATTCATATGTATATATAATATTATTCAATATCTCAACGATAAAAAGGCAGCGACTCCTGCAATAATCCACATATTCTCGGAACGATCAGTTTTAAGCTCTGTGAAACACACGAAGTTTGTTGAATGACCTGTTGTAGACAGAGTACCTGTTCTACTCTCTACCTTATATAACGGGCATTTATAAATTCCACTCGATGGAATTTCTCTATCCGCAACAGGATTAAGGTGCATTAAGGGTAGATTAGAGAACAACTCTTTAGGCTTACTATCAGTCAATTGGTGATTATTCTGATCATCCCAACGAGCTCCTTCCAAGAACATCCCGTAAATGTAACACCCAAATTAAGGCTTAGAAGTAACATCCTCAGTCTTCAACTCATCATGTATTATATATTCGAAGCTCAACCTATCAACCGCAATAAATTGCTTTCGCGCATAGTTTTGAAGTGTTCCCGTAATGAATGCTTAAGGGAAGAAGAATCCGCTCAGCCAGTACAGGTTCGGTGTGCCATTATCAATCCATTCTTATATAAACTTGATTCGATCGTTTAGGTCTATCACCCATGATGCCAGCAACTTGAGTGAGAGGAAACCTTTCTCAGCCCACCTGATTTTTAAATAAAATATAAGTACATTAAAGGAACGTTATTATCATACAAGGAGTTAGACAGGTTCTCAAGGTCCTCGGACATAACCAATGTCCCTTTCAGCGCCTTCTTAACATTGATTAGACTTGTAAACATAACACTTAATAGTCTGTTATATCTGACAACCTCCTGATAGAGGACAGTGTTCATGCTTTCGTTGTACTCTGTAGGATATCTCGAGAATATATCCTCGGGGTCAAATACCTTAGGTGTTCTTTGCTGAATGAAGTTAGCGAGGTCTTCGATCACCTCTTCTCTCGTTTTTCCAGACCCACTGGAAGTTCGAGGCTGTACCGACAGGATAGTTGCAAGCAAACTTCTCGTAAGATTCTGTGCGTTAGTGATCGAGGCATTGTCATGTAGGCCAAATATTTCAGGCGCGGGATCTAGAGGCAGCGTATCTATATAATTGATGTAGTCTGATTGAGCCCCAACCAGCGGCGAGTAATATACTCCAGACGGCGAGAATTTATGACCATCTTACAAAACCGGTGCACTCATATATTATAATAATATGCTTTTAATTAAGATCCTATCCTTGTCATCTGTCACTCTCCCTCCATAATTGATCTCAGCCCCTAAGAAATTAAGCACTTTCCAAGGTATTTGGTCGTACTCATCTAGAAGCATTTTGAGCTATTGAAGAGTGACCTAAAGATCGTTGGTGGTGAACTCATAGGGAATATTCCACCCAATCGGGCCAAACTTCCTCCTGTCTTAGATGATAGCATGGAAAAAGCTGAAACCGAAGACCAACTTCTTAAACTCTTCTTCCTTTTTACAGCTTTTTAAGAAATCATCACTATTAATTGATACATAAGTTCGTTTAAGATTAGACCTCAAACCTTGAGGAGGCTCCAAAGTCATTTTTACTCCATTCTATAAAATTGATATAGGAAACTAGGCACTTGGCATACTGGATAGCCACAAACGGAAATCCTAGTGCATCTGCTCCGGATTGAACTCTTCAACAAGTTTTTCTAAATCTGGCATCCAGCTTACTGCTAAATGACAGTTCTGAAGCAAGACCCATCCTCCTTTACCATAATACTCTTTTATAATTCTTTCTGCCTTTGGACCTTAACCTTAGCCTAAGGAGATAGAGTCTGACCTTCTAAGCATGTCCATTTCTTCGGCAAATTTGATGAAATCACCTTTTGGATCAGTACCAGTTGAGAGAACGAAGATAAGAGGCGTTGAGACAGAGGAATCTCGGAATCCTTTGGCGATCTCGAATACTGGTGGAATAATGAACTACTCACCCATGCACTCACAAATCCAATTAGAAACCGCAGGGACAACTTTATCTGGTCGTATTGCTTTCAAAATAATAATTTTCTAAAAATTATTTAATTTAGATTGCCAAGGTGCAGGGTAGGGGTCAGTCTACGGATTAGCGCTATCAAACATTTTTATCCAGGCATCGCTATCATCCATAAACAGAACATCAAATCCATTAAAGGAATTTAATTGACTAAGCCCATATATTTATCGGTACATGTCTGGCCATTGATTCTCACTAACCCATTAGGTAGGATTGTCTGGAATTTCGATGTCTCCAGTTGGTCCTGCAAGGAGATATCTCCATTCCTCATCTACCATCTCCTTATTACCTTATTTTATGTTAATTGTAAGCATAAAACTGAAAAGAAGTTTATGTCTCTCGAAAAGACTTCTGCATATGTTCTCGTAAAGTGAATAAGTGAAGTAATCATTTAGATTCTTTAATCTTTAGTCGTGCTCCTTGGCTGGAGGGGCAACCTCCACACCCAAAGTGAACAAGTTTATGAACCACTGAAGAGAGTATTCATACATAGGGTCAATACCATTCAAGTCAACTATACAGAAGAATAGGATAGAGGCTCTGTAAGCCACTGATCGATACGCTTCTCTGGCCTTATCAATTTCAATTTCTGTAATCTTAGAGTCTTTCATTCTCTGGTTGATCTCAGCGGCAAACCTCTTAGCATTCTACAAAGTGTTTATAAGAGTTTCATCTTTAAGTAAGTCTTCAATATCATTTGTAGAGGACAAACTCTTCAAAATTTTGTCTTCGATTTCTACTAAATCCTTTTTATCTTGTGCGTTTTTCTTAACAATATCGGTTTTTTTCTACTCCAGCTAGGGATTTTCTAAGGCTACGATCTAGGCTAACATTTGATCTTCCAATCCTGATTTGGTAATCGCAAAATTTATGATACAGACTTTGACAAAGGTTTCTGGGGAATAGTAAGGGTTCGGGTTGGTAGTTGTCATGAAAAATCTGAAATTTTCATTATAATTTAGTGTCTTGTCACCTATTTGAATACTTTTACCGTTACTAGTCTTAATCACTTATTGTAGAAGAATTGGGTCCAAGGAAGGATCTAACTCCTTTCCAACATTCTCAACTAACACCCATTTTCCATGCTAGATTGCTATCTCTAGAGTTCTCATGATGTTAGTGTCGCTCATCTTCACTACATCTATACCCTCCTCATGGTATTCTTTGCCCATGTTCTTGATATATTTGTTAGCTTGAGTCTAAGGATCAATCATAAGACTCCATCTTCGGGATTTTTCTATAATTATACCATTTTCTATAGAGGTATCATCCTTAGGTAGACCACAAATATTCCACTGCTAAATAGTAACAGGCACACCTAAAAATCTGCTCATTGTTATACTGTCTTCTTTTTTTATCAGAAGTTCAGTCATTTTTTTCATCCAATTATCTGAAAGAAGAGCTCTATAATTAGAGGTGAAAGGGCCAGCATAGGAGAGCATACCAGCTCCAATAACAGAGTTTCCTGGGATTAATTCCTCTCGCGCCTGCATGCCCTAAATATCGATTGACCAACGTACTTTCTCATCGCTCAACCCAGATGTAAGTTTTAAGGCTCTTTCTAGTTTAACCTTACACTACTCCATATCCTTTTCAAGTTTCTCTTTCTAAGCTACCATTAAGGCAAACTCTTCTTCTAATTTTTGTATGTTTGCCTCAACCTCTGCGAGCATTGCTTTTTTCTCAGCTAAAAGATCCATTTTTTCCTTAACAATTTTCTCGGATTGCATTAACTTAAGACGCAATGGTTCGGTCTCTAAGAAGACTTTATTGAAATCATACATTGCCCGAGACCAAATAAAAATGAATTTGATGGCTAGAGAGCAATTAGAAGCCTTTTCCAGGTTGAAGTTGGGAGAGGGTAGAATCTTTTAAGTCATCTGATATATGTATTGCTAATTGATGTTTTCCTTGTCATAATTAACGAGAAGGTCTAAAAGCTATTAAGGATCAGCGAGAAGTAAAGCAGCAGTGCTGAGGTAGTCTTCAGTCTTTTTCGCTATAGCGCCCTCCACGGCCTTCATTTTTATACCAACCTGTCCTTTCTTCTTTAGTTCATCTTGAAGTAAATAACACATAGCCCCTAAGATATCTAAGGAGGCAGGGGGAGGATTTCTGAGAGCCTTCACTTCAATTATATGATCTTTCTTCAGCTTTTTAACTTCCGCAACTGCAATATCTAAGATTTTGTTGGCTTCAGCCACTGATTCCTCTGCTTACTTCTTGATAATTGAGGCTTTTTCGGCCTCCGTAGTGGCGATTGCCTCTTCTACCGCCACTATTTTCTGAGTCTCATCCGCAGATTTCTTGTCTATTTCAATTTGTATCATAACCTTTTCTGTTTATATCGCTGACTCCTCTAGTTTCGGTTGCAAATCTTTAAGAGTTATTTATATCTTCTCAACTTCAATATTGGCCTATATTAATCGATCAAGACCAGTCTTAAGCCTTATTATAGAATTCTTCAAAGCTGTTCTCTTCTCAGACATTACCTGCTTAAACATAGTCAAAAGTTCTAAATAAGAAGTAGGTGTCACGAAGTTTATCCTTCTGAGTTCGTTTTTATACTATATAGATATTTTCTCTACAGATTTATGCATATACTTGAAGCAATCGACTAATTTTGGCAGGAGCTCCTAATCTATACCAACAGATTCTGCAAATTCAGATAACTAACCTATTCCAACACCATATAGTGCTTCTTCAGGCCATTCAGTGAACCAATCAAGAGTGCAGCAGTTTACAAGGGAGGGAAACATACGCAATCTAACCTAAAACATCGTAGATAACGGCGACATAGCTATAACAAGGTGAATATTCTGTTTAACCCTTAACAAATACTGTGAGAATATATTCATTTTATTAGGCTGGATGTTTCTTTTAAGGCATTCTCCCTTACAAGCCTGCATTATTTCGTCCATATCCTTGTCCTAATATATTCCTGTCACGTCACCTGAATTCAAAATATTATTGATATCCTCAACCTATTGTTCCTTTATTATTTGAGTGTCCACAAATAAGAAAGTTGTCTCTTGCTTTTCGATACCGGCCATCATTAAGACCTTCTTAATATCATCCCTCCAACTTCTCATGTTGTAGCCTTTTATGACCTCAATTTAAAACAATTTGTAAGCAGCTATGAAGGTAGAAAGTTTAGATAGGGATTATCTTCCGCTCCCTCCCACTCCTAAAAGAAGGGCATGACCTGAAGGTTAACGAAGTATTCTTTAAATTCTGCAAATGTGCTCGCACGCATCAAGGAAAAGCACCAATTTCATGGCATTCTTCCCCCCAATCCCTGCAAACTTAGTATCTTAATTAAACTCTTCCAAAAATTCATAGATTTGAGTTATCAGGGCATTCAAGTCCTTTACCTGGTAGTATTATCTCGGAGTAGTTTCTCTGCCTTGCTAAAAGTCTCCGAAAAGAATTCTTTCCTCACTTAAGATTTCTTCTTTACTAACCTAAAAACCTGGGAATGCTTCTGCCAATATTTTTTTGAAAAATTCTCGATCTTCATCATCAATTAGTCTATCTGAGAAGATTCTCATATTTTCATGATACCAAAGCCTAACAATTGATACTTTATCGTTGCACTACTTGACACTGGCGTTACAAACTCCATTAAACACCTTACTAATATCCCTCAAGTTGAAGGTATAATGAGATTTTTTTGGAGTTGGTAAAAGTTCGTTCCTAGCTCTATTGTAGATGACTAAAACTGAGTTAATGGCCTCAGGAATTATGTCCTTTACTGTTTGATCAAATTTGGTAAAGAAAGAGTTAACTAGTGTAGTAAATATGTACTTTATAGTCTATTCATCTAATTCAGTGTAGGCTATGATATTGAAGTGTCTCAACATCCTTCCAGTCACTGATGTTCTTCCTCCACCGGGTGGACCCATTGCACTCAATAACACAATATCTTCGAATTTCATGTATGTGTTATCTTTTGTATTGAACCAACCCTGATGGTCTAAATATTGTCTTAGCAATTCGATGGGTGGTTAGGCTCCGAAGAATTCCTTTTTGGGCATATTAAGATCATCCACAAAGATTACACATTTTTTTCCTACAGGAGGTCCGAAAATTCCTCTTCTTCTTTTATCGAGTTTAGAGTCTATGGTTGCTTAAGTCTGATTTGCTCCAGTTTGAGCACTAAAGGTTAAGGTTATGTACTGGCAATCATCTCCCATTTTATATTGCAGACAATTAGCAGCATTTAAGCTTTTCCCTGTTCCTGTAGGACCTGGGAAAACGACATGATACAATTTATTCAATAATAGTTGCATATTATATGTATTTCTGGTGGAATCTACTGTGGGGATCATCATCTCGTTATATTATAGTCTTACGTCTATCTCAAAGTTATCGTAATAAGTAGACCATAAGACCCAAGTTTGTTCTTTCTTGTCCCAATAATAATCATAAATACTTTTTTCATAAGGAAAAGGTGTTTTTGTGTTATGAGTGTTCAAAATATTCTTGATAAAAGCATTGAATTTCTCTCTTCCGGCAAAATCGACAGTGCAGCACAAACTCCAGATAACTGCATAGAGGAAGATACTGTCAATCATTTCTTCAAGTTATTTAATTTCCTCAACCGTTACCTTTTTAAGTTCGGTGTCCACATATTCAGATAGGTAGCAGTTCATTATTCGACAGAGAGACTGGGTTATGTTATTATCCATTGTAGGAATAACTTCCTTCAAATTTTTCCTTAAAAATTGAATGCTTGGTTCTAAGAATATATCAAAAAGGGACTGTAAAGTGTTTGAGAAAGTTTTACTTTTATCTTTGCAGTTTTAGGGGATTTAACTGATCCAGGATGTTACGAGAGGTTAGAGACCCATTGAGGAAGGTTCCATGTACACCATCCCGCATCGACTTACTGTGGCTGGACTGGCGACTAAGAGATCCTCAACTTCGAACATCATTGTCATATATGGTGAAAGAGTTAGAATTTCACCTGAATTTAGACATAATTTTTTGTTATCATCTAAGACTGTATTCATATTTTCTATCCATATTGCGTCAACAGGTCCATCAAAGACTACCCAGTGTTTCATACCACTCACATCTCTTGCTGAGTCTCTGACTGTGTTCGCAAGGACACCATCTTTCCATTCTCTCGTAGACTCATTGTAAGCACCATATAGTTACCCCATAGTGATAGCTTTAGGGTTCATAATCCATGTTTTGACTTTGTAGTAGCCTTTATCATTTAAATCTGTCAAAGCGTTTTTAAGAATATTGTAGTTGCTTGTCTTACCTCCTCCAGTTGGTCCAACCAACATCAATCCGTGTCTAACTTAGATGGTGTCATATAGTTGCATAATTTTAGTTATGAAGATTTACACCTTACAAAGGCTGCTCTTATCGCAATTGTTCTCTATAGCTTTCAGTAGCTCCCCGTAATCTATCTAAGGTGTGGGAATTCCTGGGAATAAGTCTTTGATAATGTTTTCAAATAGAGGGATATCATCTTTTAAGAACTTAGGAACATTCACATCACGCAATGATCTTAATAAGAGGACTTCCTCGTCGACGTTAGGCTCTGCATTCTTGAGTATACCAGCGGCGTTTATAACTGATCGAACTGCTCTCATACCATAGTCATAATGTTCTTGAGAGGATAATTGTTCACTTGAGAGGGTGAATGTCACCACCATTTTTTTAGCTAATTCTCTTCCTTTTTTGAATCCAAATGAATATAACATGATTTCTCCGATCATGGCATAATCCGGCACCATCATGGCAACACCTCTAAATAGAACTTTTAAGTTATCAGGAAGCTCGGTTCTGCCGGCATAACCCGGATTCATTGTAATGAAGACACAGAAGGTTGGGAGTATTTTAATGTCTGAACCTTCAAAATTCTCAACCTTATCTTAGTTATTTTGTTTAGCTGCGAAGAGGATTTATAATTATTGGGCAATAACCGACAAGACTTCAATGTTTATTCTGTTGAATTCATCAAAGCAGCACCAAGCTCCGCAAGACGCTAGACCTTTGAAGAACTTTCCAACCATGATGTAATCCATCTAATCAGAACAATTAAAAACCACACATTACTTAGCCATAGCCTTAGCTAGATCCTTTGTTGACTCTGTCTTTCCAGTTCCTGCAGGGCCAGCGGGTGCTCCTCCCATATTAAGTTTTAGAGCTCCCATTAAGGTCATATAGCATCTATCAGTCAAAGGAGTGATGACCAATCGAAGAGTATTACCTAAGTATTCATATCCGTAGGGGAAGTTAGTCTGCACCATTCTTACCCAGCAGTTTTTTTCTTCCGATTTATTAGTCTCCCAGTAATATCTCAACTAAGCAATCCATTCGAAAGCGGTAGTCTCACAAATATTGCTCTTATATATGGTCTCAACCACATCCTTCGCATGGACATCAATGACAATTAGAGCATTGAGGCAGATCTTTTGTTGCTTGGTCATAGGCATTCTTACGGCGTCCACAAGATCGTTAAGTTGCTATACCAGGATGTTTTCAAAGTATGATTGGACAGCGTTCAACTTCAACTACTCTTCAACTTCAGTTGTCCATTGCACCTGAGTACCGTTAAGGATAACCTACCCTGGGTGAGATTTGATCCAATCGACTCGAGCACTAGGCTAATTTAGACCTTTTCCGTTGTAGCATGGATACTTAGTTATTGCAACTTATAAGGCTTGTCTTACGGATTTTCTCATCATTTCTTCGACTTCTCCCATCCAATCCTCCACGTTCTTATTTATTGGATCAATTGAGTGAACAAAATTAACTTTTTCTCCTTCTGCGGAGTACATCCCCCAGAACTTCTTAGCCTCATCAATTTACAACATATTAATATTCTCGAAAACTTTTTTTAGATAAGGCTGGACGGCAGTTGGGTCTTTAGTCCTCGACAAAATTTCCAACAGTTCATCATTTGATAAGAAATAGAATCGAGCGAATCTCTCCCTCTTTCTCTCTAGATAATTGTTCAATTCTTTTTAAATTATCTCCAAATTCTCATTTCCATCCTTCAATTTCTGTAGTAATCCTTCAGCACTACACACTTTAAGGCAGTTTTTAACCTGATTTGACATGTTCATGGTCTACTTCCAGTTATTGTCCACGCTTTTAAATTTCTTATATTCACCGGGCAGTTATTTAGAAATGTCGGGGGAGTCAAATATTGGCTGTAGATACATCCAGTTAACTTAGTATTTACACCACTCATCTAGTACATCACTCATTATCTTCAATTAATCATTCCATAATGAGATTTCTTCTTCAAAGGGTTTCTTGAAGGGTGAGAACTGCATGGCTTGTGTCTTCAGTAAGTGTTCATCAAGAATATTGTTAATATCTTCAAAACCGCAGACAATGAAGGTATTGGTAGACCCTCGCACATAGGCTTTCAATTCTAATGTGATCTACTCCCATTGAGTCTACATTTATCTAAGATCAGTCTCAATCTAAAATTCTTTGTATGCTCTGTCTCCAATTTCGCTACATTGATTGACGAAATTCATCAAACCCATCTCTATAATCTTTGTAAAAGTGGTGGATTCATCTGGGTAGACTTCAAAACCAACAAGAGCGCTGATCTATTTCCAGTGTCTGTCCTTCATCCCTTGCTTCCTTAATGCCACCATTAGAGGAACTTTCGGCTTAAAGTCATCTATTTCCTTCTTGACCTAGTCAGAGATCTTATACACAGCGGTAATGTTTCTATCCCTGAAGAACTTGGTAATTGAATTGAATAATCTGACAGCATCATCCATGAACTTCTCACATTTATCAGCGTCTAAGTCCAAGAACTTATCGTTAAGCCAAGTCTCTTTGTAGGCGAACCAGTTTCTGGAGGTAATCCACAGATTGGAATAAGGAGTGAAGTCTTTAGTAAGAGTCTGAACCTTTGTGTAGTCAGTCTGATCCCTTTCGAATAAGCTTTCCTGAAGGTTGAATTTCCTTGATAAATCGTTGTATTTCTTAAGCTTAGTGTTGTAGATTTCGCTTATGTCGGCAACAGACTAGTAGTCCTTTAGGTTGGTGTATTGGTTGAATCCGTGAATGCCTTTTTCTATTTCTTCTAAGTCTTACTTAAATTCCTCCTACTCATTTCCTAACTTGTCTTTGAACTTCAACTTTTCCTTCTCTAGAATCAATTTTTAAGTATCAATGATCTCTAAGATTTCTTTAGGACCACCAAAGACAACCCATTTCTTCTTGATATCCTCTTCAGTAAATTTGTAATGAAACTCTTCAAGAACTTGGTATACCTACATTGAGTCTTGGATGCTCTTCTTCATCTGGACACATTTAAGAGGGACGATCTACATGAATTCAGTGATTTCGGACAATTTTTCGATGTTGGCGGGAGTCTCTTTGATATCTCTTTGGATTTTTTGGATCTCCTCGAATATCTACGTTGTCTTTCTTCTTGCACGTTTTCCTATAATCTCAATGAGTAGAGAGGCTGTCTTAAGGTATTTGTTTGCTAAATAATTAACTGTTTCCTTGGATTTTATCAAGAAGAAGGATACTTAGATTTGCTCTGGGATATTTTCTCTTATTTTTTTTTCTAATTTATAACACTTTCGGATTTCATCTCTTATTTCCTCGATATCGACTTCCTTAACAGTCTCTCCTAAAGAATCATCAACATCAAAGGTTTTTACGAAAGAATCTGGGTCTATTTTCAATATATTGATATGTTCATCAAATGTTTTCAAGTAGATTTCAAGAGGGGCAACAGAGTTTTAAGTATCTTGTGTTAAGTTAGCAAATATCTCGTCAACCCATTAATTCTCATCCCATTCCAATGATGGCGTCACTGGAGCGGGCATCTCATCAATTAATCGATTTCTTTTTGGAGCTTTTAAATTGCTTTCTATGAAAATTTATTTTTTTGATTTTCTTAAAACTTCGTGTAAAATCGATTTTTGAATTGAAGGAATTTTATTAAGATCATCAAGTAATTTGTCAAAGATAAACTGGATAGTTGTCACTATTGTGCTTGGGACTTTCGAGTATGAGAATATGTTATCGTCCGTGTTCTTAAGTAGTTCGATTTGAAATAGTGGTCTGACCAGCTATTTGTTGTGAATATCCGCTTCGTTCGTTGAGTCTTGTACAAAATTGTTCTTAAATTTGTTCAAAACTGAGCTGCTGGATTTAATCTCTACTGATTGAGGGCCAAAATGACAGACATAATCTATGTAATTTTTGAAACTCTTCTAGCATAGCTTTAGCAATGAATCTTGCATAGTCGTCTAGACCAATATGATGAATCTTTTAAGCCTACTGTTTTCATAGAAGGATAGATCTTAGAGATTCAGATTTCCCCACCCTTTATCAGAGTTAGCAAAGTTGGTTCTTATAATCTTCTCTATGTTAGGTTGCCACTGGGTTTTAAGCTTCATCACGGTTTGTTGACAATGTTTGTCCATTTCGTTCTGGAAATCCTCTAATTTAAATGGGGTATTTGGCTTAAGTAGATGGAAAAACTCGTAGTCTATGATAGTATTGCACTCATTTCTCACCTCTTACAGTATTTTGATAGCCTCGGGGGTTATGTAAAATGAATCCAGGCAGAAGTCCTTAAATATCTCTGTGAATTGTCTACTTGGGACTTTCAATATATCTGTTGGACTTAGTACGTATATTTCCGGACCTTTGTTGACTGGCAGAAGACCGAATTAAGGTACTTATAATTCTTCTGCCTTAGGAGGTAAGATCAATGAATGTGGAATCAAATCACCTGCAGATTCATATAAATACTTATCAAATATCATGGAGTTCAAAGTATACGAGTATTCATTAGCTACTTCTTCCATCAAGAACGAGAGATCGGCATTGAGCCAGCTTTTGGTCTTCACAAGAATCTCTAAATTCTCAATTGTATGCTAAGAGAGTTTAGAGAGGTGGTCTGTTGGCATCGCTTGTATGTAGAACTTGTATCTTACAAGTGAGTCAGCGTATAGCCTATTTTGGAAAGCTTTCATGAGTCTTTTAGCGTATTTATTGGGGTTTTCAATGTCAAAACAAATATAAATTCTTGGGATCATCCTAGTCTCACCAATGTCGAACTGGCATTTAAATTTCTATTCTTCTGCCTAGTAGCTCAGCATCTTTGCCCTTAGCCAAATATATTTGTTGTTTTCTGAATCCTTATACAAAGCTCTCGCAGTAGCGTCCATCTGCTGTCCGTTTTCGTCCATGAATATCTCGTTAAAATTAATATTATCGTCTATGAAAATATTTTCTAACTAACAGTCGTCGTAGAACTGAAGTGGCAGCCACTTGATGTTCAAATCTGGGTTATTAAAGTCTACGCCCTGGGAATATTTTTAGAATTTAAAATACTTCATTCTACAACACTTGCTCGAAGTCGACTTTGCTGTACTCTCTCATGAATGCCTCATACTGTTGTCTTTTGGTCATCACCTGCGTGGGATCTGTATCCTATTCCTTAAAAATTATAACAAATGATTACTATTAAATCTGCTGTTTTCTTTCTTCTGACTTTATCAACTTAAAATCTTTCTTTGGCAAATCTTTTTTAAGCCTGCTTTAGATTCTTATGCTTAAGTCTGGCTTAATCTTCTTCTTCCTAAAATTATTATTTAAAGATTGATACCTCTTATTAACTCTTGCCGAGAGCTGGTCTTCCATTAATGATTTGTCGGTGCATATTTGAAGTTTTTATTCTTATAATAAATAATGAAACTTTGAAATAATTATTATTTATTAATTATTAGGTTGTTAAATTTATATAAAAAATATTTTTAATATATTTAATAATTGGATTATTTTTTTTAATTTGCATTAAAATACATCG
>JGI12421J11937_10000460_pt1 | contig 15722 bp, 10 predicted proteins | sample LakErihyJuly2011_2_FD_11937 | JGI IMG/M metagenome (IMG submission 11937)
GTGGGCGTAGACCTCCCTCAGCAGGGCCTCCAGGTAGGCGTCCCGGGCCCGCCGCTGCGGCCGATAGCGGGCCGTGTTCCTCCGCAGCCCGAGGACCTTGCAGGCGAAGCGCTGCGAGCATGGCGTACCCGCCATGACCGCCGGCAGCAGTTCCCGCAGGACCCTCGGGCTCAGAGTTTTTTTTCGACGACGATCTTGAGGATGCGCTCCCGCAGCAGCCCGTCGGCCAGCATCTGCTTGAGCTCCTTGTTCTCCTTCTCGAGCTCCTTCAGCCGCCGGACGTCCGGGTTCGTCATCATCCCGAGCTGCTTCTTCCAGCGGTAGAACGTCTGCGCAGTGATGTTCAGCTCCTTGCAGATTTCCGCCTGGCTCCGGCCGGATTCGTGGTCACGGATGGCCTTGATCTGGGCCTCCTTCGTGTGCCGTTTCTTGCTCATTGTTGTGGTGTTTATGGGGGTGGTTTGGTGGTTGGGCAACCCCCCGAGTAACATTTCAACTGGCCCCATTTAGCGTGACCCGATCAGCGTGACCCGATCATTATATTAATTGTGAGTCAAGAGAGTCAAACCGATGAATTCTCTCGGAACCGCGATAAGTTAATATTAGTAAATACGAATCAAAAAGCGAAGGCCGATTAATGTATGCCTTAAAACCTGAACTTAATCGAGTGACATGAAATCAAAAAAAACCTCCAAGATAAAAATTAAGGCTCACCCACAGCCGATGAAAGATGGAAACTTAGTTACAAACTTTGACATACCTGTCGAGTTGGACAACCCTCCCCGTCCTTCTTCTATGGTAGAAGGAATGCGAAATATCGGTTACACGCCCCAAACGGCCCTAGCCGACTTGGTCGATAACAGCATAACCGCAGAATCCAAAAGCGTATTCATTCGAATACTTCCATCAACTAGCGAAGCGGCAGGGGGATATATAGTAGTTGAAGATAACGGAAAGGGCATGTCGCCCGGGCGACTCGTTGAAGCAATGCGCTGGGGAGGTGAAGGACCTACGAAGGACCGAGACCCAAGTGACCTTGGTCGTTTTGGATTGGGATTAAAGACTGCATCCTTCTCTATGGGACGGAAACTCACGGTTGCCACTAGAGAGGCCGGCGGACAATTGAAAATACTTTGCTGGGATTTAGACTATATGGCTAAGGCGGGATGGAAGATGCAAGATGGATTAGATCACGAAACCACAAAACTATTCAAAGAATCAAAGCTAGCCGCAGGTTCTACAGAGTCGGGCACTGTAGTTATCGTAACAAAACTAGATAGACTAGGTATTCGCGCCCCACGCACTTCAAATAAGGACCATAACTCTGCTTCCATAACCAGAAAAGTGTCTTCGCACTTAGGCATGGTTTTTCATAGATTCATCGAGGAAGGAGTAAAAATAACCCTCGGCGCATCAGAGATAACAAAATGGGATCCCTTTTTCAAGGCTGAGCTAGCAAGCGAAGAATCAATAGGCGAAGGAGTTAAAATCTCTTCGTACACACTCCCACATCACTCCAGGGTAACAGTCGAAGAGTACTCTCAGATGGAAGGACAGAAGGGGTGGAACGGACACCAAGGTTATTTCGTGTACCGCGCAAAGCGTCTAATTGTGCCAGGAGGATGGTTAGGCCTGTTCAGCAGCCAAGAAAACTGCCGCCTATCACGAATTAGAATCGACCTTCCCAACATGCTCGACGCCAGTTGGAACCTTAATGTGATTAAATCAAGAGTAGCTCCACCGTCCTGGATGGAAGCAGAACTTGTTCGAATTGGTCGAGCAAGCCGTAGTGCTTCTCAACTAGCTTTCAGTTATCGAGGAAACATTCAGGCGCCCCAAAACATGAATCCTGACGAAACAATGCATGCCGCATTTTGGAATCAAATTCCCACAACAGATATAGTTGAATTTCGCATCAACAGGGCACACCCGATGATACAGACTTTGAAACAGTCAGTTAACGACCCTGCAATAGCAGAGGCATTCCTCAGAATATTTGAACGAGTCCTTCCAATGGATGCAATTTTACAAGATCCTAAACGAACTTCAAACGGGTTAGCACAGCCGCCTAATCAAGAGGAAATACAGCAGTATATCGATGTGGCTAAACTCCAAATTCGTTTCCTACATTCACAAGGGCATAGTCTTGAGAAAGCCTCACAAATAGTCCTCTCCTTAGAACCATTCGTTTTTCATAACGAAGTAATCCGTAAAGCAATCAATTAATTTATGCTAAAAGAAACCGATCTACTAAAGCTAGCCTTAGCTCACTTCTCCGAAACCGATTCGCAAACACCTGAAAGCGTAGAATCATATATTGACGATTTGCTGAAAACTCAGCCGCAGCTCTCAGAACACAGGCAATTCATACTCGATGCGGCGTTATCTAGTATCATCACTAGTGTTGGAAGGGGCGAAACCTTAGTCGACGACAACGACGATGTTCGATGGCTTAACCCAGATATAACAGATAAATGGATTCATTGGAACTGGCTGAAGGGATATCTTAATGCAGAGGTACGCAGGCCCGTAAAAGTGATGAATGAATTAGACGAGAGTACAAATCGCGTCATTGACCTAATAGGAGACCCCAATCGTGCTGGGATATGGGACCGACGTGGACTAGTGGTTGGCCATGTTCAATCAGGGAAAACACAGCACTATACAGCGCTTACTTCTAAGGCGCTAGATGCTGGATTCAAACTGGTAATTATTCTTTCAGGAATTCATGAAAATCTTCGTCAACAGACACAAGAGAGAGTTGAAGAACTAATAATTGGGAAGAATAGCAGAGACAAGTTCACCGATTTTGGCGTTCGGGCATGGTCTAACAATCGTAGAATGAAAGTACGAATTTCAGACGACCCCAAGGAGGCCATACCTGGCATAACCACACTGACATCTGTGGCGGGTGACTACGGTGCCGCTGTTAATTCTCAACTTAACGTAACGTTGGGACAAGCACCCGTAATCTTGGTTGTAAAGAAAAACGCATCTATTTTAAGAAACATACTAAGCTGGCTGGAAAAAAATGATAATGGTTTATCATTAAGAGTCCCAACACTAGTAATTGACGATGAAGCCGACCATTCCTCAATCAATACAGCAAAAACGGATGGAGAGACCGACCCAACGACTATCAATCGCCTCATTCGTAGATTAATATGGCGCTGCGATAAGGTCGGTTTTGTTGGCTATACAGCAACTCCATACGCAAACATCTTCATGGACCAGAAGCATGTAGATAAGCCTGATAGTCGTGACCTCAATGATGAAGGGTCGGATCTTTTCCCGAAATCGTTCATAGAAAATCTTGATTCGCCTACGAACTACATAGGTCCTGAAGCAGTTTTTGGGCACGAAGGCGATGAAAGCCTCGGCATTCCTCGAAAAGCTGCCTTACCGATGCATGAACCTGCCGATGATGCAGATCAATGGTTACCACCAAGGCACAATAAAAATCAGGATGTTTCCGCAGATCTACCTCCATCACTTCGAGAAGCCCTACGCTGCTTCCTTCTTGCTTCTGCAGCGAGAATGGCACTCGGGCATAACACTTCACATATGTCAATGCTAGTGCATGTAAGCCGATTCAATGAAGTACAAGAGCAGGTAAAAGAGCATGTTAAAAACGAAATGTCTTCACTCGTGGAGAAGTTGCGCCATGGTGAGTATGCAGAAGAGAACTGGAACGAACTTAGCAAAATTTGGCATCGTATTTTCGCCGATAACTACCCTAAGTTCGCGTCGCATACATCCCAACAGCTAGTCAAGCCACTGCTACCCGAATGGCAAGCGGTACGTGATAAAGTTTATTTGGCTTTTGATAGAATGAAATTCTGTAACATAAATAGCACTACAAAGGAAAACCTTGATTACGCTGGAACGCCGAAAGGGCTTATCGTTGTGGCTATTGGTGGAGACCGCCTAAGTAGAGGACTGACGTTAGAAGGACTTTGCATTAGTTACTTTCTACGTGGCGCCAAAGCATACGACACGCTCATGCAGATGGGCCGCTGGTTCGGCTATAGACCAGGATACGCTCATCTTTGTCGCGTTTACGCACCATTAACTGTTGTTAATAACTTTAAGACAATTGCACTAGCTACTGAAGAATTACGAAGGGAATTCAGCCGCATGTACTTCTTAAAAAAGCGCCCTACTGAATACGGACTTCGTGTTAGAGAACCTCGCGCAGACCTTCTTGTAACCGCAATGAATAAAATGCGGAGAGGAGAAACAATTCGCGTACACTTCTCCGATAGTCTTGTTTCATCCCTCGACATTCCATCCGCAATGGCTGACGGAAACCATCGTGCGTTTGAGAACCTAGTGAAGCATCTTGAGGACACAAAAGGACTACCGAATCGAACAAGTGATATGGCAAGCGGCACAAAGGCCTCCGGGACTCATCATCGATGGGAGGGCGTCAAGCCAGAGGCTGTTATAGATTTTCTCAAAAACTACCATGCAAACCTTAATGTATGCTTTGAACCTACAGCAAATGGATACACCATGATTGCTAGTTATATTGAAGAAATGAATAGAGTCGGAGAACTTACTGATTGGACCATTGCACTATTTTGTGGAAATATTGCTGATTCGACAGAAATAAGAAGAGTCAAATACCCAGCAGTAAGACGCAGGTATGATCAGTCTAGACCTGGACACTATAGCTTCAAAGGAGTAGCAATGGGGCAAGATGAAGCCATTGATTTAACACCCAATGAATATAATGACGCAATAAATCTTCATGCTTCAAGCGAAAGTCGTTTATCAAAAGCGGCTGCTTACAGAATGAAAAGACCACAGAATCGCGGCCTACTCATGCTCTATCCAATAATTCAAAATAACAGTTCGGAAAACGAACAAGAATTAAACCCGATTATCGGTGTGGCTGTGAGTTTCCCGTCTTCATCAAATGACTCCGGCCAAGAGTATGTATGTAACGAGCGAAAAATCGCAGAAATTTTCGGTACCGAGTTTGCAGATGATATTAACCGCGACTCAAACGAGGAGAAATCAACCAACGTATGACACCAAAAGATCTTATTAACGCGTGGGATGAAATAGGCAGACAAGCAGAAGCTGGCGCACCTGGTCCATATCTTCACCTACAGATGAAAGGAGGAACTCTACCGATTGGTGCTATTCTTAGAGAGAAAGATAGGCGTCCCGGGCTTTTGGTAAGATTTCCGGCTACAAACCTAGGCCAATTACCCAAGCCCGATTCTGGAAGAGGCTTCTCCTTTGAGCGCCCAGTTACAGCGGGAAATGGAACACTTGGCCTTCCAATACTCCTAGGAGACCCTTCTGTTAAAGATCTATTCGCCTTGATGGGGGCCGACCTAGTATCTGAAGTGGAAAATACTGACAAAGAATCAAATGCCGCTGAAAGAGTATTACGCCGAATTGCACTCTGGAGACGTTTTCTCCAAAGGCGCGAAGGGCTAATGAGCAATGAAGAAGTGCGCGGTTTATATGGCGAATTACATGTACTCAGCATTGCTATCACAATCAAAGGAGTCGACGAAACGCTCGATGCATGGCATGGACCAGAACGCGAACTTCATGATTTCAAATTCGACGACAGCCTTTTGGAGGTAAAATCGTGGCGGGCTGAATCAGGAGCAAAGATTCACATTTCACAGCCAAGTCAGATAGCTGTTGATTCACAAAATCCATTACGAATTGCTGCAGTCCAGATTTCGACAGGGGGCAATACCGGTAAAACATTAAGTGAGACTATATATATTTTACGGGATAAAATGAACGGTATGCAGATTCAAAGATTTGACGAACTCCTTGCAGCATATGGCTACCTTGAGGTCCATGCTAATGAGTATCACGAAAAAATGCTTGTTCTAACTATTGATGCATATGAAGTTCGTGAGGGATTTCCACATATTGAGGCTAGATTTGTTCCAGGCGGAATAGCCAACTTGCACTACTCTATCGAACTTGGCTCTCTCGAAGTTTTTCGCATTGATAACATAAAGATGATTCAAAAATGAGCATCGATACTATTCGGCAAGAAATTCACGACGAGGCAAACCCTTCAGAGGGGGGCCTACATCGCAACGATGCGATTTTTCGAGTACTCTCAGGAATCGTCGCAGATGCTGGCTTCCTAACAAATCCACGATATACGCCATTAAGTTTTAGAGTAGGTCGAAACACATTCTCTGTCGATGGATATGACATCGATGAAGACGATGGCGTGATGACAATCTTCACCCTAATTGATGCACATACGAGCATCGAGCTCGACCGGCCTTGGAGCGACGTAACCTGCCCTAAGAAAGACCTGGATTTGGCAATTAAAAGCATGCTTGGAGCAATTGAATGTATATGCAAAGGTCAAAGCCCGGAACTCGATGTATCTAATCCTGCTCGCGATCTTATTAGTTCACTTCGTAATGATTATAGCGCAGATAAAGGACGCGTAACATGCTGCGTCCTCACCACAGGTCGTGTTACTAATCTCGGAGCAAGCACCGCATCGGAAACATCAATACGAACAGCCGTATGGGATATTGATAGATTACTAAGAACACGCGAAAATGGCCGAGAACAGCTTATTGCTGATTTCAGTACAACAGGAGGTCTTCCATGCCTAGTGTCTGATAGTGAAGCAAAAGAAATCCAAGAAGGGAGAGTTGGTGTGCTTATCACCATGGTACCCGGTAGTTTTCTCGCGTCACTTTATAATGAACATCGAATGCGACTAATGGAAAGAAATGTGCGCGCTTTCCTGCAGTTCACAGGAAAGGTAAACAAGGGAATTCGAGAGACAATTCGAGACGAGCCAGAGCACTTTTTGTCCTTTAATAACGGAATTTCTGTGACAGCTTCTCGAGTACAACTACGAAAAAGCTCTGAAGGAAGCTATCACTTACTATCTGCAGATGATTTCCAGATAGTTAACGGAGGACAGACAACTGCATCCATAGCACGTTGCGTAAGAGAAGACAAAGCAGACGTATCTGCCATCAGCGTTGCAATGAAGCTCACTGTAGTACCAGAAGCAATGATAGACGTTCTGGTACCAAGGATCTCACGCTATGCCAATACACAGAATAAGATACAGGAGACGGATTTCTATGCGAATAACCCTTGGCATATAGAAATGGAACGTCACTCGCGCGCCGTTGAAGCTGATCACGACGCCGAATCTCACGGACGAACAATACGTTGGTATTACGAACGCGTTCGCGGCCAATATGCAGAAGAACTTGCAAAGCTTTCAACTGTCCCACTCAAGAACAATTTTAAAAGCCGCAATCCAACAAGATGTAAATTCACTAAAACAGACCTGTCACGCTATCTCCTTTCATGGGAACAGGAAGCGCATTCGGTGAGCCTGGGAGGACAAAAATGCTTCGCCCGCCTCATGTCTGTCCTTGGCGCAACTACGACTAATACGGAAAGCAGCCAGCTGCCAGGTGAGGAAGATTTTCGTCGTCTCTGTTGTCTCGCAATTCTTCAAAGAAAAGGTGAAAACATATCCAGCGAACTTGGAATCGTCGGCTATCGCGCAAACCTCGTGGCCTATGCAATTGCACTGCTATCAACTAATACAGAAAAACGTCTACCTTGGCGAAAAATCTGGGCCAACCAAGATATACCTCCGGAAATCGAGCAAGCGTTGCGTGTCGCGATTCCTGCGTGTGATATTGCAATCCGTGAATCCGCCGGTGCGAAAAACATAAGTGAATGGGCAAAGCGAAACGAATGTAGAATATTCGTGATGAATAAAAATGTCCAATTATTCCTTAAGCCTTCTAGCGATTGGGATAAATTTTCGATTAAAGATATGGCGCGACCTAAAGGCGAAATTGACCTCATTCGCGTCTTAGAAAAGGTTAATCAAGATCAATGGAAACGTCTTTCAGAGCTCGTAAAGCATACGGGCGGAAACCCCATCTGGTCTGGAGTCTGCGACACTATGGCTACAAAACTTATTCCTGCGGGGCGGTCTCCGTCTGAAAAGCAGGCAAACATCTTACGTAAGGTTCTGGCCAAACACTCGAAGCATCTGTCCATTCGTGACACATTTACAGACGGAGAGCGAAAAATAATCTCCGGTTAAACACCAACCTAGCTAGGTCCTTAGAGCAGCAGCCACTACCTTGCCGATTTGGTAAGCTAAATATGGTGGGACGGCGTTGCCGACCTGGTGGTACTGTTGGGTCCTGTTGCCCATGAAGAAGTAGTCGTCCGGGAAGGTCTGGATACGGGCCGCCTCCCGGACCGAGAAACTGCGGGCCTGGGCAGGATCGTAGTGGATGTAGTAGTGACCGTCTTTTGAGATATGAGAGGTTATGGTTCCCGAAGGCTTGCCAGCGACTTGAACTTTAAACCTGTCAACGAACGTATCCGCCCTACCGGCAATCAAATTGGCGTGCTTAGGCAATAGCCGCTTCCGATCACGGGCTGGGATCTCGTCAACAGTGGGACTTCTTCCCAGCTTTTTTGCGCGCTTTGCCCACCATCGATATCGAGCCAAGTCGGAAGGCATGTGAGACCTTGCTTCATGGTTAAGAATTACATTTTTGAATCCTGAAGCCTGTTGCTTTATGAATTTAGCTAGAGCAGTAGGCATCCCCCTTCGTCTCGTGACTTGCTCAAGGAATTGTGCGCCGGTTTTTTTAGTTTCTCCAATTGGCCTAGGCTCTTTTGAATTTAAGCCAGCCAACTTTGGAAGAGTACCGATGACTGACCTAACAGGTACCGCCTTATCCCTCTTAGTAAGGGCCTCTAAACCACCAAGACGAACCCCCACCCTCCTGCCAACAATGATGACACGGTGACGTGTCTGCGGGACACCGTAAAGCTCGGACCTGATCAGGTAATCAAGCCCAGACACAGGAGTATTGTCACGCTTATCGACAAGAGAGCTAAGCTCGTAGCCTGCAGATTCCAAGTCAGCTATAATTTCAGGCAGGATGGGCTTACCGTTAACCAAGGCGGTGTTAAGCCCTTTCACGTTTTCCATGACGAAAACTGCGGGCTTATATTTATGGATGATAGCAAGGTACTCCCTATAAAGAAAGTGACGCGCATCCTTCTTTTTACCGTCATGGTTTTGCATGCGCGATCGGCCTACCAGGGAATAGGCCTGACAAGGCGGGCCCCCAATCAAAACGAACATAGGATGGCTTTTCTGCCCTTTCCTAATACCCAGCGCTTTCGTAATTTTTCTTCTAATTCGATAGTTATGCTTACCAAGCTCAAGACATAGCGCCTCTTTCTTCACCTGATTCCATGCAGAATGCTTCTTTAAAGCCGACCAGGCAGCCTCCTTGTCAGGCTTCGAAGTCGACCTGAGCACCTTCCAGTATGCCTCAGGAAGCACTCTGCCCTTAAGAGTAAAATGCCGGTAAAACGCACGCAGCGAAAGGGTCATGTGAGCGTAGGGGTCTTTCTCAACCGAAATGACAGTCTTAAAAACGTTCTTGCCTCTGAACTTAACTCGAGAAAAGCCCTCTCCGAGTCCCCCAGGGCCGGCAAAGAGATCAACTATTGGCACAGAGCGTCGCACCCCTTCGAACTAGCACAGAACCCTGGCCAGTCCAGGCCTAAAATTTTACTAGCTTAAAGAAATTTTAAGGTAATCATTTTTGCGTGGAGACAGAAAGCACTACTAACCCGGAACTTGAAACAAATCGTTTCACCGAAAGCGACAAAGCATTAGCATATCTCGCGCACTCGTGGCTAAGAGACAATCAACGAGCTAGGGCTAGTCAAAAGATTTATCAAATGGTATGCGCATCGAGATATTGCAAAAGATCAGCGCTTAGTTGGAAAAGGAAGATTGAAAATTATGTTTCTTGTGCAACGGGTGAAGGTACCACCGGCGGAGCAGAGCGAAAAGAGTATCCCGAACTTATTTCTCGATATTCAACCAACGTAGAATCAGCCAGAAGGATTGCATTGACTGAAGCTACATTCCCAAATGAAGAAATCAGGAATTTCTATTCTGGCTTAGGATACAAAGCTGAACAACTACCATCCGTCACGCCACTGCCGGATATAATTTCAGACTTCGGAATGGTTACCAAGAGCGGAGTAGAGCGTGCCGCTAAAGCTATTGATGAGAGCGGAGTCCCTAAGGGCTTCAGCGACTCTATAGAATATGATGTTTTCGTTAATGGGCGACCATACCCTCCTAAGGCCATAATTGGCTTAGCGTTTATAGAGTCAACTGGACTCATAATTGACGGTAGACGCTTCAAAGGTGGACTCGATACCCCATGTTTTAAGACTCTCGAAAAAGCCGGTTTTAAAATTCTGCCTAAGCAATCTGCCCACTCGAAGCACCTATCTAACTACCAAATCGTCTCAGCAGCATGTTCGAAGCCATTCACAATCCTTGCGGGCGGAACTGGAACAGGAAAAACACGGGCCGCTAAACTAGCGGCCATCTCGATAGCTGGAAAGGAGAGCGTTGAAGTCGTAGCTGTGGGTGCAGATTGGACGGATAACCGACCCCTACTAGGCTTCAGAAACCTCCTAACAGAGGGCTGCAAGACGTATGTTGCGCCCCCAGCCCTACGCATAGCCCTCAGAGCTCTAACCAACCCAGAAAAGCCCTTCTTCCTGATCTTGGACGAAATGAACCTTTCTCACGTCGAGCGGTACTTCTCCGACTTCCTGAGTTCGATGGAATCCAGGGAGCAGATCAAGCTACACGACTCGACCGAAGCCCTTAACACCGAGGACTTCGTTACCATACCCGGGAAAATCGAGTGGCCTAACAACCTTTACGTCATCGGAACCGTCAATATCGACGAAACGACATATATGTTTAGCCCAAAGGTCCTTGATCGCGCGCATGTAATCGAGTTTAAGATTACTTGGGATGAGATCGAAAGCGGACTAGAAGGAGCCGCATCCAGCGAGCCTTCCTCACTGAGAACCGAGCAAGTTGACGAATTCATGCGGATATCTCGCCTCAAGGAGAAAAGCCTAACCAAGGATGACCACGACTTACTGACGGACGTCCTGGAAGACCTTCACGCCGTGCTAGAGGGAACTCGCTTCGTCTTCGCACACAGGACTGCCCGTGAGTGCCTTAACTTCATCGCCAGCGCAAAAGCCTTGGCAAAGGCGGACATTATTGCATCGCAGGATACCAAAAGTCTCATCGACTTAGCAATCCTTCAGAAGACCCTCCCCAAGCTGAACGGCGCTTCTGGCACCCTAAGCAAAGTCTTGGAAGACCTCGTCAAGGTTTCCGAAAAGCACCACCTCAAGCTCTGCAAAGAGAAGCTGGAGTCTATGAGCAAGCAGCTCAAAGCAGACCAATTTGTGAGCTTCATTAACTAATGGAAAATAAATCCGACAACAGCCGATACACCAACCGTGTAAAGTGGTCTGATAGTGATCGTGCTTTGGCGCTCTTAATTCAGCAGATACATGTAAAAGCTAAAGGCGAAACATTCGGCGATCAAATAGCTGAACTTGTCACTCAGTCCAGACTAGCAATCCGAACGGTGGATAGCTGGAAAATGAAGATCACCAACTACAAGGACGCCGACATGGTATTCTATGGCACCCTACCGGCTGGTAGAAAAACATTCTTTCCGACCGGCACACTTAGTAAGGACCAAAATGGTAAATTCACCGGAGAATTCGTCGAGCTAACCGAGTTGTATTCCAAGAACTCCAACGCACTAAAACTAATAGCCGGAAGCGAATCTAGGAGAACTACTAATCCAAAACTTCTTTCTCTTTACGAAAGCTTAGGTATTACACCTCAATTAGAAGAGCAAAGAGGCATTATTCAGCCACAGTCAGAAACGCGGCAAAAATTACCCACTCCTGCTAGCCGGCTAATTAATGCTGCGTCATCCAAGCCATTTACGATCCTAGCAGGAGGAACTGGCACTGGGAAAACACGATCTGCCAAGCTAGCTGCAGCTTCAATTGCAGGCATTGCTAACATCGAGGTTGTCGCCGTTGGTGCAGACTGGACTGACAACCGTCCACTGTTGGGCTTCCGTAACCTTCTGGCAGAGGGCGGAAAGACCTATGTCGCGCCGCATGCCTTACGAATCATACTCAAGGCCTTAGACAATCCAGCTGGACCCCACTTCTTGATCCTTGATGAGATGAACCTGTCGCACGTTGAGCGTTATTTCGCCGACTTCTTGAGCTCTATGGAATCCAAGGAGCCACTCAAGCTACACGACTCGAGCGTGGCCCTTAAGACCGAAGACGGCATTACAGTCCCCGGGAAAATAGCATACCCAAATAACCTCTTCGTCATCGGAACCGTCAATATCGACGAAACGACCTACATGTTTAGTCCAAAGGTCCTTGATAGAGCGCATGTCATCGAGTTCAAGGTCACCTGGGACGAGATCGCAAACGGCCTAGATGGCGCCGTACCGAGCGAGTTGCCGGCACTACGTCCCGAGCAGGTTGAAGAATTCATGCGAGTATCTCAGCTCAGGGAGAAAGCCCTGCCAGAGGAAGACCACGAACAGCTTACCGAGGTCTTGGAAGACCTTCACGCGGCGCTAGAGGGAACACGCTTCGTCTTCGCGCATAGGACTGCCCGTGAATGCCTTAACTTCATCGCAAGCGCCAAGGCCCTCGCAAAGGCGGATATCGTCGAAGCACGAAACACCATAGACCTCATCGACCTGGCCATCCTTCAGAAGGCCCTACCCAAGCTTAATGGCGCTTCCGGCACCCTCAGTAAGGTACTGGAAGAACTCATCAAGGTTTCCGATAAGCACGACCTTGAGCTCTGCAAGGAGAAGCTCGAATCGATGGGCCGACAGCTGAAGGCGGACCAATTCGTTAGCTTCATCCAGTGATAGAGACCCCGATTAAGTCCGANTACGTCCTGGCCCAGATCAGCCAAGACTTCTGGATTTATGTCGGCACGAAACAGGCAGGTAAATCGGTTGAGCTGGATGAGCTGTTCTCTGAAGCAAAGAGGGAGTCCCGCCCTGCCCTACTCGCTTGTGACTCCAAAGACCCCCTGCTCTTCGGACCAAATATTAACGAAGGAAGAATACTCTATGCCGGCGCCAGCAAGGCCGACTTCCTATGCCGACTGCGCCTGCTAGAGAATACGGACTACCATTGGGAAATCTTTGGCACGTCCAAGAGAGGTCCAACCGTGATCGCAGAAGATAAGCTGCCGACTGTCACCTCATCACTTTGCAACACCAAGCGGATAAGCACACGCTGGGAAATCGACGCACGACAAGCCAAGGGGGTATTTAACTTCGGAAACTTCTTAGGCTCAGGATGGATTGGCATCCAGAACGGTGCCCAACTGCGATTCGAGGTGATATCCGCCAAGCTTTCCTACGAGGAACAGTATCTCGCCTTACTGCGTGACCTCACGGATCAGTCCGTATCCCTTCTCTTCGACCCCGAGGCGCCCACGCAAGGAAAGCTCATCGAAACCGAAGGTGAACAGAAGAGACCGCTCGAAACATTCCTACTTCTACAAGCTTCACTTCCCATCGACGAACTGAAGGCGGCCATGGGCATGATCAAGGCGCGCCCACACTCACAACTAGAGTCCGATGACCGGTGGCTGCCAGCTGGTATGGCAACCGGCCTGCACGCTATGGGTGACCCGATTGGCCGGATCAGATGGGGAATGAATAGCGCCGGGAAACCGGTGCCGATTGANGCCCTTGAAAGAAAGCGNCGCGACACCACCGATACTACACCCAATCGCTTTATTAAGTATGCTATCGCTCAGTTCGTCGAGGCATGCCGCGTCATCATGGATGACCCTGAATTCGGACCAAGACTCACTAAACTAGCCTCTGAACTTCACGCAGAGTATGTGCAGCAGTCGCGACTCGAAGTCATAAAGACCTCAGGACGCCAAGGGAGAATCCCCCTAGAGAATCAAGTACTACAGAAGCGGGAGGGCTACCGACACTATCTTCGTAGCTGGGTCATCGCGAACAAGACCCTTTCAATCAAGGATATCAACGATGACGGCGCCCTCTCACCGACTGCCGAGAACCGACAAGTACCCGATCTGTATGAATACTGGCTTTTCTTCTTCCTGGCAGACGCACTCGAAGGCATGACCGGCGCTTCAAGCCTAGATCGAAGATATGTCAAAGAGTTGAACCCAGAAGGCTCTGCCTCCATCAGCCTGTCAAAGAGTGATGCGCCGCGGCTGACATTGCGAATCGGCAAAGGTGAAGCAGCCCGTTTCGTAGCCCTGTACTACAATCGCACCTTCAAGCCTGGACCTGGTTACACGAGCTACTCGCTGACTTTACGTCCCGATTACACAGTCGAAACGTTCCCGGTTATTTACGGCTCAAGCTTCGAACAGTGTCGCAGCTCTGCTGAAAAAATTGGCGAGATCACGTTTATCCATTTCGACGCAAAGTTCCGCATCGCGAACCTTGACCTCAACCTAGCGGGCGACTTCGACCGCCAAGATGCCGTAACCGCCGATGACGACGCCAAACCGGAGGACGTTTACAAAATGCACACCTATAACGAGGCTATCCGTGGTACCGCCGCTTCGGTGATCCTGTTCCCAGGCGGACAGGCAGCGGATGGCAGGCTCAACCAATCTTTTGAGAAATACCGAGAGCTGATCCCTGGCGTCGGGGCTCTGGCTATCAGTCCGGGCAATCATGAAGTCCGTTCCAAGGCCCTAACGACTATCAGAGACTACCTCTCCAAGGCATTACTGCTGACCCCGAAGAGCCAGTCCTCGTACGCCCGCATGCGAGACTGGGAAGTGAACGAGCTTCCTTCTAATGAGTAAGCACGAGACCAAGATGACCCAGTGGTATGCTGAGACGCACTACCCCAAAGGATACTTGATCGAGGAATTCATGGCCTTAGAAGCAGGGCCTAAAAACGGGAGACGTCTAATCGATGGAGTCATCATCTTCGCGAAGCCATACGAGAAGCGCGAACTGAACAAGGGCGAAAGGGTCGTGGTCATCCAGTCCAAGAACCGTCGCTTGGGCATGGGCCTCATCGGCCAGGTCATCGTCTCTCGTGACCTAGTGGAACGCTCTGGCGCCAATGTCATTAAATCCGTCGGCGTGTGTACCGAAATCGATACAGTGATGCATAAGATGCTACGCAAGCACCCGAGGTGTCGGGCGGTGGCTTACAAACGAAGCGCCAAGAAGCCGGCCGCTCGCTGATAGCTTGAAAGGATGACCAAGCCGGTCATACCTACCCAAGGCAAGCTGTGCGGATGCGATGTCATCGCATCCCTACCTTGTGGTTTTGGATAATATTTGACGGATAGGAGTTGAGGGGGGTTGCACGAGGGTCCGAGGCGGGCATAAAGGGGCCTACACTATATGGCGCACAAAGCTCCACACTTCACCGGTTGGACCACACCCCTCGCAAAGGGGGTCGCATCGCGTCTTCTCGAGGGGCGAAACGGCGCCCCGATCGACCTCGGAAGCCATCGGGTAATCGTGCCGTCGAGTTTCGCGAGTCGGTTGATTCAGGAGGAACTAGCTAAGTTAACTAGTGGGCCAGTTGACAAGTTGACACGTGGACAAGAACACGAGCTGGAGGCCCAGAGGCTCGGAGGCTCGGTTGACCAGACCAATCGCGGAACCATGGGGGTTTTACTTCCGATCTTCCAAACTCCTACGGAATTTTTGAACTTCGGGGATGCGAACACCCAGGCGGCGAGTTCGGCGGACGCGTTGATGGCTTGGATTGAGGTCCTGCAGGCGACAGATCGA
>JGI12421J11937_10000462_pt1 | contig 15715 bp, 11 predicted proteins | sample LakErihyJuly2011_2_FD_11937 | JGI IMG/M metagenome (IMG submission 11937)
ACTCTTTCTTTTGAACCTGGTCTTAATATTAATAGGTTGTGTTGCATATAGTCCACATTGATAAAATTAATTTTTATCGTGCTACCTGCTTTTACGGTGAATTCAGATAAGTCATATTTCATTTGATTCTTAATCACTGAAATATTAATGGTTTGGTCAATGATCGTGGCTACTGCATTTTTTTCTTTGCTCATTTTTAAATGAGCGCCTCTTGCTGATCTTAATGCAAGATTAATCCACTTATCATCTGTGTTTTCTTTAACCAATAACATTTTATTCAAAATGGTATATGCTTCTGTAGATGGTTTCATGTCGGCAATGGCAATTACTGCTGCAAGGCGAACCCTATAATCAGCATCCTCAAACACTTTCGCATTTTGGTATGCTTTTAATGCGGTAGGTGATTCTTTAAGCGCTTCTACAGCTGCTTTACGCACACCGCCAGAATTGTTACTTAATGCTTTTGTTGCAGCGGCTATAGCATTTACATTATTTTTTAACAAGCCTAAACCATGCAAAGTCCATAAAGCGTGAATTGTAGGTGCATTCACACCCGCGGCGTCCACATTACTTGTATTAATAATATTTATTAAATCAGGTGCAACGGACTGGTCTTTATTTTCAACCAATAATCGCTGTGCAGTAGTTCTCCAAAACATATTATTATTACGTAATGCTTTTATTAACCCAGCTTTGTCATTTTTATCTAAACTAATGGGGGCATTCACAGCGCCATCCTTATATACCAAACGATAAATACGGCCACGTTCATGATCGCGTAGTGGGTTAATATGCGCATTTCCTTTGCCATTATCAAAACCTTTAGGGGTAGGGTTGTGTTGGATAATAAAATCATACCAATCAGTAATCCAAACATTACCATCAGGACCCACTTCGGATTGAATAGGGCCAAACCATTCATCAGCACTTGCTACTAAATTCCAGCCATCGCCTTTTTCTTTAAATCCAGATCCAACTTGTTCAATAAAATTTTTATGAATTAGTCTTCCGGTAGGTTCACAAACCAATGCTACTTTATTCCAAAATTCTGATGGATAATTTCTTGCAGTGTAAATACTTTGTCCAGCAGCTGCAGTAAATCCTCCAAATACATCCACCTGTCTTAAATTTTTAGTTACCACATGCATTGCATAATGGGCATCAATTTTTTCAGTACCTAATTTTTCAGCATAACCGTTTTTTAATACGCGCTTTGGAACACCAAAAAATACACTATGGGTATTGTTTGCAGTGGAGGCAAATACATCAAATTCCTCCGTAAAGCCAAGCCCCCAGGTGTTATTGGTAGTTCCTCCTAAAAATTCAATGTCATTTACTTTTTTAGTAGTCGGCTTGAAACTATAAATACCCATGCTGAATTCTGTAGTATCTTTTCCTTTGGCATTGACAAATCCGGAATACCCAACGGTTCCCCATAATTTATTGTCAAGTCCATATCTCAAATTAGATGGGCCTGCATGTGTATCTGAAATGCCCCATCCTGATAAAATGGTATCTTTTATATTCGCCTTATCATCGCCATCAGTATCCTTTAAAAATATAAAGTAAGGCGCTTGAGCAACAACTATACCACCATCGGAAAAAGTAAAGCTAGTAGGTATGTTTAACTTATCTGCAAATACGGTTGACTTATCCGCTTTACCATCATGGTCAGTATCTTCTAATATCACAATTTTGTCCTGACCACCTTCTTTGTTTTCTCTTACTTCATTAGGATAATCCACAGTTTCAATGGCCCATAATCGGCCTTTTTCATCCCAATTAATATATATAGGGTTGATGATTAAAGGTTCAGATGCAAAAAGTTGTAAATCAAATCCAACAGGGATTTGTATTAATGATTGCGATTGCGCAGGGGTTAATGCCCCTTGGTATTTGGGTACAGGATTTCTTTTTTCATAATTTGGAATAATGGCCTCTGTGTAGGAAGGGGTAGCAATGGTGTATGCTTTTAAACTAGCGATTGCAGTCTCATTTACCGCCCATAAAATTCCATTCTCCACTAATTGTAAAAATTGTGGATTATTAAAAGTAATCTCATCATGTCCATAAGCGGTATAAAACACTTTGCCTTTCCCTACATTTTGGATCCAAGTGTAGGGTTCTTTTCTATTGCCGTCTTTTCTTTCAGTAAGTACAGTAATATTTTTACTTAAAAGCGTATGCGTATATGTTTCGTCCTTCGTATAGAATGGTGTAATATTTTGAATCAATGGATGATTATAATCCTTAAATATGGAAGGGAAGGAGTCATAGCCATGTTCTTTAAATTGCCCACCAATTAATTCAACTACTTCTGGGTTATTTCTAAAACAATAGGAGGCGCAATGAATTGGAATAAAACCTTTACCATTTTTTACAAAATTCAATAAAGCAGCGGCATGGTTTGCGCTAATGGTATCGTAATTAGCATAAAGAATTAATCCATCATAAGGCTTAAGTGTTTTTTCATTTAAATCATTTATATTAGTGGTGTAAGTAATATTAATTCCTTTTTTAAAATACTCTTTAGACATAATACTTGCTAAAACAACGGATTTGTGATGTTTGCTATCATGTCCTAAAAATAGCAACTCTAATTTCTTAGGTGTTTGCGCATTTAATTGGGTAAATGAAAATGCTATAAAAATTATAGCGAATGTCTTATTAATAAGTTGATTCATTGCATTTGGTTTTAGCATCGTAAGGTTCAAAATAATACCAATAATACATTGGGTAATTTTGAACTATTAAGATATTAAAAATATCAATACAATTTGAATATATTAGACCAAAGGGGACTTTGGTTTAGTTACCGCATTATTAAAATATAGTAATTATGCAAAATGGCCTATTTCTATCTTTACATTTTGTTGATTAAATGCCCAAGGATATCTTTAAATGAAAATCCCTCAGTTAATCTTTCTTTATTTAACTTCTTGTTTTCTACCAATGCCCATAGAATAAACTCTTTCATAAAGTAGGCATCCTCCTTAATGGTATCTGGTGCATATTTTTTTATTAGTGCGTCCAATGGTTTTACATCATCAAGCACTTTGTTATACTGCTTTTCATCAAAATCCTCATATAGTTCAAATCCACCTTCCGCAATAAACCAATCTAATATATCGGAATAAGCATTGCGTTCATTTTGCTTTTCAATTTTACTAATTTTTGGGAATTGGTTTTTGAATAAGGTGTTAATTGCTTTTTCAATTAAATGGGTAGCAATTACTTCTGCACCTTCCTGTTCTCCTTCGTATACTAATTCAATTTTACCTGTAATTGCAGGGATGATTCCCATAAAATCCGATAAGCGGACACTTGTTTTTTTCAACCCATTTTTTAAACATCTTCTTTCAGCGGCGCTCATTAAATTTTCCATGGCGCTAATCGTCATCCTTGCACTCACACCACTTTTAGCATCAATATATTCACTTTCTCTTGCCTCAAAGCTTATTTGCTCAATAATATCCTTGGCTAAATTAGGTAGATAAATTATTTCCTTTTGTGTTCCATTTAATTTTGCTTCCTGCTCAGTTATTTTTTTTGCTACTGAAATATTTTTTGGATAGTGCGTTAATATTTGAGATCCAATTCTGTCCTTTAATGGGGTTACAATACTTCCACGATTGGTATAATCCTCTGGATTAGCGGTGAAAATAAATTGAATATCTAAATTCATTCTAAGTTTAAAACCCCTAATTTGAATATCACCTTCTTGTAAAATATTAAATAAGGCCACTTGAATTCTGGCTTGTAAATCAGGAAGCTCATTAATAACAAATATGCTTCTATTCGCTCTAGGGATCATACCAAAATGAATCACGCGTTCGTCCGCGTAAGATAATTTTAAGTTAGCCGCTTTTATAGGATCCACATCACCAATGATATCTGCAATAGTAACATCTGGGGTTGCTAATTTTTCAAAGAAACGCTCATCACGATGCAACCATGCAATAGGAGTGGCATCGCCTTTTTCATGAATGGTATCCTTTGCAAATCTTGATATTGGATGTAATGGGTCGTCGTTAATTTCAGAACCTGCAACAAATGGAATATACTCATCTAATAATTGAATCATCAATCTAGCTAGTTTTGTTTTAGCTTGACCTCTTAATCCCAATAAGTTAATATTGTGTTTTGATAGAATGGCTCTTTCTAATTCTGGTATCACCGTTTCCTCAAAACCATGAATTCCTTCAAACGCAGGTACGCCTTCTTTTATTTTTAAAATAAGATTATCTCTTAATTCATCTTTGATGCTTTTGCTTTGGTAACCTTGTTTTTTTAAATCCCCTAAAGTTTTAATTTTTTCAATTTTCATAAGAATCTGTTAAGCTATTTATTTAAGTTTCTTTTTTCTATTGGTTTCGTAATCTTCAAATATCATTTCTCCTAATCCCTTTAGTCCGGTATAAAATGCTTTGCCTTGATTCGCTTCTGTAAATTCATTAACAAATTTTTGCAAATAAGGATCTTGTGCAATCATAAAGGTGGTGATAGGGATATGTAGTTTTCGTGCCATTTTTGCTTGGTTGTAACACTTTTCTACAATGTATTGGTCTAGTCCATTACTATTCATGTAATAGGTGCCATCTGCTTCCTTGATACAGCTTGGCTTACCATCTGTAATCATGAATATTTGCTTATTGGTATTGCGTTTCCTTCTGAGTATATCCATGGCGAGTTGTAAACCTGCTACTGTGTTGGTATGATAGGGGCCCACTTTTAAATAGGGTAGTTCCTGAATACTTATTGTCCATGCATCATCACCAAATACTAAAATATCAATGGTGTCCTTTGGGTAGCGTGTGGTAATTAATTCAGCAAAAGCCATTGCCACTTTTTTTGCAGGTGTGATACGATCTTCCCCATATAAAATCATACTATGACTGATGTCAATCATAAGTACAGTACTCATTTGGGATTTTTGTTCTGTTTCTGCAACGACCAAATCATTTTCTGTTAAATTAAAATCACCAATGCCATGATTTATTTGTGCGTTTTTTATGCTCTCTGTTAATGAAATGTTTTCGATGTTGTCACCAAAGTTAAATTCCTTGAACTCTCCATTTTTTTCATCTCCTTGTCCCAGTGTTTTTGTTTTGTGATTTCCTTTTCCTGCTTTTTGCAAATTGCCGAAAATATTATTCAAAGCTTGTTGACGAATGGCTCTTTCAGTTTTGGAGGTAATTTTTGTTTCGCCATTGCCATCCTGATGTATTTCTTCTTTGATGTAGCCTTTCTTTTTTAAATCTTCTACGAAATCGTCAATGGTATATTTTTCGTCAGTGAGTTTATACTCCACATCTAATTCACGCATCCAGCTAATAGTTTCATCAAAATCGCCAGAAGTATGCACAATCAATTCCTTGAAAATTTCGAATAATCTGTCAAAAGGAGATTGTTCTGGCGCTTCGTATGTTTTAAAGTGAAAACCTTTCATTTAATATAATATCGGATAGTAAAGTTAATCGTAAATCTTCATTTTTAGCCAAATTGTTAAAGCTTGAGAAAGGCTTTGATGGATAATTAAAACAAAGTAGGAATTCTTGTAAAGGGAGTAGCTATTTTTCCTCGAAATTCTTTTAGTAGGGTGTAAATTAACCATTTTTAATTTTTGGTCTAAATCAATGTATTTAAATTAATAGCTTATATTTTTTATTTAAATTGCAAACATCATGTAGTTTGTTTATGCTAATTTAATAATGACTATTGTATTATTAAAAAATATATATGATAATATATTAAAAATATTTAAATATAATATCTAATTTCGTAAAAATTAAAAAATGAAAAAAAGTACAATTAAATTTTTAGTATTTATCAGTTTAGCATTCTCCTCTATTTCTTGTGATAAACTTGAAGCGCTTATACCTGATATAAATCTGAATGTTCCTTTAGAGTTCTCCATTGATATAAAAGCTACAGATCCTTGGGAATTAAATACAAGTTTCGAAGTTTCAGGACTCAACGATTCCATATCTAAATATACAAATTTGATTAAAGATTATACCATTGACAGTGTAAATATTACATTAATTGATTTTATAATCGATTCTGCTAATCGCAAATATCTGAGCACGTCAAATACGCAAATCCTTAGTCCTGATTATATCATTTTTTATTTAAATTCTTATACTAAAGAAACTATAATACCTGCTATTTCTTTAGTATATGTTCCCTCTGATAGAAAGAATTATTTAAAAACAGCAACATCTGCAAGTGGAACTTGGATCGATATAGTTGCTAAAGGTAAAAGTGTTAATTTAAACATACCTAGTGATAATTTAAAAACCATTGCAAGTATGTTAAAATCATCCAATAAACTTTCTGGATCTATTTTTGCTTCTACGAATGTTAAGCCTATAAAATTAAAGTTTAGATTAAATGTATTTGCAAAAGCTAAAATACGTTAAACAAATAAAAAATTAAACCATTTATATTTGTTTCAAAGTTAATTGATAGCAGGATTAATGTTCCCTATTCTATATTATAAAAGCCTTCCCCTTATCAATAAGTGGAAGGCTTTTATATTTTGGATTGGATTAGCTCGCACTTCCTGCTCGCTGATCCCTGGTCTTTGGGTACACAAATCCTTCCAATAAATTTTACTTGGGGATTAGCTCGCACTTCCTGCTCGCTAATCCCTGGTGTTTGGGTACACAAATCCTTCCAATAAATTTTACTTGGGGATTAGCTCGCACTTCCTGCTCGCTGATCCCTGGTGTTTGGGTACACAAATCCTTCCCCAATCAATCGCGTTGCGATTGATTGCTTTTCTGCTTCTCGAGGTCACTTGAAAGCAAGCTTTCAGTTCCCTCTTAAAGCAGAAAAGCCTTCCACCGAGTTATCGGGGAAGGCTTTGTGATTCGGATTGGATTCGAACCAATGGCCCTCATCTTAGAAGGATGACGCTCTATCCAGCTGAGCTACCGAACCAGCTCCTTTTAATTCTAGGAGGTGCAAATTTAATGAAAAATTAGGCTGATTTCAAAGAAAATAGGGCTATAAATCAATCATTTGCCAATAAGTCCCTGATAACCACACTTGCCACGGTACAACCAAAAATAGCTGGCATATAACTTAAAGTACCAATGAGCGACTTTTTTGGGAAAGCTTTTTCTGTTTCTATAATCCTCGATTGATCTACTTTTTCAGGACTAAACACCACTTTCAATCCCTTATATATCCCTAAACTGTGTAATCGCTTGCGCACATACTTAGCCAAATTACATTCATGGGTTTTAGATATATCCGTTACCTCAATTTGAGAGGGATCCACTTTGCCACCCGCACCAAGTGAACTAACCAAAGGAAGTGAACGATCTAGGCAAGATTTGATAAAAAATACTTTACTTGAAAGTGTATCAATACAATCTACGATATAATCCCATTTTTCTTTCTCAATTAAATCAATGGTGATTTGTTCTTTGATAAACACTTCTATTACGGTTAAATCTAATTCTGGGTTAATATCTTTTAACCTTGCAGCTAAAACCTGCGCTTTGGGTTGTTTTATGGTTGATTGTAAGGCTTGTATTTGCCTATTGATATTACTTTCATCCACAACGTCATTATCTACAATGGTCAATTTGCCAATGCCTGCTCTAACGATCATTTCTGCACAAATGCCACCCACGCCTCCAAGTCCAACAATTAATACATTTTTACCCATTAGGCTTTCCACTTTTTCATCTCCTAACATTAATTGTGTTCTGCTCAGCCAATAGGGTATCATATCGTATCTTTAGATAGTAAAATTAATCGTATGCGAATTGTAAAATTATTTATTCTTATTTTATTTGTTCAATTAGCCGTTGCGCAAAATTCGGGGAATAATTCCATAAAAATACTTTCTCAAAAAAAAGGTATTAGTATCAGGGGGTTAAGTGTTCCGGATGAAAATACAATTTGGGCGAGTGGAAGTAGCGGAACCATTGCCTTGTCCATAAATGGGGGCGAACATTTTGAATGGCTACAAGTTGCTGGATATGAAAAACGTGATTTTAGAGCCATTCATGCTTGGAATAATAAAGAGGCAATAATAGCTGCGGTAGCTGCACCTGCGGTTATTTTAAAAACAAAAGATGGGGGCATAACATGGAATAAGGTGTATGAAAATGCTGATACTTCTATGTTTTTGGATGCCATTAATTTTAAGGATGAAAATAATGGTACCGTAGTAGGCGATCCTATTAATAATATCATTTTTTTATTAAACACTTCTGACAAAGGGGAGCATTGGCAACAAGCAGCAAAATCCTATTTTAAATCTGAATTAAAAGAAGGCGAGGCTTTTTTTGCATCCAGTAATTCAAATTTACTATCTGCAGCAAATCAACAATTTTTAATCTCAGGGGGTATGGTGAGTAGATTATGGATAAATGGGGTAGCAAGAAATTTGGATATATTACAAGGTGGAACATCCACAGGCGCAAATAGTATTGCGATATCACCTAATGGGAATAAATTAATTATCGTTGGGGGTGATTTTGGGAACTTTAAGGATTCAGAAAAAAATATTGCAGGCTTTAATTTATTCTTGACGCCGAATACAGATCAAAAACATAAATCTATTAGATATCAAAAATGGGCGCAACGAAAAAACCTAGGTAATCCCAATGGTTACAAATCAGGGGTTACTTTTTTAACCAATCAGCTTTTGGTTGCTTGTGGAACTTCTGGGGTGGATATTTCAAAAAATAGTGGTAAAAATTGGGAATTAATTTCAAGTGAAAGCTTCCATGTGGTTAAAAAACAACCCAATAGGAAGGCTGTATTTTTAGCAGGTTCGGGGGGTAGAATTGGCCATATGCAATTGAATTAAATTTATATCTGCACTTAAGTAAAAGTAAATTTTATTATTTACGATAATTTAATCAACAGAATTTTAATATTTCAATTCTTAGTGTAACTTAGTGTGAACATGAAAAAATACCAGGCAATTATCAGTTTTGATATGGATGAGGAGTTTATGACTTTAGTGCCTCCGCATCGTACTTATATCAATTATTTACTGAATAAGGGCATTATTGATAGTTATGCTGTGAGTATGGAAGTACAAAAGTCCTGGATTACCATTAATGCGAATGATAAAAAACAGGTAATTGATTACCTAGATAAGTCACCCTTAAGCAAATACTGGGATTATGAGATCGTAGAGCTGTTTGTCTATGATAGTCAATCTACTAGGTTGCCAGCCGTACAATTAAATTAAATCATCTTTTTTTTGGGGATTTCCTATTTGCCCCCTATTTTTGCACTCCTCAAAAGGGGGCATAGCTCAGTTGGTTTAGAGCATCTGCCTTACAAGCAGAGGGTCCGCGGTTCGAACCCGTGTGCCCCCACACAATAACAGAAAGGGTTTCAAGCAATTGAAGCCCTTTTGCATTTTAGCCATTTGCACGCCGTTTGCAAATTTCAACCACCTTCTACCTATTTCTTATCATTAATTAATGCCAAAACATGCTAAATGGGTTATTTTAGATCTTATATTCAAAGACATCTAAAATTAGAATCGCCAGTTTTATGAAACAATTAGTAACTATAATAATCGCATTAGTTTTCGTCCAACTTTCACAAGCACAAATCAATGAAACCAAATCTGTTACAACCAATTTAATTTGGTTTGATGATTTGCAAATTCAAACATTCTCTGAAGGGATACGCCCAGTTTCTGCTAAGTCAAATTATAGTCATGATTCCATGCGCATCAAAGGAGTACATTATAAAAGAGGCATTGGCGCACAGTCACCCTGCGTATTGGTTTTTGCTTTACATAAAAATGCAAAACGTTTTTCTGCATTAGTGGGTTCGGATGATTTAGGCAATAAAGATATTCCTGTTATCTTTTATGTCGTGGGGGATAAAAAAGTTTTATTCGAAAGTAAGGAAATGCGAATCGGAGATGCACCCATTCAAGTAGATATTGATTTAACTGGTATTGAAAAACTTGGTTTATTAGTTACAGATAAAGTAGGAGGAGTAGGCAATAAAAGAACTTATGCAAATTGGGCCAATGCATCTATTGAAATGATAGGCAATCATTTACCTGAACATCCTATAAATAATGATCCAACCTTTATTCTAACACCAAAAGATAAACCAACGCCTAAAATAAATTCAGCAAAAATTATGGGTGTGCGACCGGGTAATCCATTCTTGTATACCATTGCAGCCACTGGTGTAAGGCCCATGCAATTTTCAGCTGATAATTTGCCAAAGGGTTTATTCGTTGCTCCTGAAACAGGCATCATAACAGGTAACTTAAAAGACAGAGGCATTTATACAACAACTATTATTGCAAAAAATAAATTAGGCATTGCCAAACAAAAATTGGTTATTAAAGTAGGGGATACCATATCACTAACGCCACCCATTGGTTGGAATGGTTGGAATGCTTGGGAAGCAAAAATTGATCGTGCAAAAGTGATTGCTTCTGCAGATGCCATGGTTCAAAAAGGTTTGCGTGATCATGGCTGGAGTTATATTAATATTGATGATTCTTGGCAGGGAAAACGCGAAGGCCCGGATACTGCATTGCAAGCCAATGAAAAATTTAATGATATTAAAGGAATGGTGGATTATATTCATTCCATTGGATTAAAAGCTGGATTGTATTCAACACCTTATGTGGCTAGTTATGCTGGTTATGTGGGTGCATCTTCCGATTCTGTGAAAGGTGGCGAGACATTTGAGCAAATACTAAAGAAGAAACAATTTTATCATCATATCGGCCCATATAAATTTGAAAAAAATGATGCAAAACAAATGGCGAATTGGGGGTTTGATTTTTTAAAGTATGATTGGAGAATGGATGTAGCATCTACAGAAAGAATGTGGAATGCATTAAAGAATTCAGGACGCGATATCATTTTAAGCTTATCCAATAATGCACCTTTTGAAAAAGTAAATGATTGGAACCGATTATCCAATATGTACCGAACAGGACCCGATATTAAGGACAGTTGGACCAGCTTATTTTTAACCACATTTACTTTAGATAAGTGGGCACCATATTCAGGCCCTGGTCATTGGATGGATCCTGATATGATGATTGTTGGAAATGTTTCCATTGGCCCTATCTTACATCCCACACGCTTGACACCCGATGAGCAGTATAGCCATATCAGTATGTTTAGCATATTAGCAGCTCCTATGCTAATTGGTTGCCCCATTGAACAGATTGACGAATTCACTTTAAACTTATTAGCGAATGATGAAGTAATCGCAATTAACCAGGATCCCTTGGGTGCACCTGCAAGGTTGGTGAAGGAATTAAATGGAGTGCAAGTATGGAAAAAACAAATGCAAGATGGATCTACCATTATTGGTTTATTTAATACCGGAGGATATGGAACAAACCCCGCTTCCTATTTTAGATGGGGGGATGAAAAACCTTTGCTATTCAATTTTGACTTCGCCTCATTGGGGCTAGCTGGAAAATATGAGATTAGAGATGTTTGGCGCCAAAAATCCTTAGGGAAATTTGAGGGCAACTACAAAACATCCATCAATCATCACGGGGTGGTGTATTTGCAATTTAAAATGGTAAAAAAGTAGTATTTTAGGTTTATAAATTTTTGATAATGATTAAGCTTAAAATATTACTTCTTTGTTTGGCTGTTTCTTTTGTAACATGCATACAAGCGCAAAAAGTTCAATTCAAACAAGATGACAAGAATAAAAAAATAGAAGTTTTTGTTGATAACAAATTTTTTACTGCATTCATATATCCAGATAATATGGAAAAGCAATCGCTTTATCCAATTATAGCGGCCTCAGGGAAAATTATTACACGTGGGTATCCTATACAACCTCGTCCATTTGAACGCACGGATCATCCACATCATGTAGGTATGTGGTTTAATTTTGGAGATGTGAATGGGCTTGATTTTTGGAATAATTCATTTGCAATCGCAGCAGCAGAAAAACCGAAGTATGGTAAAATAGCATTTGATAAAATTGTTTCTGTTAATTCCAAATTGGGTAAGTTAATAGTGAGTGCCAATTGGATAGACATTAATAAGAATGTGCTTTTAAATGAGCAAACCTCTTATGTTTTTTCCGGAAAGGAGAATACAAGAATTATAGAAAGAATTACACAACTCACCGCAAAAAATCAAGTAACATTTACTGAGAATAAAGAAGGCCTACTTGGAATGAGGTTAGATCGTGCTTTTGAAGAACCTGCAACAAAACCAGAAATATTTTTAGATGCAAAAGGTGTGGAAACATTAGTGCCGGTTTTAAACAATGAAGGGGTAAATGGTGTTTATCGCAATGCCGAAGGCTTTAAAGCGGGAGAGGTTTGGGGCAAAAGAAGCAAATGGGTGGCATTGAGAGCAGTGAAGGAGGGAGAAGTGATCACTATTGTAATATTGGATCAATCTAATAATTTAAACTATCCCGCATGGTCACATGCTCGTGGGTATGGTCTATTTGCAAGTAACAATATTGGGGGAAGGGCATTTGATAAAAATTCAACTCCAATAAAAAAAGTTTTAGCTGCAGGGGAGCAAATGGTATTAAAACATAAAATTATTATTGGCGGGGATTTAACGGACGAAGAAATTAATCAATTTGCTGCTGACTTTAAATAGCGCAATTACTTCGAATTCCTTGCAACATACTAGGGCGCTGTGTATAATTAGTTTAACTTTGCATTTATGCAAGTATTTACCACACCGCGAAAAATTATCATCACCTGTCACAAATGGTTGGCTATCGCCTTAAATAAGGAAGTAGTTGCCTTGGGTTTTACACCTGATCGTGTTTTTCAAACAGGCGTGGAGTTAACAGGTACAGTGCAGGATTGTATTCGACTGAATTTAAATTTAAGATGTGCGAGTCAAGTGATGTATTCATTAAAGTCATTTATTTGTAATGATCCCAATGAATTACACCAACAATTGGTTTCCATTCCTTGGGAAACAGTGATTGCTCCCAATGGTTATTTTTCGGTGACGAGTAATGTATTCCATCCTTCTATATCTACTAATCTATTTGCTAATTTAAGGGTGAAGGATGCCATTGTTGATCATATGCGTGAAGTGGCTAACCAACGACCAAGTACCGGGTCTGAACTTTCTGGTGTTGTGGTTTATTTATTTTGGAAAAATGAGGAGGCTGAAATTTTCTTAGATACTTCAGGGGAAACTTTAGCAAAACATGGCTATCGTAAACTACCTGGTACAGCACCTATGTTAGAGGCTTTGGCAGCAGCTACTATTATTTCTACGAAATGGGATAAAAATGCACCCTTCGTAAATCCAATGTGTGGATCTGGAACACTTGCTATTGAAGCAGCTTTAATTGCCACGAATCGTGTGCCAGGTTTATTAAGGAGTAATTATGCATTTATGCATATACTTGGTTATGAAAAAACTATGTATGAAATTGAAAATGCAAAATTGAAGGAACAAATAATTAAACTACCCGGACTTAAAATAATTGCTTCAGACATTAGTAAAAGAGCAATTGATATTGCAAAAACCAATGCGGAAGTAGCTGGTGTTGGACATTTGATTTACTTCCAAGACTGTGATTTTGAAAACACAAATGTTCCTGAACCAGAAGGTGGTGCAGTAGTAATGTTTAATCCTGAATATGGGGAAAGATTAGGCTATGAAGCAGAATTAGAAGCTACTTATGCAAGAATGGGTGATTTTTTAAAGAATAAATGCAAAGGGTATTTGGGCTATATTTTTACAGGTAATTTAGAATTGGCCAAAAAAATTCGATTAAAACCAAGCCGCCGTATTGAATTTTACAATGCTACTATTGATTGCAGATTATTAGAATACGAGATGTATGCAGGCACTAAACGAACTGATAAATTAGTGGATGGTGCGCAACTTGATATTTAATGAAACACTCAAAATGATTTTTTTATTAAGCATAAATTAAAAAGGAGCTCATTTCTTTTTGCCAATGTGTAACCCTTATTAATTTGGTAATTTGTTGTAACCATATTTGCAATGGTTGATCAAATAATTGCTGGGCATTAGGTATCCCCATTAATAAGGATAAGTGATTTTCGCCATTTGGATTTGCTTGTGTAGGATAGGGCTGCCATTTAAAATCTTGTGGATGTAAGTCCTTAATTAGCTTTAATAGTAACAATCCTGTCATGACTGATCTATATTGACTAGGATCAATAATTTTAATTCTTATGCCCTTGGTTTCCTGAATTTCACCATTTTTTTGTGGTATGCTTAAGGGAGTGCTTTCGATTTTTATTTCTTCTTTGAGTAAGTTTTGCCATACCATTGTTATGGCTGGTATATTAAGCCAGGTAGCCCCAATCCATTCAAATGAATGTTTGGTTCCGCGTCCTATAGAAACATTTGTGGCTTCAAAAAAACATAATCCAGGGTATAACATACATGCTTCCAAATTTTGCAAAGCAGGTGATGGTTTTACCCAGGGCAAATGCCAGTCAGTAGCCATGGCATTTCTTTTCCAATTTTCACAATAGATTACTTCCAAATCAGCATGCCAACCTTGGGTGGCATTAAAGTATTTTCCTAATTCACCAAAAGTGCATTGGTGTTTTACAGGGATATCAAATCGTCCTATAAAACTTGCAACGGATTCATGAAGCATTGGGCCCTCACATAATTCAAAATTTCCACCTAATGAATTGGGACGATCTAATAAAACTATTTTTAAATTATTTTCTGCAGCAGTTTGAATAAAATAAGTCAAGGACCATAAATAAGTATAAAATCGAGTACCAGCATCGGGTATATCAAATAGTAGTAGTTCAATATCTTGCACATCCTGTTTGGTAGGTTTCATCTTTTCGCCATACAAACTAACTATTGGCTTTCCAGTTACCTCATCTATACCATCTAACATTTTTGCACCATCTGCACCTGTTGCAGTCATTCCATGTTCTGGTGAAAATAATTTTACGATATTAAATCCAGCATCGATTAATGCCTTTCTTGTTAAAACACCTGTATTTGTTTTTGCTGCATCATTGGTAAGTAGTCCAATGCGTTTGGTTTTCCAACTGGGTGCATTTGCAATAATAATATCAATTCCAAAATTGACTGGCATAGCTAATTACTTTAACTTTTCAAATCCAAGTTCCTCTTTTAATGTTTCAATTACATTAAAAATAATTGGGCATCTATCGTAATGCATATAGGTGGTAAACAATCTTTTATTGAAATCAGGTACATGAAATGCGGGGAATTCTCTACAACCTGCAAAACGATATTCATACACACTGCAACTATTTTCCACCAAAAAGTGACATGGGATTGAATTTATTACCATGCGTCCCGATTCTCCTTTTGATATATAGGCTTCGTCAAAATCGGCCCTTGTTTGACCCAAATGTTCCGAAAGGCGATTCGCTTCGTCTTCGTCAATATTCACCATTAAGCTTTTGCAGCAGTTGCCACAACTCGTACAACTAATTTTAGGCGAAATGGCCTCGGATAGAGAAAATACTAGTTTATCCAGCTGATTGCCATCAATTTCCCTTAAAAAGGTCTGAAATTGGTCGTTTTCTGAGACGAGCTCCTCTGCCTTGATTTTGATGTATGCTAGATCAACAATCGGGTATTTTGGGTCTGATTTGATGTGTTAAAGATAAGCGAATAATCTTTTATCCACATAAAAGGGCCAATTGGTGAAAAGTAAAATTGGGGTAACCGCCGTGCTCATTAGATTTGCAGTTAGACATGGGCATTTT